>JGI20214J51088_10002541_pt1 | contig 12118 bp, 9 predicted proteins | sample WetSurMetagenome_FD_51088 | JGI IMG/M metagenome (IMG submission 51088)
TTAATATCATCGATATTTTGCCTGTAATCTTCCGACATCCTGACAAGTATATTATATTGGTTACCTGTCTTCGGGTCACTAAATTGTGAAGCAACGCTTCCACTCATTCCTGTCGCAATTGTATTTGAAATTTGAGCGACCGAGATTCCAAGTGCACCTGCTTTTACCCTATCCACAACAATTCTAACTTCCGGTAAATTCGAATCACGGCTAATTTGTACGTCGGTTGCACCCTGTATTGATTTTATAGCTTCAAAAACTTTTTGAGCAAGCCTGTCAGAGGTTTCGAAATCATAACCGAGTATCATTACATCTATAGGTGCGGATGACCCGAAATTCAGGAGGAATTTCAGAAATCCACCGGAATTCATAAAGAGTTCAGCACCAGCAAGACCGGAAAGTTTTTGTCTGAGNGAACTCATTATTTCAAATACACTTCTGTCTCTATCNGCCGATGGTATAAGGGAAACCTGTACACTGGCGGCGTGACTTCCTGCATTGCGTCCGAATAAACTTCCGCTTTTTGAACCCGGGACACCCAAATCGGAAATTATTGTATTCGATTCAGGAACATTTTCTTTAATCAATTTTTCAACTTTTGTTACGAACTTTTCCGTTTCTTCTATTCTTGTTCCAACCGGTAGTTTTATGCTTACGGTAAACTGATTTTCATCTGCATCAGGAAAGAATTCCGTACCGATAAATTTAAAAAGTATAAATGATAAAGCGGAGAAAATAAATATTCCGATAATAATTTTTTTTCTGTTTCTTAAACACATTCTTAGTGTGTTCTCATAGGCATTGTCGAGTTTATTTAAGATGTCCTTTGTTTTTAGCTGAATTCTATCCGCTAATTTCTTTGAATCCGGTTCAACTTCTCTTTCACCTGTTAATACTTTATAACATAAAAGCGGGGTAACAGTACGTGATACAAAAAACGATGCAAATAATGCAACCGTTATGGTAATAACAAGAGGAATAAATAAAAGTTTCGCAATACCCGTTAAAAATATGACGGGTAAAAATACAATTACAGTTGTTAATGTGGAAATGAATATAGGTGAAGCCACTTCCACAGCGGCATCCAGCGTTGCCTGTATTTTGCTTACATTGTCACGCTTCATCAAAGTATAATGCCGGGAAATATTTTCGAGTTCAACAATGGAATCATCAACGAGCCGTCCCACACCGAGCGCCAATCCTCCAAGTGTCATTATGTTCAAAGAAGTACCCGAAAATCTAAAAAAGATAAAAGTAACAAGGATTGATAAAGGTATGGCAACGAATATAATTAAAGTACTTCTTGAATTTCTTAAGAAAATTATAATTACTATAACGGCAAGTAAAGCACCAAGTGCACCTTCTCTCAAAAGTTCATCTATTGAGCTTCTTATATAATCACTCTGGTCAAATGCTGTTGTTGTTTTTACCGATGGCGGAACATCTTTCAAATTTTTCAGGGCTTCGGTAACTATATTTACAACATCTACTGTATTTGCTCCCGGGGTTTTCTGAATTCGTAATATTACTCCATGCTCACCATTTGTTCTGATAAGTTGCGTTTGTTCCTGGAATGAATCTTCTATTCTTGCTACATCTCTAACTTTTATCGGTACGTTGTTTACTGTTTTAATAATTATGTCGCCCATCGGCTCGACAACATTGAACTGGCTTTCGGTTTTAAGAGAATAATCAAATACACCCGTTTTCAATTCACCCGAAGGCATAATTAAATTTGACGATTGAACGGCAGAAATTACCTGTTGAACGGATAAATCCGATGCTTCGATTCTATTCCTGTCGAGTGTGATATGTATTTCCCGTATTTTTCCGCCAACCACCTGTGCAAATGCTACTCCCGGCAAGTGTTCGAGTTGCGGTTCAATAATATTATATGCAAGGTCGTATAAATCTCTTGCATCCATATCACTGCTGAGGGCTATGGTAATTATAGGTACATTGGTAATGTCGAACTTTAAAACGAGCGGTTGGGATACTCCATCGGGAATCTGGTTCATTGCCCGGTTAATCTTTTGTATTACGTCTATCAAACCGACATTTGTATTTGCGTCCCAGTTAAAATATATTCTGACCTGCGATACACCTTCTCGTGTACTCGACTGAATGTAGCTAACGTCACTTGTTGAACTTACAGCACGCTCAATTGGAATGGTAACACTCTGTTCCATATCCTTTGGACCTGCTCCGGAATAGTACGTAATTGCAGTTACACTCGGAATTTGTATATCGGGAAGCATATCGATAGGCAATTGAAAAAAAGATACGATACCAAGAACAAGAATAGCAAGAGAAGCCATTAGTGTGCTTATCGGATATTTAAGCGCAAGACGGGTTAGCCACATAATCTATTTGGAAATTTTTACTTTTGAATTTTCTTTAATTAATTCCTGTCCCACAGATACCACTTTTTCCGTATCACCCAGTCCCGATACAATTTCAATCTTATTATTTGATTCCAAACCTGTCTGTATATATTTTTTTATTGCAGTATTATCTTCGTTTATAACGTAAATATAACTTCCATTATCATCTTTTTTAACACATTGAAGTGGTAATATCGATACATTAAAATGTTTATCGAGTATCAGCTCTATCCGTGCGAACATTCCCGGTTTAAGAATATTATCACTATTGTCTATGTTGACTTCAACGGGCATCGTTCTCGTGTTTATATCGACCGCTTGCGACATCTTTCTAAATTTCCCTGTGAATACTTCGTTTGGATACGCATCGGTTTTTACGGTTACATCTTTTATATTTTCGAGTAGCGGTATATCCTTTTCGAGAACGCTTACCATAATTTTCAACTTACTTATATTCGATAATATAAAAATCGAATTTGAAGTTCCCGAAGATACCAGCGAACCCTGGTCGAGAAATCTTTTAGTAATATACCCGCTGAAAGGTGCAGTAATATTGCAATAGCCAAGTTGCAACCTTGCATTATTATAATTTGCTTCTGCAGTTTGAACCTGTGCTTCGGTAACTTTTACAAGTGTTTCGGCGTTATCGAGGTCGCCTTTAGAAGTTAATCCTTTATCGAATAAGACTTTCAGACGTTCGAAATTAACCTTATTATTTTCGAGTGATGCTTTTGCCTGGTTCAGAAGCCCTTCGTTTTGCTTAACGGATTGTATAAAAGTACTTGGGTCGATTTGTGCAAGGAGCTTGCCGGTTGTAACGTAATCCCCGATATCTACAAAAATTTTCTGAATATTTCCTGTAACTCTCGAATAAATATTCGTTTGCTGTACGGCAAGTATATCTCCTGAAAATGAAAGNTCGCTTGCTATATCTCCACGTTCTACTTGGGATATTTCTACTGTTTGTGGGGGTCTGCCTTGTTTTTGTGCCGCTTTAATATTTTCACTTATCCTGTAATAAATAAAACCTGCAAATATTAGAATTAAGGCAAATGAAATTACTAAAACCCACTTTTTCTTTTTACTCATTTATTTGTATAATCTATATGCTGTATTATAACAAAATATATTTTATATTAATTATTTTAAAATTATAAGTCAAAAGGGAAGTAGAATAGCTAAAAATCCTTCCTATATATAATTTTATATAAAATATATAATCCATTTAAAAATTTGACATTAATATTAGACAAACTTATACTACTTTTAGTTTAACGTTGATTATGTTAAAATATTACATTAAGTTGATTTTTAAAAAATTATGAATTCCGGAACAGACTATATTATCATCCGCAGGAAAGTCAAACATATTAGAATATCGGTTAACCGGGATAAAGAAGTTAAAGTTATTATCCCGATGCGGTATCCTTTGGTGGAATTGAACAGGTTGCTTGAAAATCGTAAGGATTGGATAAATAAGAAACTCCGGTATTTCGATAACCTGAAAAACAATTTTTTCAAATTAAATGAAAATGAAATTTTNTATNTGGGNAGNAAGTATTCATTTCTTTTAAAACCNGAAATGAAAAATTATTTTCAAGTNGATGAAAATGAGATGAAAGTTTATTCGGGAATAGATTTATTAAATAAAAAAATTCAGGAGCATTGGCTAAAGCAGGAAGCGAAAAGAGTTATCGATGTAAGAATAAAATTTATTAATAAAGACGGTAGATATAAATATAATAGAATATATATTCGCAATCAAAATACGAAGTGGGGGAATTGCTCGAGTAAAAAAAATATTTCTTTTAACTGGCGTTTGGTAAAAGCACCGCTCGATGTAATTGATTATTTAATCGCTCACGAGTTTACTCACCTTGAAGAAATGAACCATTCGAAAATGTTTTGGTATAAGCTTTCTTTGGTATGTCCGGGATATCACGAGCCGAATCGCTGGCTGAAAAAGAACGGAGTGGGGTTGTTTTATTAAAACTTTTTTAGTGAACTATCTTACTGTTTTTTGAATTATATCAAGTCTATGTGTGTATTGAAATTTACAAACTCAATTGACATTTGAGCATAAATATATGTATCTTTGTATAAGTGAAAAATTTGAAATTTAAATATCGTTCGTTTTCAAAAGCAATTGTAATGATGATTTTATTTGTATTCGGTTTTACAACATTTGCTTCGGATTGTTATAATTGTGTTTGTTCGGTAAAACAGGATACAAAAAAGGAATTGAATTGTTGCTCGGTGTATAAAAAAATGAATTGTTGTGGTAATAAAGAAAACAAATGCGAAACTCAAACAAATAAAGGATGTGACAACTGCAATAAATGTATCGTTAAGAAAGGCAGTATCGAAACACCAATAACCAATAGCGATAGCAAAATTTCAAATTTAAAAGTAATACAAATCATAGATGAAAATCTATCGTTAACCCCGGACAATACAGGCCTAATATCTTTTAATATCTGGCCGCCTCACGGTACAACGTGCAGGATTTATCTTGCTCTATCCAACTTCAGAATTTAAACAACTCTATAGCTACGTCCAAAAACGACCTTAAAAAGTTTAAGGTTTATAATTCTCTTTTTTTAAAAATAAAGTTTTATGAAAAAAATATATGTGTTCCTGTTTATATTTATCGCATTAGTTGATTTATATTCTCAGGATAAAAATACCGATATTGACGGAGTTGTTTACGGTCTGACCGGGAACACAAAGGATGTTCTCGATGGTGCAGTTGTGAAATGGATAAATACACGCAAAGGAACCTTAACGGAAAACGGCGGAAAATTTTGTATCGATTCGGAAAAAATTTCCGATAAAAGACTTGTTGTCATTTTTGTGGGATACAAAACCGATACCGTATCTGTTGGCGATAAAAATTTTTTAGAGATTGTATTGCAAAATAATACATCCACAAAAACTATTGTTGTAGAAGGGCAGGTAAGTACAAGTTTTATTGCTGACGAGAATGCAAAAACAGAAGTCATTTCTCAATTGGAACTTAAAAAAGATGCGTGTTGTGATTTATCCGGATGTTTCGGTAAAAANGCNTCNGTNGATGTAGCTGTTACCGATATTTTAACTAATACAAAGGAGCTGAAAGTACTCGGACTTGAAGGCTCTTATACTCAAATTCTAATTGATAATATGCCGACGATGACTGGACTTGTAACGAAATTTGGTGTTACGAGCATTCCGGGTTCACTGATTAATAAAATAAATATTTCCAAAGGTTCAAATTCTGTAATTCAAGGCTATGAATCGATAAGCGGAATTATGAATGTGTTGTTGAAAGACTACGAAACATCGGAAAGATTATATGTGAACGGTTTTTTGAATAGTGCAATGGAACCGCAGTTTAATATGAACGCCGCCACGAAAGTAAAAAATTGGAATACACTATTTGCTTTTCAAACCGTACAGGAATCGAAACGAATAGACGATAACAACGATGGATTTCTCGATTTGCCGCTTACACGCAGATATATGTTTTATAATAAATGGAAATACGGCTCACAGGAAAAAGACGATAAAACAAATGCTATAATAGGGATTAAATATCTCGATGAAAGAAGAATTGGCGGACAGAAAAATTTCGATTACAATCGAGACCTTGGAAGCAATCAAATATACGGGCAAACAGTAAGCCTTCAAAACGGAGATGCATACTCGAGATTCAGTCATACATTCGATAACGAAAAACAGGTTAAAGTATTTATGACAGGCGGTTTTTTTAACCAGGGTTCATATTTTGGGACGACAAAATACGATGCGAAGCAAAGGAACTTCAATCTTAATGCTTTGTACGAATTTCCGGTTTACAAAAAAAGTTATTTAAGGTTCGGTGCAAGTTATAAATACGAAAATATAAATGAAGATATAAACTTTCTGTCGCCAACAATAAAAACCTATGCGAGAAATTATGATAAACTCGAATCTGTTCCCGGTATTTATACGGAAGGTTCGTTTGAATTCAAACAGCTAAATCTTTCTTTAATTGGTGGGTTGCGTTTGGATTTTCATAATGACTATGGCACGATTACAACTCCGAGATTTCTTGTCAGATATCAATTGACCAAGAATACTGTTGTAAGAGCATCTTTTGGTACGGGTTTCAGAACTGTAAATCCATTCAGCGAATACCCGGGTTTCCTTGCGAGTGGAAAAGATATAAAGGGATTGCGGGATGTGAAACCGGAAAAGACCATAAATTATGGAATAGATATACTTCAGTATTTTGTGATTGGCGGTGCTTCGGGTAATATTAATTTCGACTTTTACAAAACAGTATTTAATAATAAAGTAATTGCCGAATGTGATGCAATGCCGTATATGTATATGTTTACCAATTTCGCTGATGCAGGCTCGAATGTTTTCCAGGTCGAGTCGAGTGTTAACTTCCTGCAAAGTCTCGATTTCAAACTTGCATATAAATTCATTGACTTATACTACATTAAAAACGGCGAAAGATTGGAACAGCCGTTTAATTCCAAGCACAGAATACTTTCGGGTATTACATACACTTACCCGGGAAATTCGTGGATAGTGAACTTAACAATGCAATGGTTTGGGAAGCAGGAACTTCCATCTACGGCATATTACCCGGTTCAGTATCAACAGCCAACAGAATCGAATGCATATACAATGCTAAATTTTCAATTCACAAAGAATTTCAAATTCATTGAAGTATATACAGGAATCGAAAATTTACTGGATTATACTCAAAGCAATCCGATAATAAGTGCAGATAATCCGTTCGATAAAAATTTCGAAACGTCTTTTGCCTGGGTACCGACAAGGGGCAGGGATTTTTATATCGGATTCAGATATTTGATAAGATAAAAGAAACTTTTCGAAAAACATTTAAATTTTAATAATTAAAAAAATAAAACAATAAAATGAAAACAAAAAAAATGTTATTCTTTGCAGTATTAACTGCGATGTTCTTTGTTGTAAATTTATCGTTTTCACAGGTCAGCCATAAAGAAGGTGACTGCTCGAAAAAATGTGAAAAAGAATATACAACAACTCAAGGCAACCCGGAAAAAAACGATTGTTCGAAAGAATGCACGGTAAAAACAGGAAATTCACAGGGAATGGTATCCGATACAGGAAAAGTATGCGTTGTTACAGGTGAAAAATTAGACGGCTCGGAAGGTGAGCCGTTGAAATATACATATCTCGGAAAAGAATATTTATTCTGCTGTAACGGATGTGTAAAAAAATTCAAAGTCGAGCCTATGAATTATATTAAGGAAGAAATAAAATGTTCGGTGATGAGTGAAACGGTTGATAAAAATATATCGACTGTAGTCGATGGTGTAAAATATTATTTCTGCTGTTCAAGTTGTGTTAAGAAATTCGAAAAAGAACCACAGAAGTATCTGAACAAGCAATAAAAAACGCCAAAAAAAATACCCTCTTCTGAATAAGGAGAGGGTATTTTTATTTGTCGGAACGGCTGGATTCGAACCAGCGACCTTCCCGATTCCATCGGGACGCGAAACCAGACTAAAAAGAGTGCAATTTTTCCAACAGATAAGATTTATTCTTAATAGATTTAAGTTTCATTTCAAACTTAACGGCTTCAGATCGTGAACCAAATTCCTTGCTATATATTAATTTCCAAGGTCCTTTATTTTTTGTGAATTTATTTTGATTTGTGTTATGACGTTTGATTCTATCGGTAAGGTTATTTGTCTGACCGATATATAATTTTTCTGAAGTTATTGATTCTATTATATATGTGTAATACATAATAAGAATAATCATATATACTTTAGTCGGAACGGCTGGATTCGAACCAGCGACCTCCAGTTCCCAAAACTGGCGCGATAACCGGACTACGCTACGCTCCGAGAAAAATAAAAAACACTATCCACCGCTACGGACTTCGATACAATAGTTTACAAAAATAGTCATTTTTCAGATGTCATTCAATTCATTTGTTTTTTCAATTCAAAGAATTTCCAATTTTAATTTTACAAATATTTACAAAATATTACAAAAAAAATAACAGATTGATTTATATGGAAATAAAAAAAAATGATATAGTGTATTAAAAAATCTAAAAAATAGAGCGTGTAATAATGAGACACATTGTCTAATTTTGAGATTTTATTTTACCGAATCAAACTACTGTAATAACTTGTTATAAAAAAAATATTTTCGAAATAATATAAAAATGTGAATGTAATATAAGGGAAAATTTACAAACCATAATTCTTAAAAAAAAGAATGCTTAATTTTAATTTATAATGAAAGCATAATTTTTAAAACCGCCGGAAATATTACTGGCACAGCAATTGCGATGATACTGTTCAAGTAACATTTAAAAATCCAATAAGGAGTAATTGAAATGAAAAAAGTAATCGCCATTCTGCTGTCAGTATTTTTAACAGTACAGATTTCGTATGCAACAACTATAGATACAACGAAAGTATACGGAGTTACAATAGATGCCATAAGCAAGTTATCAACAATTGTAACTTCATTATCAAAACATTGCAAAAAACCCACAACACGGATAGTGTTTGACGAATGGGTGCCTGCAAAAGATTATCAAAATGCAGTAAACCAAATACATAACGTAAGCTTTATAATGGGAGAATTGCTTGATAGCTACTATATGAAGCAATACAGCTTACAGCAATATTCAGACCGTACTAATGAGTACGTAAATTTGTTAGGAGATAAAGTTGATATATGGGAAATCGGAAACGAAGTGAACGGGGAATGGCTTGGGACTACAAGTACCGTTGTTGCAAAGATTAATGCCGCATATGATATTGTTAAATCGAAAAACAAAAAAACCGCACTGACTCTTTACTACAATTATAATTGCTGGGAGAAGTCAAGCAATGAGATGTTTCGCTGGACAAATACAAATATCAGTTCAAAAATGAAAAGCGGACTGGATTATGTCTGGATTTCTTATTATGAGGATGATTGTAATAATTATCAACCCAACTGGCAAAAAGTTATGGATAGTCTTCATGTTATATTTCCAAATTCAAAAATCGGAATTGGTGAATGCGGTACAACGAAATCGACAAAAAAAGCCACATACATAAACAGGTACTACAATATGAAAATCACTACTAAAAATTATGTGGGGGGATATTTCTGGTGGTATTACAAGCAGGATTGTGTTCCTAATACAAAATCGTTATGGAAAACTATGGATTTAGTATTTTCAGGTGCTACAATTAAAGATGAGTCTACAAGTAATATTGAATCGGATACACAATTTAAACTTGGTGATAACTATCCGAATCCGTTCAACCCATCTACAAAAATATCGTATTCAATTCCGCGTGAATCATTTGTAACATTAAAGATATACGATAATATCGGAAGGGAAATTACAACGCTTGTAAGCGGTGTAAAGGATGAAGGAGATTATACTGTTGATTTCAAAGCAGATGGTTATGCGGCAGGTGTATATTATTATAAATTAGTTGTTGGAAATCAATCTAAGGTAAAAAGAATGATTTTAGTAAAATAATTTCCTCAGTTGTTTAAAAATATTTTTATGCACTGCATTAAATGCAGTGCATATTTTTAATTTTGAAACTCTATATACATATTTTTATAATTCAGAATAAGAGTATTGAATTGCGATATATATGCCTGTCCTAAATTTCCGTGAAAAAATTTCTGGTTTTCCGAAAGAGAATTAGCAAGAAGCATAACACTTTTAATCTCACCGCTGGAATTTCCGGTACTGATAGAAATTTTGTCTAATCTGTATCCGTCTGTTTCTATAATGCCGCCGGCACCACCGATACTGACTTTTTGCATAATATAATTTTTAGTTATATCGCTTTCATATTTTTTTAGAAAAGGATTGTAAAGAGTAAAGCTGTCATTTCCGGAATCAAATAAAAAGTTAAGTGAATCATTTAAATATAAAACCTGTATAATAGGGGTATATTGGTCGTAAGCAAGATTTCTTATCTCATCATTGCCCGGTAATACAGGTACAATCAATTCGTTGTTTTTTGTAAACCTGACTTCTTCGAAAGCCCTGATGATTGGTGCACCTATTATTCCGAGAATTTTATATGGTCCAAATGTAAAATCTTCATCTTTCATAATATAAAAAACTACATTCTCCAGAGTAATATTTCCAATCTTCAAAGACTTAACAACTGCAATTTTAGATTTTATTTTTTTATCTGTTCCGGTAGAGACATTAAACTCTTCACTTGATATATTTAGTCCGAGTTTTATAGCAATAGACTCGACAAGCACGGGGAAATCTGCACCCGTATCGAAAACAAAATCGAAATCGGTATCATTTACTTTAACCGGCACATTCCAAAGCCCTGCCATATCTTTTTTAATTTTTAATTTTAAATCGGTATCACCTTTTGTGATTTTTTGAGGTGGTGATTTGATCAGCGATTTGAACATTATTATATCATCAGGAACGGTTTCAATTTCATTTTTAGTAAGAAACTTACTATATTTTGAAAATAATAAATTGGCAGTCTCGTATGCTTTTTTGTATTCGAATAAAAATGCGTTATCATAATATTTTTTTAGATACAAATCTTTCATTAGTGAATCGGGAATTTCCGATGCAAAATTTTCAAGAATATAGTCGATGTTCTTTTCAGATTTCACAAAGTTACCGAATATACAATCCGAAAGTGCTTCCAGAAAAGGTTTTTGCCATTTAACTGATTCGGACTTAAAAGTTTTTATGCCGTCCCTGAAATGAAAAAAATCTTTAGTTTGATATTTTTCGTAAAGGGAACTGAAATCCTGAGAAAAGGAAAATGATTGAATAAAAAGTACAATAATAATTATTGCACGTAAGAAAAACTTTTTTTTAACGGGCATAATGTTACGATTAATAATTAATAAAATTATTTTATTATATGTACGAACAAGTTTTAAGAAAAGATACGTAAAATGAAAATACAAATAAATAGATTATTTAAATAAAATATTAATTTGAACTTATGATTATTTCAAATTCCGGCGGGTTTTGAATGTGTTTTTTTACGGCACATAAATTTGCAGAATTAATTACTGCGGATTTATATTTTTCGGGGAAGTCAGCCGGTAACTTAATGTCGATTATAATCTTACCAATCATACCGCTGGTTTCATCATGTTCCATAGTCTGGATAAGTTTGATATTTTCCGTTGGAATTTCTCGTTTATCACAAAATGCTTTTACATAATATCCCGCACATGTACCCAAAGAAGCAAGAAACAAATCGAAAGGAGCTGGAGCTGAGTTTTCTCCACCTGCTTTTAAAGGTTGGTCGGTCTTAATAATATGTCCTTTTAAATTAGCGTTTACTTTTTTTCCGTCTTCGAAAATTATTTCCATCTGCATTTAATTTTACTCCTTTTTATTTNCAAATATATAATTAATGGTTGCTAATAACAAGCAAAAAACAATTTTCCGAATTTAATTATTTTATACATTTGATTTGTTTAAGTGTTTTAATTTCATCGGAAATAATAACCATTTGAATTTTGTGTTTATCGAAAAGTTTTTTTACGGGAATTCCGAAATTAGAGGAAAAAACATTTTTTACACCTTTCCTAATTAATAGTAACGCCGCTTTTCTTCCTGAGTTTTTATTGGATTCTTTAAATGGATTTTTTATGAAACCCGACTCACCTGTTTCTCTATTATATATATAGAAGTATTCACTTTTACCAAAACAAGATTCTATTAAAGAATTTTTATTGTC
>JGI20214J51088_10002542_pt1 | contig 12117 bp, 12 predicted proteins | sample WetSurMetagenome_FD_51088 | JGI IMG/M metagenome (IMG submission 51088)
CTTGGTACTGGCTGTTCAGCAGAGTGTTCGAGTGTGCCGATGTAGATTTTGCCGTCAACTATTAGGTCTATCCAGCCCCACCAGTTTTCGCCGGTTACTGGTTCCTTGTATGGATCAGTCAATGTGTAAGTCCAATCAGTTTTGCCCGTGGATAGGTCATATGCGTATAATATTCCGCCGACGCCGGTTGAGTAGAGTTTGCCGTATGCAAAGTACCATGTGTGTTCAGCGTTGCCCCAACCATAAGCATCTAAATAGATTTCAGAGTCTGTTTGCCAGAGGTAGTCTCCAGTTTGAACGCTAAAGCCATAATGTCTCCGTAGTTCTTTGTCCCATATTCCGATTACGCCGTTTCCGTAGGTGCTATCTTGAACATAGTTAGTTGCCTGCGTATAGGCTAAAGTGTTAGAGCCGTCGTTCCATTCTGCTGGTGGTGTCCAGATCTTGTTGAATATGACTGCTCCTTGATGTCCTGACGATATATCTAGTGCCCAGATGTTGACGTATGTTCGGTTGAACATCATACCGACTATTCTGTCATCAACGTAGATTTTTAGTGCTGCTCCGCCGATTCCGCTGGTTGGAACTGATAAGGTCTTGGGGATTGTTACGTTCCATGAATAAGATCGTGGGTTTGTTCCGTTCAAACCAGGCCCTAATGCGTTTCCGTGTGCTGTGTTACCCCAGCTGCCATAGTCAGGTGTGCCGATAACTGCATTCTGTAGTCCGCAGTCCGTTTGGTTCCATAATGCCATCCAGCCGCGGGCGTAATCGATTTGAAGGATCAAAAATTCACCGCTGGGTCCAAAGAATCGTGTGCCTGATGGTACATTGGTTATTTGCATTTGTTGGTTACCAGTGAATGGGTCGTAAGCGGTGTATGTGCTGCCAGACACGGACCAGATGTATGAGAAGGTGCCGTCATAGTTGTAGCTGTTGAAGTATAAGATTTGGCCGAATGATAGAATGGTATTGTTTTTAAACATCGATTCCTCACCAGTGTGCAAGTCAACTTGAATAATTGCTGGTGCAGTTTCTCTTCTAGTGTCTGTTCTCTGGTANTAGAGTATTCCGTTGAGGATTACTGATCCTGGGAATTTGCCTTCATATGCATCGCCTGCTTCAGCGCTTGATGGAACTTCGTCACCCCATAAACCACCCATTAAACCTCCAGTAGTCAAAGGGTTCGCCCATAGTACGTGGGCAGTTTCAGGTGCATCATCATTGTAGAGTGCTAACGAGTTATCTGGTCTCGCAACCCAGTTGCCTGAGATAGAGTACCATTCTCTTAACTGTGGGTCAATTGGACGACTCCAGTATTCAGTTGGAAGAGCATGACCTGGGTAGAATGCTAAAGGTTCTTGTTGTACTGTTAGGTTCATTGTTGCGGTGCTTGCTTTCATAATAGTACCTGCGACAATTGTGTTGCCTCCTTCATTGTTAAAGAAGGTAACTGGGTTGGTTTGCTCTGGGAAGTTTGTCGTTAGAATGTATGTCCCTACTTGGTCAGGGGTATACTGTGTGAAAGTTGATCCTGTTGAGTCTGTTTTGAAAGGCCCAAGTGTTTGGGTTGTTCCATCGGGTTTGGTAACGGTTATTGTTATGCCAGTCCAACCGTTGAGAGACCCGGCAATTTGCTGCAGAATTCCGGTTTTAAGTAGTGTTACTTGTCCAACGCCTATTGGGTTGGGTATGGCGTCGATGATGGGGTATGTCACCAGTGTTGGAGTTGTTTGCGCCTGTACAGTTATGTTAACCAAGGGTATTGATGTTATTACTGAAGCTACGAATACGAAGAGTAGCATAGTTGCAATTATATTTTTAGATTCCAATTTTTGTCTTTTCTCCTGTTGTATTTTTTATAAAACAGCTCTTTTCAAAGCCGTGCCAGGTTAATTTACTTCTTAGCTAATAAACCATATGCCAAATCCCTTTATGTCGTAATACATGGTAGTGACACCAGGATAACAAATTTTAGAGGATCTTCAGCATTGACTTTTGACCGCTACAGAAATTACAGCCTAAGAGCAGGCATATTGTTTTAGCTTAAAACAAATGTTTATGGATTTCACTAGGGCAAACTTATAAACAAAGAGTGCAATGATAAGCTAATATAATTGACGTGTATGCATTAGAACGAGGAAGAGTTATATGTTCAAGCTTAAAGTGTCTGACGCAAAACTCCTACGAGACATGGCAACTGCCATCTCAATTCTAGTTGACGAAGCAACTTTTAAAATCGACCTTGAAGGCTTAAAACTCCGCGCAATGGACCCCTCACGAGTCGCCATGATTGATTTTGAATGGCCAAAATCCATCTTCCAAGAATTCGTCTGTACCGAGCCAACAAAAGTCTGTCTTAACATAAGCGAGCTGCTAAAACTCCTCAAACGTGCGGGCAAAGAAGAAGCCGTTGAACTTGCCCTTGACGATAAAACGGGACGGTTACTAGTAACGATAACTGGCAAGTACAACAGAAACTTTACGATGCCAACACTTGAAGCCTCCGAAGAAGAAGTTCCTACTCCAAAAATAAGCTTCAACGTTAAAGCTAAAACCACAACCCAAGGGTTAAGCCAAGCAATCGAAGACGCTCAGNTAGTAAGCGACCACGTAAAAATCGAGGCGGAACCAGAAAAATTGACCCTCAGCGCTTCNGGCGACTTAATGGGTGCAACCATCATTCTGCAGAAAGGCAACGACGCACTGCTCGATTTGGAAGTTAAAGAGAAAGCTAAGGCAACATTCAGCTTAAGCTACCTCTCCGAAATAATAAAAGCAGCTTCAGCAACTTCAGATATCGCAACCCTCGAGTTCTCATCCGATATGCCCGTGAGAATAGACTTCCAGCAAACAAAAGAGGGAAAGTTAACTTTCTTCTTGGCGCCAAGAATCGAAACCGAGTAATGACGCCAATTGCAAGTGGAACCGGCATTATCTTCTGAAGATTTTGCCAAATACCCTTTTTTAAAAAAAGCATCCAAACAGATAGAAGAACTTCAATTTACTATTGGGACCTTGTCCTCAGAAGAGCCAGTTTTTGACCGTGCCCAAGAACGCGTAGAAAAAGCGATCTTGGAAGTTAATACTGGAGAGGCAGTTAGGGATAGAAGGGCTGAAATTTCCTCTTTTGCAGCAGCACTAATTTTAGTTATAGCGACTAAGAATTCTTGGATAAAAAAAAGATATGCTTTAGCTGTTGCAAAAACAACACATGGACAATTGCTTGGTGAAAGTAAAGGAAAAATTTCCGCTATTGCCCGAGACTTTGATTGGGACATTTGTGAGGGAAGTGTAGGAAAGGATTTTCGTATAGGTTTTAATTTCTACTTGAAAAATGCTGCTCACATGCATGGTTCTGAATGGAAGCTTGTTAATCAAATCATGGATAAGGGCATGGTTTATCTAAATAAAGATAAAGTTGTTCGTCTGCTTCAGGAGGAAGTAAAGGATCGGGTAGAGAAAAGGCTCGATGTTTCAGAAATAAAAAATCTTCCCGAAGAAATTACTTTGATTGCTGAAGCGTTATTGAGGTTGGCACAGGAAATAATGGGACAAGAAATCGAGGAAATGCCCAGAGTTGTTGTCCAAGCGGCTTTTCCACCATGTATAAATGCGCTTTATTCAGACGCAGCCCAAGCACACCATCTCTCCCACATCGGACGTTTCACCCTAACATCGTTTCTAGTGAACATTGGAATGACTCCTGAGGGGTTAAACGACATGTTTAAGACTTTCTCAGATTACAATGAACGCTTAACCCGCTACCAAATCGAGCACATAGCAGGTGAACGCGGGTCTGGAACAAAGTACATATGCCCCCAATGCTCAGTTTTGCAAACACATAGCGTATGTAGAAACCGGGATGAACTATGCCACCGAATTTATCACCCGTTGCAGTATTATAAAAGAAAACAAAAGACAATGTCTAAGGTGGAGTGATTTGCTAGGATTTATTGGATCATCAGACTCTTGTGAGGATGGCAAAATTTTTTATGTCTTATCAATTAATTGGTAACCCCATGAGTAGCTCACAAGTCGGCGTGATTCTTCCAACTTATGGAGAGGCCGAAAACATAGCAAAATTAATCGACGACATTGAAAACTTAAAGATAAATGCGTCGATTCTGGTCATTGATGATTCCAGCCCCGACGGAACCGCTGACATTGTAAAGCAAAAGCAGAGTCAATACTCCAACGTCATGCTTCATGTTAGACCCAAAAAGACAGGGTTGGGCACAGCCATAACTGACGGCTTCAAAATCTTTTTGTCAGCTGAAAAAACCCCTAGATACGTTTTTACGATGGATGCTGACTATTCCCATAATCCCCAAGATATACCCCAGCTTCTAGCCACAATGACTGAATGCGACTGCGCAATCGTCATCGGCAGCAGATACGTCAAGGGCGGCAAAATCTCAGGGTGGCCCTTTTCGAGAAAAATAATTAGCAAAACCGCTAACTTCATCGCTAGGGCATCTCTTGGTTTAAAACTGAAGGATTGTACAAGCGGATTCCGTTGTTACTCCACAGAATTTCTTAAAGAAGCCATAGGCAACCTGCACAGCCACACTTACGAAATCCAAATAGAGACCGTAAGGCAAGCATCACTGAGACATTTCAACATGAAAGAAACACCTATTCTTTTTGTCAACAGAAAAAGGGGAAAATCCAAGCTTTCATGGTNCGAAGTGAAAAGCTACCTATCGTATACCATAAAGGCTGTCTGGCGCTCATAATGATGAATTGTTAGCACTTTNCTGTTTTTATAACTGAAGAGAGTACCTAAACTTATTACCTAANAAAGGAGAACAAGTTTGGCAGACGGNCNTAGCTTAGCTAAAATTTTCCTTCTAGTTNCCTTAGTGTTTTTTNCGCTAAGCATAATTCTATCGGTCGCAAGCTTTTTTCCAGTCGTTACGGGCACCAACCAAAAAAACACGGTTATAGACTATTCTTTCAGACTTAGCCAAAACGAAGTGTACAGACAAGGCATAGGCGCTTTCCATGGCGGAGAAAACATTACAGTAACAATTGAATGCCCAACCTCGTTCACGAAAAACTTTTCCATTGTAAACTCCAACTCAACAATCTATTCCAACGCTTTAGATCAAAACATCACCTACTCCTTTACTGCAGGTCCGAACTATGATGAAGTAGTGTTCTACTCTAAGGCATCAAACGCAAGCTGGGTTCACCTCCTAGCAACAGTTGAGAAACCACTAGTACTCTATCCATTCTCCTGGCTTGCCTTTTCAGCAAAAATCATGTTTCTACTAAGCGTAGGGGCCACCCTGTTTATCCTATTGAAATGGGCTTACCCCAAGCTCACAGAAAAATTGGATGGCCAACTTTCTTCACCGTCTACGAGCAAAACCTTCCGCAACCGATTATTGGCTCTTCTTTTGTTATCGTTGGTTCTTTGGCTCATTCTTTTATCAGTAAACACTAATCCTCTTGCGACATTCAATAACTGGTACACCGACCACGTTAGGGACAGCTACGTTTCCAGTCTGTTTCTTAAAGACGGCTTTTCAGTGTTTAGCCAACCTTTAGGAACACTAGCAAGCCAAGACAGCTCACACTACATGTTTGTAACCTGGCCCGAAATGCCACATCTTTATCCGTTGGGTAGTATTCTGCTGTTTCTACCGTTTGGCACACTACTTCAGAACGGCTTAGACCCGACTTTAGTTTACAAACTTGAAATAGCCCTTTTCCTAATCTTTGCCCACATTTGTCTCTACTTCTTCCTTAATGCTTTTCTTAAGAAAAACGCGCATTTATTCTGGAAAATTGTAGGACTCTACATAATTTATGTTTCATTGGTACTGTACGCCGCCGGCGGCATGTATGATTCAGTGGCATTTCTCTTTGCCTTACTTGGTGTAACGATGTTTTTGAGCGAACATTACGACTACTTCATTTTGTTTATAGGAGTTTCTATCTTTTTTAAGTATCAAGCAGGCATTTTTCTCCTACCGCTTATTATCGTTGGTTTTATGAAGGTACTTGAAAAGAACATTTTTGGAAGCTTCATTCGAAACAAAGCTGTCATTTCAGGCATCATATTGTTGGGTATCAGTGGGTTCACGGCTTATTTGAGTGCCCCCTTCATGATGCAAACTAGAACGGAGTTAGTTATGAATTCTGTCAACGCTTTCGCACCCCATTCTCAAATCCCCTGGTATTACCAAGCAACAGGTATTCTGATAACTCTTGCAGCTACAGTGATATATGCTGCCTACATGCTTAACAAGAATAAGTTTCTTTCCTTGTCAACGATTTTTCTGCTTTTGCCCAGTTTTATAATGCCTTACTTCCAATACTGGTATATACCGTATGTTTTTATATATGCACTGATTCCTCAGTGCAAAAAGGAGGTAGAGGTTACCATCCTCTGGCTGATCTTTATAATCTTAATGCTCTGTTTCAGCGGCAATCCCCTTCAGTTTTTTAGTTCCTTTCGAATAATATCCAAAATCTAGTGCGACAGATTTTTTCGGTATAGGTTAAATTTAAGACAATAGAGTAATTACTTTATCAAAGAAATGGTAGGGTATGGAGACTTCTAGAGAATTCGTTTACCAAAAATTCGCCGAGTACTACCAAGATCCCTGCACCGTGATTCCTGCAGTCTCCATGCCTGGGCAGCGGGAATTCGGCTATCTTATGTTCAAGGAACACTTCATGGTGCGTCACAGAAGGTTNAGCAGCATGACCAACCTTAGCGCAACACTTGCCGAAAATGTACCCTCTGACGTTTACCACAGTTGCGCCTACTACGAAAACCCAGANTTCGACATGGACAAAAAAGGTTGGATAGGTTCCGACCTTGTCTTCGACATAGATGCCGACCATATTCCGACCACATGCAACAAAATCCACGACGAATTTAGATGCGTAAAATGCGGTTTCGAAGGAAGAGGAATCACCCCAGAAGTTTGCCCATGCTGTGAAGCAACAAAGTTTGAAACCAAAATTTGGGCTTGCGATTTGTGTATTCAATCCGCCCGTGATGAAACTGCCAAACTGCTTGATATGCTAAAGAATGATTTTGGGTTTTTCCAAGATGAATTGCATGTCTATTTCTCTGGGCACCGAGGATATCACGTGCACGTTGAAACTGAAAATGTAAGGTCGCTAGATGCAATGGCACGCAAAGAAATCGTCGATTACGTCACGGGATTGGGTATTAACATATTTGATAAAGAAGGCCAGGGAAAAACGTGGAAAGCGTTCCGCGACCAAGAAGTTTAGTCTGCACAATTTCGGTTGGAATAAGCGCCTAAAGCTGGGAATGCAGGATTTTCTCTTGAACGCCACAAAAGAAGACCTAGAGCTGTTGGATTAAAAAACAAGGCACTTCTGGATAACAAAGACACCATTATTAAGCGAGCCATAAACAATGGCATGTGGGAAAGCATCAACGGAATAAGCGTTCAAACATGGTTAAAACTAGCTGAGCATATCCGAGAGAAACAATCTTCAAAGATCGACACCGTCGTTACCACCGACATCCACCGCCTAATCCGCATGAATGGCACATTGCATGGAAAAACAGGACTTAAAAAAGTTGAGTTTCCAGCTAAAAACCTACATGACTTTGACCCCTTCACGGCAGCGGTAGCTTTTAAAAAGGGTAAAGCTAAAGTGTTGGTGTTTGATGCGCCAGAGTTCAAGTTGAGTGGGGAAACATTGGGACCATACAAGAATCAGGTTGTTGAGTTGCCGACTGCTGCAGCAGTTATGCTTATCTGTAAGAGAAGAGCTGAGGTGACTAAATAATGTATAATCAACTTTACGCGGCTTGGCAAAGAGAAATCGACGACCCCACACTTGGAGCCCTGCCACCCGACTTCTATTTTAAAATCAGTGAGTACCTGCGGCGAATAAAAGACGAAGACAAAATTCTTGACAAAAAATCCGTTAAGATGAACCTGCTTTTACACGAGTCCGCTAACGTTGAACGGATGCTAAAGGAACTACTTGAGACAAGATACCGAAAACTCATCAAAAACGTAACCAAAAACCAAAAGACACCAAGTGGACTGCTAACAAACGAAGAGACCCGGATGGTTGAAACCTTTACCGACTTCACCAAGACCTACCACAAATTCGCTGACGACCTAATGCTGGGACAAATTCAAATAACTGAACCAGACGAAGCTCCAATAAGAATTGTTGTTAAAACCGAAAATGCCTCCCCCTCAGTCTCCAAACGGTCTACAATTCGGTTTCTTAAGAGCATTCCAGCCATCATGGGTGCAGATATGAAGTCGTATGGTCCTTTTATAGCGGAGGATATTGCCTCTCTTCCTCCCCAGAACGCTCAGATACTGGTTAAGCAGGGTTTAGCTGTACTCGTCGAGGTTTCATAGTCTTACTGCTTCTTATTTTTCCCCATAAACCAAGGCTTGCGAGAATAATCATCGGGTATGAAATAATCCACACCATCGCGTAGAGCGGTCCAAGGTAGAAGTGGAATGACTGCACTTGACTTGATTCTACTCCATATTGGGTTCCAAGGATGAAGAGGTTTGCAATTCTCAAAACGTTAATGAAGTATGTCACTACTGCGCCGAAGACAAAGAGACTTAGTTTTGCTTTCCAGGAAATGTTCATCCTCTTCAAAAATAACAAAGTCACGGCCGTGAAGATAAGAAGACTTTCGATACCCGCACAGGGCCAGGCGATCGCAAACTTCGCCGTTCCCAACGAACCCGTAACCTGTAGAGTCGGCATCCCAGTTCCAAACTCAGTGCCCGAAATAACAGTGTACCCTATCAAACCCAAAAAACCCGCGGCAAAAGAAGCAGTTGTTGGAACCAACAATTGAAACGGTGTAAACTGCCCATAAGGAAAAAAGTTATCGATAGTGTAGAGGAAACCGACTAACCCAACAAACAGGGCTGGTAAAGCAAAACCCGTCAATCCTTTCTTCCCAAAAGATAGAAAAACAGTCAGGCAAAACAGAAGTGAAAAGACAAGGTATTCAATGGCAAGAGGCATTGAACCTGAAAAGGCAGCACTGCTATGTGCGGACAGGGTCGCAATGGCACCATTCAAACCTAAATAGTACTCTGAAATAATAAACAATGTTGGAAGCAGCAAAACAAAACCATAAGCAGCAGATCTTGTTTTTTGCTCTCTGGTTATTGAAAATTTAATGTTTTCCCAGCTTAGAATAAACTCAAGGGATACTAGCCAGATGAAGAATAATTGGAAGGTTCGTCCTTTCCACATTGACTGGAAAGAATCCTGTGCGGAAAGGTTTAGGTATGGATCCAATGGGTTTAGAATAAACAGAAGCACTAAAGGAATCGTGAATGCGATTAGCGGCAGAAGTTTAAGGAAAATAGCTGTATGGTTTTTTCGGGGTAAAATGGGGTTTTTCATGCCGCACACAAACTAACCATGTATTGCCAATTTAAAAAACAATATGCCCAACTACATTAAAATGACCTCTAGCAAGTAGGGAGCAAAGAAAGAAGAAATTAGAGAATATTTAGCTGTATTCTCTATAGGTGTAATTGCATTTTGTGCAACGCAGAAATTGAGTTGAAGATTCATCCGCTCCACGCGTCTGTACCTGCCAAACATAAGCGGTATTGTTGCCGCATCTTGGACACTCAATACGAACCGTCGGTAACGTACTCAGCTTCTGCTCCTCTTTTCCGATAACTGCTACAAATTGTTGGGGAGTATGCTGAATTACTTTGGGTGCCACTTTAGGCTCGACTTTTTTGTCTGCTTCTGGCTTCTTATAGCCACATTTAGGGCAGGCAAGAATTAAGGTTGCTTCTTTGCCGCTTTTAGATTTCTTTGGCTCAAGTCGTGAACCGCATTTTGGGCAGAATTCCATAGTCCGTTACTCCAAACGTTTTGGGATTCCCTTAGCATGGTACCTTTTAAACTTTTTCTAGATTAACCTTAGTTAAGGGCTAATTCCAGAAGCGACAAGATGAGCAACCCGTAGCGGTTCAGGCAAACAACTCTTTGTAGAAGTTAATCGGATGATTTTTTGGGCATCGGTAAGAGAAATTCCAGCTAACTCCAGGTAAATCTTAGTCCCATTATTGATGACTTCATGTATTTCCCCTGCCTCAACGACCAATCTCCAACGCTCCTCGGGATTTGGTAANTTTTTGAGCGCTTCATAAACTGCGACCATATCTGGCTTGTCATGAGTCAACGCTAGAACAGGAAGANCGGTAGAAGTATGCAATTTTTTAATATTAACGATGTTAAAACCGGCAAACGTTATCCCGTTCAACATTACTAGACGCAGTTGTTTGTGATGGGGCGAAGTGTTAATCATTGTGGATAAACTTTTCTGTGGCGTCTAAGCCGTCAATCGTGATGTTCGTATGCATGACTCCATCGATGGAGTAGCCTCCTCGGAAGACAACGCCTACTACAATGACGGTGCCTTGAGTTCGTGGAATAAATTTTCCGTCATCTATGCCTAGCACTCTGATTTCAGGTTTTATTGTTCGAAACTTTTTTGGACAGCTCAACCTTTTCACTTAATATTATTAAAGTGTAGGGGATTAAAATAAAAATAGCAGAAGACTGCCCTTTGAGCAGATTCAAAGATTTATTAAATAACGAGAACTGAAAAAATGTAATGGGTCAAGCTTTGAGAACGCGTGTCAATTCTTTGCCGAACGCGTCATTCGCTTCCCGAACTTTCTCTGTGGCCTCAATCAAAGCTTCCTCAGGTTTGTTGTCGCCTTTCATTCTAAGGTAAATGATGGGGCTTGAAGCTAAAGGATGAGGCACATCATAGCCTGCAAACTCTACTTTTTTGTCTTCTAGAAGTCGCTTGGCTAAAAGATTACAGAGCCCATGACTTGAGCCTTCGATCTCAATCTTTAGCTCATTTCCTGATTTCTTTAATACTTTAATTTTCATGCCTTTTTGCCTTCTTAAAGATGTTCTTTGCCGTAATCTGGAGCTATTTTTCGTCTTTCAATATTTCCGTCTTTTGGGCATTTGAGGTCGTATCCTTGCTGTTCGAGCAAGGTTCCGCATCGCGAGCAGAAACCATACACAACACCTAAGCCCTTGTCATTCATTGATAGATGGAAGACTTGGTTTTTTTCGCTGATGACCTTGGCTTTTATGATGTCCCCTGGCTTGCATACATCACTTATTTGGTCAACATATCTGTCGGAGACATCTGAAACGTGAAGAATACCACCAAAGTTGCCTGAGAGTTTTTTGTCTCCAATTCTAAATATTTTAACCAAAACGTTGTCTGATTGAGCGTTGCCAATCTGGCCAATGACTACGGTGGAGACTTTTGGTACAACTACGCCTTTGACAACGGGGTAAACCGAAACTTTTCTGTTCTGCAAATCTACGAGTGAGCGCCCGATTATCTTTGAATAGATAACGCCGTCTTTAACGAAAGTTCCAGCGTCGGGAATAAATTCTTCAATAACGCCTAAGCGTTCGCCAGGCAATACTAAATGGCCGCTTTTTTCTTCTGGAGATTTTAGACTCATGATGGTTCCCTTTATTTTAAAGTAAGCTTGATTTTGATAAATGCATATGCTTAGTTTCCATTCTGCTCAATAAACCTTTTGATTAATAAGCAACAATACAATTTCAGGTGTTACTTAAGATTTTTTTGGATAATATACAAATCAATGACAAAATCATGCTTTAGTTTTCTGTGAAAATCAAACATGTGAGGAATCGTTATGAGCATAGCATAAACACAAACGACTAGACCACCGTTTTTTTCTATGAACCGTTGTAGAAACGGGGAAGACTGCACCTGCAAAAAACCACCACTGCCCTTAAGCTGCCCGATCAAGCGTTGGTCAACTTCTGGGTGATTATGAAACGAATAAACTGCTTTGCCAACATCAAGAGCTTTGGTCAAGAACGTGCGGTCAGCTTCTCGAGTCTGAACCCCAAAAGGCGGATTCATCAAAACAGTATCAAAAGACCCCACAACCGAGCTAATATCGGCGTTAATCCATTGAATACAAGCCATCAACCTAGTATTGCGAGAGTTTTCATGAGCAGTTTTAATGGCCAACGAGTCAACGTCAACGCCTATAACTTCTTTTGCTCCAAGATAACAGGCACCCAAAGCAAGCC
>JGI20214J51088_10002544_pt1 | contig 12107 bp, 12 predicted proteins | sample WetSurMetagenome_FD_51088 | JGI IMG/M metagenome (IMG submission 51088)
GCCTCCTCGGCGGGTACGGCCACTGCGGCCGCCCCCTGTGCTGCGGTTCCTACCTGCAGCAGTTCTACCCCATCACCATCCGCATGGCCAAGGACCAGGGCCTCAGCCTCAACCCCGCCAAGATCTCCGGCCGCTGCGGGCGCCTCATGTGCTGCTTGCGTTACGAGTGCCCCTCCAAGAAGCCATCCGGGGGCTCGCAGGCGCCCCAGGGCGGCTGATCCGTCCAGGAGCTGACATGCCAGACCGTAAGCTGATCAGGCCCAACCTGCGCGACTACAAGGGCTCTCCCCGCGAACCGCGGGAGGTCCGCGAAGTCCGCGAGGTCAAGGACGACGACGGCGGATCGGGCTCCGCTGCCTTCTCCTCCAGCCGGCGCAAGCAGGTCCCGCCCGAGCAGACCAACGCCGAGAACTTTTACTACCTCAAGCAGATGGGGTCCAAGACCCCCCTCGTGGTGGTGCTCAACGACGGCGAGGAGCTGCACGGCTGGATCGAGTGGTACGACCGGGACTGCCTGAAGATCCACCGCCTCAACGAACCCAACCTGCTCGTCTACAAGCACTGCATCAAGTACCTCTTCAAGGAGCGCGAGGCATGAGCCGTCCGAAAGTCGTGATGACGGTGGGCGATCCCGGCGGGATCGGTCCCGAGATCCTCTGGTCCATCCTCCAGCCGGGGGACCTCCAGGACATGGCCGAGATCACCGTGATGGGGCCCCTCCGCACCGTCCCCTCCACGCCCGAGGGCGTGCAGTGGGAGGACGTGGACCTCCCGGCGCTGAGGTTCCACAAGCGCCCCCACCCCGACAACGGGCGCGTGTCCCTCCTCGCCCTCGAGGAGGCCTGCCGCCGCATGGAAGCCAAGGCCGCCGACCTGCTGGTGACCGGCCCCGTTTCCAAGGAGGCCATCCGCCGCTGCGGGATCCCCTTCTCGGGGCACACCGAGTACCTGGGGCAGATGTTCTCCTCCAAGCCCTACATGGTCTTCCTCACGGGGTCCACGCCCGTGGCGCTCCTCTCGACCCATCTGCCCTTCAGGGACATCGCCGCCTCCATCACGCGGGAGGCCCTCGAGAGCTTCATCCGAGGCCTGGCCCAGGCGTGGCACCGCCAGCTCAATTCCCGCCCGAGGTTCCGGGTGGCGGGCCTGAACCCCCACGCGGGGGAGGGCGGCCTCCTGGGGCGCGAGGAGCGGGAGGCCATCGAGCCCGCCATCGAGGCGCTCATCGCCGAAGGCATCGAGGTGGAGGGGCCCGTCCCCGCCGACAGCCTCTTCCTCCACTCGGGGGGGCCCGACTCCATCGCCGTGGCGCTCTACCACGACCAGGGCATGATCGCCGCAAAGATGATGAGCCAGGGCCACGCCGTGAACTGCACCCTGGGTCTGCCCTTCCTCCGCACGGCCCCCGACCACGGCCCGGCCTTCGACATCGCCGGCCTCGGCACGGCGGATCCTGAGAGCCTGCGGCGCGCCGTCGTGGAAGGGCTCGATCTGCTGAAGAGAAGAAGGTAGCGGGGAGCCGGGAGCGGGGAGCGGAGGACGCACGCGGGAAGAGGCCCCGGCGTACTCGGGGCCGTCCTTTTCGTTCTCCCTGCTCACCCCTTCCTGCTCCCTGCTCCCTGCTTCCGTCTTTCTAGAGAGGCTCCCATGCTCGACCTGAACCGCATTCGCACCGAACCCGACGCCGTGAAGGCGGGGCTGGCCCGCAAGGGCGTGCCCGCTTCCGAGGTGGACGCCGTCCTCGAGCTCGACGAGCGCCGCCGCGAGGCCATCGCCAAGGCGGAGGCCCTGAAGTCCAAGCGCAACGAGGTGAGCAAACAGATCGGCCTGCTGAAGAAGCAGGGGGCCGACACCTCCGAGGTCCAGGCCGAGATGCGGGCGGTGGGGGAGGAGATCGCGGCGCTGGACCAGGCCGCCTCCGAGGCCGAGGCCGCCCAGCGGGACCGGCTCCTGCGGATCCCGAACCTCCCGTCCGAGTCGGTCCCCGACGGCGCCGACGAATCGGCCAACCGCGTGGAGAAGGTCTGGGGCGCCCCGCCCTCCATGTCCTTCGAGCCCAAGGCCCACGACGAGCTGGGCGTGGCCCTGGGCATCGTGGACTTCGAGGCGGCCGCCAAGATCAGCGGCGCCCGTTTCGTGGTCTACCGAGGGCTGGGCGCGGCGCTCGAACGAGCCCTCATCTCCTTCATGCTGGACCTCCACACGAGGCGCCACGGCTACACCGAAGTCCTCCCGCCCTACCTCGTGAAGGCCCACGCCCTCGAGGGGACCGGGAACCTGCCCAAGTTCGAGGCGGACCTCTTCAAGGTGGACGGAGGGGCCTTCTACCTCATCCCCACCGCGGAGGTCCCCGTGACTAACCTGCACCGCGAGGAGGTCCTCGAGGAGGCCCAGCTCCCCATCTGCTACTGCGCCTTCACGCCCTGCTTCCGGTCCGAGGCCGGATCCTACGGGAAGGACACGAAGGGCATGATCCGGCAGCACCAGTTCCACAAGGTGGAGCTCGTGAAGTTCGCCCATCCCGAACGCTCCTACGAGGAGCTGGAGGGATTGACGAGCGACGCCGAGTCGGTGCTGGAGGCCCTGGGACTCCACTACCGCAGGGTGGCGTTGTGCACGGGGGACATGTCCTTCTCCTCCGCCAAGACCTACGACCTCGAGGTCTGGCTCCCGTCCCAGGGGAAGTTCAGGGAGATCAGCTCGTGCTCCAACTTCGAGGACTTCCAGGCCCGCCGGGCGGGGATCCGCTTCAAGCCCGCGGGCGGCGGCAAGCCCCGCTTCGTCCACACCCTCAACGGGAGCGGCCTCGCCGTGGGACGGACCTGGGTGGCGATCCTGGAGAACTACCAGCGGGAGGACGGCACGGTCGAAATCCCCGAGGTCCTGAGGCCCTACCTGGGCGGGGTGGCGAGCATCGGAGGTTGATTCGGGGGCGCCTCGTCTCGCTGGGAAGAGAGCGGCACCTCCACGGTCCTTGGGTCAACCCAGCGTAACATCCTGGGAATAAAGCATCACCTCGATTCGGAAGGGGTTCGTTCTCCCGGAGGCCTGCAGTAGCGGAGAGACTGTGACAAAATAGACACATCCCTGTCGGGGCCGAGCCTGTCGGTCTCCGGGTCGGGGGTGCTGCAGGGCCATGCCGGACACGCTTCCCCCGAGTCGGACGAACGCGTGGCGGAATCGTCACAAAAGGGGACGCGGGGGGGTTGACACGTTGGAAAATCATTTGCTACCTTATGCGTTGTGAGAGTCGAAAGGAGGTGGTTAAGCGTCCTTTTGAGAAATACAAAGTCTTGGGAGGTAAAGCAAATCTTCGGAGGTTATGGAGGTGAAGATATGAGGCATATCGCGAAATGGAGTGCCCTGTTCGTGCTGGCGCTCGCTCTTTCCATGTCTGCGTTCGCGCAGCAGGGCGGCGGTCTCCAGGGACGGGTGACGGATGAGGCTGGGCAGCCGGTCATCGGCGCCATGATTCAGGTGACGGGCGCATCCCTCGCTGGTTTCCAGGGTGCCGCCACCGACACGACGGGCCAGTACAACATCCCCTTCCTGCCCGTCGGCCAAAACTACCAGGTGAAGGTCGAAGCCCCCGGCTACAACAGCGTCGTCCGGAAGGGTATCGGCATCCAGCTGGGTTCGACGGTCAGCCTGCCCTTCGTGCTGAGCCAGGGCAAGACCGAGATCGTCGTTACGGCCGCCGCGCCCGTGATCGACAGCAAGTCGACCGAGGTCGGTGCCAACGTTTCCGACAAGATGATCAACTCGATCCCGCTGGCGCGTAACGCCGGAAGCATCGCCTTCCTGGCGCCCACGGCCGTGACCTCTGGCCAGGCCGGCCAGCCGGCCCTCGGCGGCGCGACGGGTTCCGAGAACTCCTATACCGTGAACGGCATCGACGTGACGAGCACGGGCTACGGCACCAACCAGTCCTCGCTGAACTTCGACTTCATCGAAGCCACCGAGGTCAAGGTTGGCGGCATGGACGCCGAGTACGGCGCGCTCATGGGCGGCAGCGTCAACCAGGTCACCAAGAGCGGCGGCAACGAGTTCCACGGCGGCCTGTTCACGTATTACTGGGACGGCAGCCTCGGCGCCCAGGAAATCCAGTACCCCTGGGTCACCAACTACATCGACAACCAGACCATCTACGATTTCGGCGGCTTCCTGGGTGGCTACTTCATCAAGGACAAGCTGTGGTTCTTCGCGGCCTACGACTACAACAAGTCGAGCGCCGACTGGCTGGCCAACGGTAGCGACGGCAACGTCTATCTGAACCCCGGTGGCTCCGGCACGCCGTTCAACCCCAACAACACCGCGAAGTCTTGGGCGAACGGGACCGGGTACACCAACAAGACCACGGACCCGCAGTGGGCCTTCAAGCTCACCTGGAACATCAGCGCCAACCACAAGCTGACGTTCTCGTACTTCGGCGACAACCTGACGCAGGACGTCTGGACCAACCTGAACAACATCTCTCCCGCCGGGTCGCCCCTCACCCAGAAGACCGACAACTACGCCCTGAGCGCCCAGTGGAACGCCACCTGGACGCCCAAGTTCTTCACCGAGGTCGTGGTCGGCGAGAGGAACACCGACATCAACCAGTACCCCAGCTCTGCCGGCGCCTCCAACTACATGTACTACTACCGCTACGGCAACGGCGGCAACTACGGCGGCTGGCAGGTCATCCCGCTGGCTTACGATGCCTACAACACGACGACCCGCGCGATCGACCTCACGTCTTGGCTGCCCTCCCTGGGCCGCGGCGGCGTGACGCAGGTCAAGGACCAGAACGAGCAGATCCGCATCAAGGCCACCAACCTCTTCAACGCCCTGGGCCGCCACGAGCTGTCCTACGGCTGGCAGTACTACAACATCAAGTACGACAACAACTTCCAGTACACCGGCAACCCGGTCCCCGTGGCCGACCTCGGCGGTCAGATGTCGGTGGGCGGCGGTGTCGTCCGCTGGCAGCGTTCCACCGCGTCGCCGAGCGGCTTCCTCTTCCGCTTCCAGGGCTACCTGGACAGCCGGCAGAAGAACACGACCCAGAAGTACAACGCCTACTGGGCGCAGGACAACTGGAACCTCACCGACTACTTCATGCTGAAGGTCGGCCTCCGTCTCGACCAGCTCCACATGCTGGGCGGCCCGACGGCGCAGTACTCCTCGGCCGGGACCTACTATGCTCCCGCCCGCGGCATCTCCATCAACGACGAGTGGGCCCCCCGCATCGGCTTCACGTGGGACGTGGCGCACAACAACAAGAGCAAGCTGTACGGGTTCTGGGGCCAGTACTACGAGCGCTTCCCGAACGACATGGCCGTCCGCGCCCTCATGGGCGAGCTGGGCCTCAGCACCTACTTCTACAACTACGAGCTCACCCAGCCCCAGCACGGCAGCACTTCGGTCAACGGCTCCCTCGGCACCTACGTCCGTGGTACCCCGACGTCCGCCGACGGCACCGGCCTGAAGGGCTCCTACAACGAGGAGAGCATCCTCGGCTTCCAGTACGAAGTGGCCCCCGACTTCACCGTCGGCGTCCGCGGCGTCTACCGCAACCTCGGCCGGGTCGTCGAGGACATCTCCGTCGACGGCACCCTGAGCTACTACATCGCCAACCCTGACCAGTGGACCAACATCTGGGCCCCCGACGCCGGCTACCTGTATTACCAGCTTTACTCGCCCATCTACGGCGGCGGCAAGGCTAACCCCTTCTACTACTACCACAACCGCGCGAGCTTCCGGTACCGGTTCCCCAAGCCGACCCGTATCTACAAGGCCCTCGAACTCACGGCCGAGAAGCGCTTCTCCAACCACTGGATGATGCAGGCCTCCTACGTCCTGTCCCGCCTCGAGGGCAACTACGAAGGTCTGTTCTCCAACGATAACGGCCAGGCCGACCCCAACATCACCTCCAAGTACGATCTGCCGCAGCTCCTCGTGAACGGCTACGGCCTCCTGCCCAACGACCGCACCCACGTGCTGAAGGTTTTCGGCGGCTACTTCTTCGACAACATCCCCCTCGAGCTGTCTGGTAACTTCCAGCTCCAGAGCGGCATCCCGATCTCCAAGCTGGGCGCCGGTCTGGCCGAAATCGGCTACGGCGTCGGCGAAGGCTTCTGCACGACGCGCGGTTCCGCGGGCCGCACCCCCACCACCTGGACCCTCGACATCGGCGCTCAGTACACCTTCAAGATCTGGAAGAGCAACCTCGCTCTCCGCGCCGACATCTTCAACGTGACCAACAACCAGGTGACCACCGACGTCAACATGGACTACAACACGGTCAACGTCGAGAACTACCAGACCAACACGCTGTACGGCAAGCCCAATGCCCACCAGGTGGCTCGTCGTATCCGTCTGGCCCTCCGCTGGACCTTCTAGTTCCGGCGCAAGGCTAGGTCACAAGGAGAGCCCCGGGGCAACCCGGGGCTCTTTCCTTTTGGCCCCGCCTGTCCCGCTCCCGGCCATCCCCGGGGACCCTCCGGCGGGGGTGATCCCAGGGGGGCTTGCGCACCCTCCAAATCTGTGTTACATTTTTCGGGCTTGCCCGGGAGACCGGGCGGGCGCCGATGTAGCTCAACGGTAGAGCAGCTGATTTGTAATCAGTTGGTTGGAGGTTCAAATCCTCTCATCGGCTCCAGTAGTCAGCTAGCAACGCGGCCATGCTGACAGGAGACCGGGCCCAGAACGAAGCGGCCCATAACGCTCCAGGTGGAGGGGTTCCCGAGTGGCCAAAGGGAGCAGACTGTAAATCTGCCGGCCGTGCGCCTACGTAGGTTCGAATCCTACCCCCTCCACCACTTAAAATTCGTCGGGCGTTGAGCGTGCGAAGATTCAACCGCTCAACCCTCATGAGCAGTTTGCGGGTGTAGCTCAGTTGGTAGAGCATCAGCCTTCCAAGCTGAGGGTCGCGGGTTCGAATCCCGTCGCCCGCTCCAAAAAGATCGAGTGAACGAGGCAACGACCCAAAGAGTCAACGAGCCAGAGATCCAACGAGCTGGCGAAGAGGCGAGAGAGGAAGAAGAAAGTAGGGACAGGCTCGGAAGGTCGGGAGCCGTCCACACGAAAGGGCCCGCGTAGCTCAGTCGGTAGAGCGCATCCTTGGTAAGGATGAGGTCACCAGTTCAATTCTGGTCGCGGGCTCCACTCGGTTTGAAATCCGGCGCAAGGCCGGGATGGTCGATAGACGGAATAGGATAGGAAGCCTGAAGATGCCGAGCGCAGTGTCCGAGCGGACCAAGCCGCACGCCAACATCGGGACCCTGGGTCACGTGGACCACGGGAAGACCACCCTCACGGCCGCGATCACGCGCGTCCTGTCGGCGGCCGGCCTGGCGCAGTTCACGGCCTACGACCAGATCGACAAGGCCCCCGAGGAGAAGGCGGGGGACATCGGCATCCACACGGCCCGCGTCGAATACCAGACGCCCACGCGGCATTACGCCCACGTGGACTGTCCCGGCCACGCGGACTACGTCAAGCACATGGTCACAGGGGCGGCTCAGATGGACGGGGCCATCCTCGTGGTCTCGGCCGCGGACGGGGTCATGCCCCAGACGCGCGAGCACGTCCAGCTCGCCAAGCAGGTGGGCGTGCCGCACCTGGTCGTGTTCCTCAGCAAGGCGGACCAGGTGGACGGCGAGGAGCTCATCACCCTCGTCGAGAAGGAGGTCCGCGACCTCCTCGCCTCCGAGGGCTACGCCGATTCGCCCGTGGTGAGGGGCGCCGCGCTCCTGGCCCTGCGCTGCGGCTGCGGTTCGAGGCAGTGCCCGAAGTGCGGGCCCATCCTCGCGCTCATGGACGCTTGCGACGCCCACATCCCCGTGCCCGAGAGGGCCGTGGACAAGCCGTTCCTCATGCCCGTGGAGGAGGTCTACGAGCCGACCTCCGGCGGCGTCGCCGTGGCGGGCGTGGTGGAGCGCGGGCGGGCGCGTGCCGGCCAGGCCGTGGAGATCGTCGGCCTGGGCGAGACGCAGCGTGCGACCATCGCGGGCGTCGAGATGTTCCAGCGCGCCATGGTCGAGGCGCAGGCGGGTGACCGCGTCAGCCTGTTCCTGGGCGGCGTGGAGCGCGGTGGCATCCGCCGGGGGCAGGTGATCGCCCTGCCCGCGTCGGCGGCCGCCCACAGGAAGTTCAAAGCGGAGGCCTACACTCTCACCAAGGAAGAGGGGGGCCGCCAGTCGGCGTTCTTCAAGGGGTACCGGCCGCAGTTCCTCATCCGGACCGTGGACGTGGCGGGCTCAGTGGAGCTGCCCTCCGACCGCGAGATGGTCCTGCCCGGCGACAACGCCGCGGTTCAGGTGGAGCTAGAAGCCCCCGTCGCCCTTGAGAAGGGGCTCCGGTTCGCCATCCTCGAGGGTGGCCGGACCGTGGGCGCCGGTACCGTCACGGAAATCGTGGAGTGAACGATGCGGGACATCATCCAACTGCAGTGCAGCGCATGCAAGCGGCGCAACTACAGCACGACGAAGAACAAGAAGAAGCAGCAGGGCAAGATGGAAGTCAAGAAGTACTGCCCCTTCTGCCGTTCGCATCAGGTCCACAAAGAGGTGAAGTAGTCCGGAATGCAGGCGAGTAGCTCCAACTGGTAGAGCGCCGGTCTCCAAAACCGGATGTTGGGGGTTCGAATCCCTCCTCGCCTGCCAACTTCTTGCCGATTACCCAGGAGAGGCGCACCGTGAAGTTTCTCGAGTGGTTCAAGCGGTTTCCGGTGTTTTTGAGGGACGTCCGGCTGGAGGTCAAGAAGACCTCGTTCCCTAGCCGCAAAGAGGTGACCAACACCACCCTCGTGGTCGTGGTCGTGGTGGCCATCTTCGGCGTCTACCTCTGGATCGTGGACCAGGTGGTCTTCACCGTCCTGAACAAAGTCTTTACGGTGTTCCGTTGAGCGAGACCATGGACGAGAACCTGAACCCGACCCCGGACGAGATCCCGGCCGAGGCCGCCTCCGAGGCGCCCGCCGAGGCTCCTGTCGAGGCCCCTGTGGAGGCTCCCGTGGAGGCTCCCGTGGAGGCGTCTGCCGAGGCCTCCGTCGAGGCCCCCCTCGCGGTCCCTGCCGCGGCTTCCGACGAGGCCGCCGGCGAGGTCCCTGCCGAGGCCGAGGTCCCCTCCGGGCCCGAGAAGCAGTGGTTCATCATCCATACGTACTCGGGCTTCGAGAACAGGGTCAAGGAGAGCCTCCTGAACCGCATCGAGGCCTTCGGGCTCCGCGAGCTCTTCGGCGAGGTCATGATCCCCACGGAGAACGTCGTGGAGGTCCGCAACGGCAAGAAGCGCGTCTCCACCAAGAAGTTCTTCCCCGGGTACGTCCTCGTCCAGATGTTCATGACCGACGAGACGCAGCAGGTGGTCCTGAACACGCCCAAGGTGACGGGCTTCGTGAGCACCGAGGCCCTGAGGCCCGAGGAGATGGACCGCATCCTCGGCCACATGACGCGGGCCACCGAGGCGCCCAAGCCCAAGTACACGTTCGAGTCGGGCGAGAAGGTCAAGATCATCGAGGGCCCCTTCTCCTCGTTCCAGGGCGTGGTGGACCAGGTCAACACGGACCGCTCCACGCTGACCGTCCTCGTGACCATCTTCGGCCGCTCCACACCGGTGGAGCTGAACTTCCTCCAGGTGGAGAAGCTCTAGGAGCGCTTTGGGCTGGCGGCTGAGAGCTGACAGCTGACAGCTTTGATTAGGGAGATTTCCCGCTATGGCCAAGAAAGTAGTCGGTGAAGTTAAGCTGCAGATCCCGGCCGGGAACGCTAACCCCGCGCCGCCCGTCGGGCCGGCCCTGGGCCAGCACGGCGTGAACATCATGGGGTTCTGCAAAGAGTTCAACGCCAAGACCAAGGGGCAGGAGGGGTTCATCATCCCCGTGGTGATCACGGTCTACGCGGACCGGTCCTTCACCTTCATCACCAAGACGCCCCCCGCTTCGGACCTCCTCAAGAAGGCGGCGGGGATCGCCAAGGGCTCGGGTGAGCCCAACAAGACCAAGGTGGGCCGGGTCACCAGGAAGCAGGTCGCGGACATCGCGAAGCAGAAGCTCCCCGACCTCAACACCAAGTCCCTGGAGAGCGCCGAGCGCATCATCGCCGGTTCCGCCCGCAGCATGGGGCTGGACGTGGTGGAGTAAGGAGCGGGTCATGGGTAAGACAGGAAAGAATTTCAAGGCGGCGGTGGCCCTCGTGGAGGCCGGCAAGGAATACGGCCTCACGGAGGCGGTCACCCTCGTCAAGAAGGCGGCCTTCGCCAAGTTCGACGAGACCGTGGAGGTCTCCATGAACCTGGGCGTCGATCCCAAGTACGCCGACCAGATGGTCCGCGGCACGACGGTCCTCCCCAACGGGCTGGGCAAGGCGGTCCGCGTCCTCGTGGTGGCGCAGGGCGAGAAGATCAAGGAGGCCGAGGAGGCCGGCGCGGACTTCGCACTCGGCGACGAGGCCGTGGCGAAGATACAGGGCGGCTGGCTCGACTTCGACGCCATGGTCGCCACGCCCGACATGATGAAAGAGGTCGGTAAGCTGGGTAAGGTGCTGGGCCCCCGCGGCCTCATGCCCAACCCCAAGCTCGGCACGGTCACCTTCGACGTGGCCGCCGCCGTGCGCGACCTGAAGGCCGGCAAGGTGGAGTTCCGCGTCGACAAGACCGGGATCGTCCACTGCCCCGTGGGAAAGAAATCGTTCGAGGACGCCAAGCTCGAGGAGAACCTCCACGCCCTCATCGACGCCGTGGTCAAGGCCAAGCCTGCCGCGGCCAAGGGCAAGTACCTCAAGAGCGCGTACCTCTCCACCACCATGAGCCCCAGCATCAAGCTGGACGTCTCGGGATACTAGGGAGGTCGCCGTGAACCGCGCCGAGAAACAGGGAAGCATCAAAGAGATCCAGGAAGTCATCGAGCAGAACGAGGCGTTCTACCTCGTGGACTTCAAGGGCCTCAAGGTGAAGGATATCAGCGCGCTGCGCGACCGCGTCCGCGAGACCTCCGGCCACCTCAAGGTCGTGAAGAACACGCTCCTGAAGAAGGCCGCCGAGGGCACCGGGCTCGCCGGCGCCGACGAGTGGATGGAGGGCCCCACGGCCCTCGCCTGGGCCGCCACGGACCCTATCCCGCTCGCCAAGGCCCTCGTGACCTTCGCCAAGGAGAACCCGAACCTCAAGGTGAAGGGCGGGGTCGTGGACGGCAAGGCGGTGGACGCCTCGGGCGTGGAGACGCTCTCCAGGCTGCCCGGCCTCGACCAGATCCGCGCGGGCCTCATCGGGCTCCTGCAGGCCCCGGCGACCAAGCTCGCCGTCCTCCTCCAGACCCCCGCGAGGAACGTGGCCGTTTGCCTGTCTGAGAAGGGAAAACAGTCGGAAGGTTGAACCTGAACGTGTCGTGGTAACCGCTTGAGGCTCCAGGCCGTAAACCGGAAGAGCCCAGAGCTGAAAGCTGACCTCTTAAAGTCGTCAAGAAGGAGTTTCCAAATGGCTGACCTGAACGCGATCGTCGACCAGCTGAGCGCCCTGTCCGTACTCGAAGCTGCCCAGCTCAGCAAGTTGCTCGAAGAGAAGTGGGGCGTCTCCGCCGCCTCCGCCGCCCCCGTGATGGTCGCGGCCGGCCCCGCCGCCGCCGCCGCCCCGGCCGAAGAGAAGACCGAGTTCGACGTCATTCTCAAGGCTGCCGGCGAGAAGAAGATCGAGGTCATCAAGGTGGTCCGCGAGATCACCAGCCTCGGCCTCAAGGAAGCCAAGGACCTGGTCGAAGGCGCCCCCAAGACCCTCAAGGAAGCCGTCGGCAAGGACGAGGCCGAGTCCATCAAGAAGAAGTTCGAGGAGAAGGGCGCGACTGTCGAGATCAAGTAGCTCGTCTGGTCGTTTCGGCACCTTTGGGCAGGGCGCTTCCGGCGTACCCTGCCCGTGTGCCTATTCATTCTCGTCCTCCGTTCCGGGCCCGAGAGGTCCCGAGGCGGGGCGGACGAGCTCAAATAGCGATCCGGAGCCGGGCGGCAGTTCCCCAGGATGCCGGCAACACGTGACCCCAGGCGGCCCTTCTTACCGGACGCGAGTCTTGATCAGGGTTCTTGAGGAGATGGCCTTATGCCCAAGACCATAGATGTCGGGACGCGAGAGAGGCT
>JGI20214J51088_10002546_pt1 | contig 12104 bp, 12 predicted proteins | sample WetSurMetagenome_FD_51088 | JGI IMG/M metagenome (IMG submission 51088)
CATTATTTGTTTTACCCTGGCACAGGTTATCCTGTATTCCGAAGACCGATTTGCTCCGTCTACAGCAGTAAAAATAGAACCATTCCTGGCCGCGGCGGACGCAGCCTGGCAGGCAGAGCAGAAATTTGCACGACTGGGGCAATTGCATTCCTTCCGTGGGAATGTTGCCTGGTGGCAGGGAAACCTTCAAAAATCATTTGAACAGGCGCGCCTGTCCCTGGACGAGCTGCCGGAGAGCGAAGTATTCTGGCGCGGGAACAGCCTGCTCATGCTTAGCTATGAAGCATTGAATGAGGGTAGGGTTTTGGACGCACAGGATCTTGTCCTCGAAGCGCGCGCGCTTTTGGGGGCCGCACAAAATATCTTTGGCGTATTGGCTGCGATTCAATTATTGGGCGAGATCTTCTATTTGCAGGGAGATCTGGAACAGACCCAACAGATGAGCGAACAGATCCTGACCGATGCGGTGGGGGATATATCCATGCTGGACGATCAGGGCATCGCCTCCCTCAGCCTGGCAAACATTGCCTACGAGCGGAATGACCTGAAACAGGCGGAGGAGTATGCCAGGCGGGCATTGGACCTGGGAACGCGGCGCTCGAACGAGATGCTTGAGGTACAGTCGACCATTCGCCTTGCCCATATTTGTTCCGCGCGGCGGGACATGGAAGGTGCTCATGCGCTTTTGAAGGCCATGGAAGCCAGGATTCAAAATCCGGTCTTGCTGCCTGAGATTCAAAATTCCCAGGTACTCTTTTTTGTACAAGAAAATCATGCTTCCTCGCTGGATTGGTGGGTGAAGATGGTTACCGATGCAAACCGGAACGCCCTGCACCTGCAAAAGGAACGCGAAGCATTCACTCTTGCGCGCCTGCGGATCATGGAAAATAATCCACAGGAGGCGCTTAATACTCTAAAACCGTGGAAACCGGATGCCGCCGAGAACGGACGTGTCCGCAGCCAGGTGGAGGCATTCCTGCTGGAAGGACTCGCATATCACGCAGATTTGGATCTGGAAAAAGCGATCCAGCCATTGGTCCAGGCGCTCACGTTGGGACAGTCGAAAGGATTCCGACGCTTGTTCTTGGACGAGGGTGCACGACTGGCAGCTCTGCTCCAGGCGGCGCTTCCCGCCATTCACAACCGGACGTTGAGCCTGTTCGCTTCCACGCTTCTCCACTTGTTTCCAGCACAGGCAACTGCCCATTTAACGGTGGTAGATGCAAAAGGCCAGATCGAGCCGTTGAGCCCGCAGGAGCAACGCGTCCTTCGGCTGCTGGTCGCGGGCATGTCCAATGCAGAGATTGCCGGTGAGCTGGTCGTATCCAATAACACGGTCAAGACCCATGTTAAGAGTCTGTATCGGAAGCTAAATGTGAAGTCTCGTGACGAAGCGCGTGAAGTGGCAGGCGAATTGAAGCTGCTTTGATCTTGAATCACCCTGTCAATCACCCCAGGCGGGTGAAGCATCTGGATCTTACAGGTACTAAAATGCGGTCAATAAATACGGAAAACAGGTATTGAAATGACACATCGAACTTTTTTGGCAGGAACAAACCAGACAATCATCATCAAGGTGGGTGGAAGCGTGTCCGTAAAGGGACAACATGACAGTGACCTCATCGTTGCTGATACCCGTGATAAGTGGGGCCTCTCGATCGATCGCCGCAGTGAGGCGGAGATTGGACGGGCACGGGCAGCCATCGGCGAGCGCGTACTTTTCGATTTGCGCTTAAAGAAACCCACCCTTGGTGGTTCAAAGGAAGTAATTGAAATTCAAATCACAGGCAGTGGCGATGTACTCGTCCCTATTTCATCCAGTTTGAAGATCTATGCAGGGAAGGACATCGAAGTCCAGGATATTCAAGGCCAGGTGGACGCTTACTCGGGATTGAACTTAAAGCTGAAGAATGTACAGATCCTGGGGACTGTCTCTGCCGGTCGGGTGATGGATGTCGACTGTCAGACAATGCTTGGCGGGGATGTCACATATGGGGCGGGAAGTGACCTGCGCTTCCATATCGCTGACCTGACAAGCCTGCGTCTGCGGGTCAAGGATATCGGCGGCTATTGGGAGGCGCACATCGGCGACGGCGAAAAATCGGTCTATCTTAAATCGGGCGGGGATGTCACGTTTGTGACCGACCAAAAAGTGGAAGCTCTTCCTCCGAATTTTATTCTGGGCAAAATTGAGAGACCGGTCTTGGAATAAAACCCTTTCATCGTAATGGACATCCCGCTTCTGCGGGGTGTTTTGTTTTTACGGGTACCGTATGAGAGCTTATTCGGATGCATTATCACCCTCCCAATCACCCCGCCGGGGTGATGTCAGCTCATTCCTTCAAAAGTTAAGATCGCTGCATCTTGTTCGATGGGAGATGTCAAATGATCTTGATTACAGGTGCCACAGGAAATATTGGCAGAGAGCTTATTCCATTGCTGCTCAAAGGCGGGGAATCCATCCGTATTCTGATACGCGACGAGAAAAAGGTCGCTCATTTGGATCCAATGATCGAACGAAGCGTGGGGGATTGGAACGAGCCGAAAACTCTTCTCCCAGCCATGCGCGATGTGGATAGGATCTTTCTGGTCACATATGAGACGCACCAGGATATCAATGTAATCGAAGCGGCGAAACGCACAGGCGTTCGACAGATCGTCAAGCTCTCAACTCTCGAAGCGACCGCTCACAAAATCCAGGTGGGGAAGTGGCATTACGAGCGTGAAGAACTGATCTGCGCCTCCGGGCTCGATTGGACCTTTTTGCGACCGGGAATGTTCATGAGCAACAGCATCGAATGGTGGGCCGAATCGATCAAAGGGCAGGGGAGTGTCTTTTTCCCGGGCGGGAAGAAAGGCAGGGTCGCGCCTGTTGATCCGCGCGATATCGCCTCTGTGGCAGCTTGCGCCCTGACCCAGCCTGGCCACAGCGGCAAAACCTATGAACTGACCGGGCCGGAACTGTTCACGATCGGAGAAATGGTGCACATCATTGCAAAGGTGCTTGGCAAGCCCATTCAATACAGGGATATCCCACCTATTGCTGCGAAGTTATTCATGCTCAGGACCGGCATGGATAAGCCCCTGGTCAATGCGCTCATGGAGATGCTCGGCTCACTCCGCCGGGATGAAGGTGCGATCGTGACCGACACAGTTCAGCAAGTGACCGGTCGAGTGCCCGGAACATTTGAAGCCTGGTGCCGCGAACATATCGATGCCTTCCTCTGAAATCACCCTTCCATTCACCCGCCCGGGGTGAGTGCAAATCATCCTGCCTGGCAATATCATACTGAAAATTGAAATTCGAAAGGAATACGAACATGGAAAAAATTATCGAAATGTGGCTCAACCCGATCAACCTGGGAATCCTTTTTCTATGCATCACACATCCTGCCTGGCAATATCATACTGAAAATTGAAATTCGAAAGGAATACGAACATGGAAAAAATTATCGAAATGTGGCTCAACCCGATCAACCTGGGAATTCTGTTTTTGTGTCTCGCCGGCGGGATCTGGATCCTGGCGCACAGCGACCCTAACCGCAGGGATAAATAAGCCTGGTTTCGCCAAAGGAGGTTTGTTATGGTATTTAGTGAACAAGGCAAAAAACGAGCGCTGCGGATCATCTTTCTGATCATGCTGATGGACGTGATCGGCATGAGCATCATGTTCCCGGTTGCGCCCTATATTGTCCAGCGTTACAGCAATGAGGCATTGATGGTAACAATGCTGACCGTCATCTACGCAGGTGCACAGTTCTTTGCAGCACCGGCGCTTGGCAAGATCAGCGACCGCGTGGGAAGACGTCCTGTGTTGCTGGTCAGTGTGTTCGGCTCGGCCATCGGTTACTTCATCTTCGGAATCGGCGGCGCGCTCTGGATACTGTTTCTGGGCCGTTTGATTGACGGCATTACCGGCGGCAACATTTCCACTGCATCGGCCTATCTGATCGATATTTCAAAACCGGAGGAGCGTGCCAAGAACTTTACACTTCTTGGCATGGCATACGGCGTCGGCTTCATCCTGGGTCCAGCCCTGGGAGGTGTGCTGGGTCACTGGAGTCTGAAGCTGCCCGTCTACACGGCAGGCATCATCTTTTTGATTAGCACAGCCCTGGTTTACTTCCAACTGCCTGAGTCGCTGCCTCGTGAACGACGCACGAAGAATCAGTTGAGCTTGAACGATCTTAATCCCTTTGCATCCGTAACCAGGATGATGATTAAGCCCGGACTGGGACTGATCCTGCTGATTGTGGCGCTGTTCAACTTCAGCTTTGACGGTGTCAACAGTGTAACGGGTGTGTTCATCAAGAATAAATTCGATGCTTCACCACTGATCCTGGGCCTGCTGATGGTCTCCGTTGGAGTTGCCACTGCCTTCGTGCAGGCCAGCTTGATGGACCGGTCCGTGAAACGTTATGGTGAAAAACGTATGGCCTTTGTTGGACTGCTCGCCAGTGTGATCGGCTGGCCCTTGATCGCACTCGCCCCGGCGCTGTGGATGCTGTTTCCCATTACCTTCCTGCAAAGCGGCATCACCGGGTTCATCTGGGCAACAACCGGGACGCTGGCAGCCAATCAAGTCCATGAAAATGAACAAGGACAGCTTGCCGGAGTCAATGTGGCGATCGCCGGGTTGATGTCCATGCTGGGACCTTTATGGGCAGGGGCCGCATATGATCATGTGAGTCCTGCATCACCCTACTGGATGGGTGCAGTAGTTCTGGTGATTGCTTGTGCACTTTTGAAACAAGTAAAAACTAAACCCCGGGAAATGATACCTAATCATCAAGAATCAACGTTCAATCCCAATTCCCAAATGGAAACAGGAGATTAAAAATGACAACTACAACCAAGGCATATAAAGGTCTTCCCATGGAAGGTGTGATCGCCAGTTGGTATGCGAAGACGACCCTCAAGGATATCAACCGGCATAAATTGATGGCGAAGTCTTTAATTGGGAAAATCCCGGCAAACGGCACAGTGCTGGAAATTGCACCCGGCCCCGGATATTTCTGCATCGAGCTGGCAAAGCTGGGAAAGTATCAGATCACCGGGCTGGACATCAGCAAATCCTTTGTGGAGATTGCCCGCAGGAATGCCAAAGAAACCGGTCACAAGATCGACTTTCGTGAAGGAAATGCCTCTGCCATGCCGTTCCAGGATGGAACATTCGATTTCACATTTTGCCAGGCAGCATTCAAGAATTTTTCCGAACCTGTCAAGGCCATCGCTGAAATGTACCGGGTCTTGAAACCGGGAGGCACTGCATTGATTGCCGATATGCGTCGTGATGCATCGGCGTTGGATATTGATCAAGAGGTAAGAGGCATGGGGCTGGATCCCCTCAATCGCTTCTTTGTCAAATGGACGTTCGATCACATGCTGTTGAAAAGTGCATATAGCATCGATCAGATGGAGGCCATGGTTGCACAAACTCCGTTTGGTACGTGCAGGATCGATGTGAAAGGGGTTGGGTTCATGGTCTGGCTTGAAAAATAGGATATCTACGAATGAAAAGATTTGCCCTGCTCTCTGATAAGTGGGGCAGATCTTTTTGATTCGTCGGATGAGTCCTTTACTCACGATGCAGATGACATTTGTCTAAATGCTTGTGACGAATGCCACAAATCTCCATTTATGAGACTTAAACTGTAGAATTTATCCAAAGACTCTTATTCAATCCTAAACGAAACTTTTATAAAATCCTCTGGTGAATGAAGGATGCCGGCTCTATAGTTGGAAACATCTTCTAAGAAGTGTTTCCAAATGTATATCCTCTGCATCGGACTCAACCACAACACTGCTCCCATCAGTTTGCGCGAGAAACTGGCGCTCGACGAAAGCGTTGTCCGCATTGCCCTGGCGCGACTGGCCTGTGGACACATTGCTTCATCCCTCACAGAATTGGTCATCATATCGACCTGTAATCGCGTCGAGTTGTACGCAACCTCCAGCCAACCGGCATTTGCCGAGCTGGAGGTNTTTTTGTCGGATGTGACCGGTGTGCCGGTGCATCAATTCATTCCTCACATCTATCGCTTACAGAATATGAGGGCTGTCCATCATTTATTTGAAGTTGCGGCTGGCCTTGATTCCCTTGTCATCGGCGAGCCGCAAATCCTCGGCCAGGTGACACGAGCCCTCGAGCTGGGGCGCGGCCAAAATACGGCGGGATCGGTNTTGAACCGCCTTTTTCAGGCTGCCATCCACGCTGGAAAACGTACCCGTACGGAGACGGCCATCAGCCGGAATCCCGCATCGGTATCGTCGCTGGCTGCCTCCTTATCGGAGCGCACTGTCTGCAAAATTTCCAAGGCGCAGATTGTTATCCTGGGGGCAGGGGAGATGGCGGAACTGGCAGTGGAAGCGCTGCGGAGGCGCGGTGCGCAAAAAATCCTGGTTGTCAATCGTACTCTGGAGCGTGCCCGGGATCTTGTCCAGCGCTGGGATGCACAGGCGACAACATTTGAAAATATTCTTCCAGCTTTGCAATCGGCTGATATTTTGATCTCATCCACAGGCGCGCCACACACACTTATCTCCGCGCAAATGATCGATGAAGTGATGAAGTCCCGCATGGACCGCCCACTGGTGCTGATCGATATTGCTGTACCGCGCGACATTGATCCCGATGTTGCCAATCATTCCCAGGTCACTTTGTACGANATGGACAGTCTCAATGTTAAGCTCGAACATTCCCTTGCNGGGCGCATGGCTGAGGTGCCGCGGGTAAAGAATATTCTGGATGAGGAGCTTGAACAGTTTGAAGAATACTGGCGATCGCTGGATATGCTGCCCCTGATCGCCGACATCCGGCAGAATGCGGAAGCAATCCGCCAGACCGAGCTCGAAAAAACCTTGCGCCGCCTGCCTGACCTCACGGAGGCCGAGCGAAATCATATCGAAGCCATGACCCAGGCACTGGTCAAGAAGTTATTGCACGCGCCTACAAACCGTCTGCGCGCTGAAGCATCCACACCGCATGCGTCTGAAATTGCAATGCTGGCGCGTTCCCTTTTCAATTTATCGGATGAACATCCTGGTATGAATGCCGCTGATTAACTATGAAACTTATATTTGCAACCCGTCCATCCGCTCTTGCCCGCTGGCAGACCCAGTGGGTCATCAGCGCCTTGAAAAACCTTCATCCCAATCTTGAGTGTGAGGAAAAAGTCATCACCACCCAGGGCGATAAAATCCTCGACAAGCCGCTGCCCGAAATTGGAGGCAAGGGCCTCTTTACCCAGGAGCTCGAAATGGAGCTGCTCTCGGGTGCAGTCCATTGTGCAGTCCATTCCTTAAAGGATCTGCCTGTTGAAAACCTGGCTGGACTGACCATTGGATGCATCCCCGGACGTGCTGAAGTGCGGGATGCATTGATTTCACGNGAAGGCTATGGCCTCACTACTCTTCCGGAAGGCGCAACAGTTGGGACCTCCAGTCTCCGCCGCGCGGCCCAGCTGCTCGCGCTGCGTCCGGATCTGCGGACCGANCCCTTGCGCGGTAACGTGGACACGCGCGTGCGCAAGGCACTCAACGGTCAATATGATGCGATCATCCTGGCCGGTGCCGGTCTGACCCGCCTGGGCCTGGAGGAGCATGTGACCGAATGGCTGGCCCTGCAGGTGATGCTCCCCGCACCGGGACAGGGCGCACTGGCCGTTCAATGCCGCGCAGACGATCATGAGACCCTCAGCCTGCTGGCCGCGCTGGAAGATCCATCCACACGAAAGGCTGTCACAGCCGAACGCGCCTTCCTGAGCGGGCTCGGCGGCGGGTGCGCCGTTCCGGTCGCCGCCTACGCAACGGTCGAAAGTGCTGTCATGAGTTTGCCGAGGGATCAAAGGCCCAAAGTGATTAAGCTGACAGGTCTCGTGATTTCTGATGATGGGAAAAAGGCGATCCAGGTCAGCCGTACGGGTTTCGATGCACAGCTCTTGGGAATTGAGCTTGCTCACCGCGCCATTGCACAGGGTGCTCAGGAAATCCTGAGCTCTGAGGTGGGTATATGAAGCGCATTCTTGTCACCCGTCCACGCGCCCAGGCCGATGAGTTTGCCAATAAGCTGCGCTCTGCCGGGTTCGAGCCGGTTTTCTTTCCCGTGATCGAGATCAAACCCGTGGAGAACAACAATGCCCTCGAGCGGGCATTGTCCAAGCTGGGCTGTTATGAGTGGATCGTTTTTACCTCTGTCAACGCCGTCGAGGTTGTCTTTGGCAATTATTCTCGTTTGATTTTTTCGGATGGAGTGGGCACCAGGTTCGCCGCCATTGGACCGAAAACGGCCGGCAGTTTAAAGGCCTATGGAATCGATCCTCATTTTGTGCCGGAGGAATATGTCGCCGAAGCCATCCTGCCCGGGCTTGGCGACCTGATCGGGAAGTGGGTCCTTCTGCCGCGTGCCGAGATCGCCCGCAAGGCCCTGCCGGAGGCGATCTTCCATGCCGGCGGGATTCCCCATGAAATCACGGTCTATAAAACGCTGCCCTCCCAGCCCGATCCCGATGGCCTGGAAGCACTCCGCGCTGGTGTAGATGTCATTACACTGACCAGCCCGTCCACAGTGGAAAACTTTGTCGCCATTGCAGAAAGGAATGGACTGGATCCACGGAATCTGCCGAACAATCCGCTTTTTGCCTGCATCGGACCGATTACTGAACGAGCTGCCACAGAGGTGGGTCTGCCCAATCTTATGGTCGCAAAGGAATACACCACGGATGGTTTGGTGACGGTGTTGCGCCAATTGGAGGTTCCATGACTCTTCTTGCGCTGGAAAATCGAAATACGAAAGTCGATATTCGAAAATCGAAGATCGTTAACCGGCCGCGTCGTTTACGAACTTCGGCTGCGATCCGCGCGATGGTACGCGAGACCGAGCTGAACGCGCGCGATTTCACCTATCCCCTGTTCGTGCGGCATGGCGAAGGTCGCAGCGAGATCCGATCGATGCCGGGCGTGTACCAATTATCGGTGGCGGAAGCGGTCCGTGAAGCGGAAGCGGCTGCGAAGTCCGGTGTGCCCGCGGTGATCCTGTTTGGGATCCCTGCAGAAAAGGATCCGATCGGACTGGAAAACTTTGCGGATAATGGAATTGTCCAGCAGGCGATCCGCGCGATTAAAAAAGAAATCCCGGAGATGGTAGTCGTGACCGATGTGTGTCTCTGCGAATACACCGATCACGGGCACTGCGGGATTCTGAACACGGGAGAGCATTATCAAAATGGATATCCTCAGGGATATGTGCTGAACGATCAGACATTGGATGTGCTTGTAAAAGTGGCCATCTCGCATGCCGAATGCGGTGCGGATATCGTGGCTCCCAGCGGCATGATGGACGGGATGGTTGCCGCCATCCGCGAAGGCCTGGACGCGACCGGTTATGAGAACCTTCCGATCCTGTCCTATGCGGTGAAATATGCCTCGTCGTTCTACGGTCCATTCCGTGAAGCTGCTGAGGGTGCGCCGAAATTTGGTGACCGCAAATCTCACCAGATGGATCCGGGCAATGTGCGGGAAGCGCTGCGCGAAGCCTCCATCGACGTGGACGAAGGGGCGGACATGCTGATGGTCAAGCCCGCGCTCGCCTACCTGGATGTGATCCGTGTTGTGAAGGATGCATTCCCTGAACTGCCGATGGTCGCTTANAACGTAAGTGGTGAGTATTCGATGATCAAAGCCGCTGCCGCCAACGGCTGGGTGGACGAAGCGAAAGTCACACTCGAGACATTGACCTCGATCAAGCGCGCCGGCGCAGACATCATCATCACCTATCACGCCGTGGANGCGGCAAAGTGGCTGGCAGGCTGAAACGTTCGAACGTTGAAACGTTTGAACGTAACAACGTTACTGACTGGAGACACCAATGACAACATCAAACCTCACCGAACGTGCTGCTTCCGAGCGTGCCCTGCATAATGCTCATATGGGTGTGGCAGATTTCAACCAGGCTCCCTTCACGATCGCCTGGGAGGTGACGCGTGCCTGCGCTTACGCCTGTGTCCACTGCCGGGCAGATGCCATGCATACGCCGGATCCAAATGAGTTGAACACAGAGGAAGCATTACGTCTGATCGATCGTCTTACTGATTTCGGTTCGCCGATCCTGATCTTTACCGGCGGCGACCCGATGATGCGCAGGGACCTGTATGAGCTGATCGCCTACGCCACACAAAATGGTCTGCGCTGCTCATTGACTCCAACTGCCACGGCATTGCCTACGACAACACGCCTTGAAAAAGCACGCGATGCTGGCATTCGCCGCATTGCCCTCTCACTGGATGCACCGCGCCCGGAAATCCATGATAGCTTTCGGCAGGTAAAAGGCTCCTGGCAGCGTACCATGGATATTCTGCATCGCGCCCAGTCAGTCGGTATCAGCGTGCAGGTGAATACAACGGTTGCCAGGCACAACGTGGATATTCTGGATGAAATGATTCCCTTCCTGCAGGAAGTCGGTGCCGTGCAGTGGTCGTTATTCTTTTTGGTTCCCACCGGTCGTGCCCAGGCGGAGAACATGATCTCGGCCGAGGAGCATGAGCGTGTCTTCCACTGGCTGTATGACCTGTCGAAGAATGCGCCGTTTGACATCAAGTCCACGGCCGCACCAATGTATCGCCGCGTGGCGATCGAGCGCAAACGCGCCGAACAGGGGGCTGATAAGCCGGTCACTTTCCAGGGTGCAGGATTCCAGTATGCAGATGGACTCAACCGCCCGACGCGCGGCGTGAACGACGGCAATGGCTTCCTGTTCATTTCACACGTTGGCGATATCCAGCCTTCTGGATTTTTACCGATCACTGCCGGTAATGTTCGCACGGACGATGTAGTGGANATCTATCGCCACTCACATCTCTTTACCGATCTGCGCACGCCTGACAAGATCAAGGGACGCTGCGGTGTCTGTGAGTACCGAGACGTGTGTGGGGGGCAGCGTGGACGCGCCTACGGCATCACCGGCGATTATTTGGAATCCGATCCTGCCTGCATTTATGTTCCACATGTAAACCAAACCTTATTTTCTTAGAAGTTAGAGAGATATATGCCTGAACAAACTCCAAGAACCCTGAATCACTTTTCGCTGTATGCCTTTACCGATGCATACTGGTTACTGGATCAGAAAGAGAAAGCTTCATTCCATCAAAACTGGCTTGCAGGTTTACGCTCCGCGGCACAGACCGTGGACATTTTTCAGAATACAGACAGCAAAGCTGATGTGCTGGTCTGGTGTGCACTCGAAGCAGATGACAAGTGCAATACATCTGCTTTCTTCGAAAAACTTGCGCAGGCGACAACACCATATCGCCAGTTCATCCGTCCCGTAGATTCTCTCTGGGGTTTTACGCGACCCTCGCAGTACACCAAGACTCGTTCGGCCCAGGAGATCGATCCCTTCGCGGAAACACGCATGCGCTACCTCATCATGTACCCGTTTGCCAAAACGGCACAGTGGTATCTGATGAGCCGCGAGTCCCGCCAGGGGATGATGAACGAGCACATCCGCATCGGCAAGCAGTACGAAGACATCAAGCAGCTGCTTTTATATTCCTTTGGTTTGCAGGACCAGGAATTTGTGGTTGTGTATGAAACCGAGGACTTGCCACGTTTTTCAGATCTCGTGAATGAATTGCGCGACACCGAAGCGCGCCGCTACACCTTGCAGGATACGCCTGTGTACACTGCCATCTATCACCCCGCCGAGGAGACTCTCGCCTTATGGAAATAAATGACCGCTTCCTGCGTGCCTGCCGCCGCGAGCCGGTGGACGCGACTCCTGTCTGGTTCATGCGCCAGGCAGGACGCTACATGGCTGAGTACCGCGCCATCCGCGAGAAGTATTCACTGATCGAGATCTGTCAGCATCCTGAGATCGCGGCCGAAGTCACAATGCAGCCGGTCCGTGCCCTGGGTGTGGACGCGGCCATCCTGTTTGCGGATATTCTCCTGCCCGTCATCCCGCTTGGGCTGGGGCTGGAGTTCGCCAGGGGAGAAGGACCGGTGATCGCCTCACCGGTCCGCACCCTGGAGGATGTCCGCAGGATGAAGCCGTTCGAAGCTGAAGCCGATCTCGGCTATGTTCTGGAAGCGATCCGTATCCTGCGCGG
>JGI20214J51088_10002547_pt1 | contig 12099 bp, 9 predicted proteins | sample WetSurMetagenome_FD_51088 | JGI IMG/M metagenome (IMG submission 51088)
TGTTCGCAGCGGAGCTATCATCCCCATGCAACCCGATATGAAAAGGATTGGTGAAAAAGAGACAGACCCTTTGATAATTAATATCTTCCCCGGCAAGTCAGGAAAGACCAAAGTGTATGATGATGCAAGCACTGATAACGGGTTTAAGAATAACGAATATTCTTTCACAACAATATCATTTGAAAAAAATGACAACATAGTAAAGGCACAGATTGATCCTATAGAGGGGCAATTCCCTGGTATGCCGCAATCGCGCAGTTATGAGATAAGGTTACCATTGACCTTTGCCCCTCTCTCAGTAAAAGTAAACGGGAAACCACTCTATTTTAACACTAATGACGACGGATCAGGCTGGAAGTACGATGGCAGCAATTTAATGACAGTAGTCAGAACCGACAGGTTTAGTGTAAATGATAAAGTTGAGATTGAGATAACATTCCCCGGCATTGATCAGCATCAGTTATCCGGTATAATCGGGAAAGCCAATAAAGTTTTCTATGCATCACGTCAGATAATAGCAAGCAGAGAATGGAATCACAGGATATTTAATTTTGATGACATCACTCTTGCAGGCCAGATACTCAACCGTTTTACCATCTGCCCCGATAATAAATTCATTATGTCGGAGAAAACCAGACTCGAAAAAAATTATGATCTGATAATTAATGCTTTTGAGATGCAGAAAACTCAGGATCCCGGCAAATTCAATCCATTGATCGACTTATTGGAAGTTGCCCGTTGACCAGTATTCCGATTAGTGATTTCCGCTCTATTACGGAAGTATTCAGTAATCAATCAAATGGTTGTATGAATTATTTAGTAGCATTCAGATTAAACCGGGTATCTTTTCACAAAACATTATACCTGCGGCTGTTCCCTGTTTTTAAAAATAGAATTCCATATTTAATGAAAAGGTACTGTTATAAACCTGACGCATTTCTCCTTTCTTATTTACTACACCTAAAATCCCTAACTCGTATTTTCCCTCAACGCCAAAGTGCTCCCATTTTCTTAACCCAAAGGCAACAAACGGACAAATATCTATAAAATTGGTGTTTTTAAAGTCTCCTTTTTCTGATTGTCCAACAGGCACGTATACGCTAAACTCATCTTTAAAATTATAAGCACATTTATATTTTGATCTTACAAGAAAAGCCGGAGAAAAGCCGCCTCTTAAATATCCATAAGTCTTAAGGGAAGTCTGCCATGACAAAGGGGAAAAGGAAAAAGAGAGAGGCACCTCAATATAATCTACTATGAAAGTATAACTTTCCCATACTTTGTTACCGACATAATATGAATAACTCCTGGCGTATAGCATTCCTTTTGAAACATACTCTAAGCCATATTGAAAAGACCAACATCGGGTAATAGTTCTGTTAAATCCGGCTCCAATGTCAAATGAAATTCTTATACTTTTATAATAATCACCATATCTATAGCCGGATAATTCTTCATAATCACCTTTGAAAGAAGAGATGGCAGCCCCTCCTATAATGTAAAAATTGCTCAATTTCAGTTTCCTTGCTATGCCTTCCAGTGTGGAACGGTTTTCTGTGGTATCAGGAACTATGTTGTTTGTTTCATGAGTGACTGGCGCAAGAGTAATTGCGGGCTTTTTCTTATACGCCATATCCTTCACCTCATTCCTGTCAATGGTTCTGTTTATATCATACCCCTCAATTTTTTGCACAAAATAAACGGTTGAGCTGTCTACATTGATAATATGACAATAGACTATTCTTCCGTCTTTGCAGATGATACGGTCCTGCCCATGTAAAACAGTGCCCAGAAAAAGAAAAGCTACCAATACAAGAAAACGATTCATAACAAAGATTTCTTTTAGACTTTTTAATGCGGCCCTGGACAAGACACATATAGAAAAAATTTCAATTAAGTTATATGCAAGACCCGGGACTTCCTTTTCAAAAATATATCGATTTTATGGATTCACAAAATACCATTGTCTTATTTCGGATTAAATAGTTTATTATTATTCTTTGCAAATTTTTAACCTCAGCAGATGAATACTTAGTAATTCAAAGCTACCCTTGACTTAAATACATTGTGAACTTTAATTCTTATTACTTATTTTTAACTTGCATTTTGTTTTGATTCCATACTATAAAATTCAAATGATATGTCTGAACCAGAGGATATGCATAAAAGCCATATACCAACAATAAGGCAGGTCTTGCTTCTGCTGCTGACGGTATTTTTCCTGTCTGTATCTTGCGGCTCTTACCACGAGCAAAAATCCGATACTGCATTCCGGAAGAGCAATGACAAGAATTGGGTTGGTACCTGGAGCACAGCACCACAACTTGTTGAGCCAGGTAATAAGCCGCCTGAACCCGGACTGGCAAACAATTCCCTGCGTCAGGTTGTACGGGTTTCTATAGGGGGCAGGAAGCTGCAGTTTCATTTTTCAAATATGTTCAGCGCAGGTGCTCTTGAATTAAAATATGTTCAGATTGCCCTTTCTACCGGCGGAAGCAATATCGACCCATCCACTGCAAAAATGCTGACATTCAATGGCAAAACAGATGTCTCCCTGGAACCGGGAATGACAATCACTTCAGATCCTGTCTCATTCAAACTGAAACCAAGGATGGACATTGCAATTACAATATTTTACGGCAAGGTACCAGAGGGAATCACTGGTCATCCGGGGTCACGCACTACCTCTTATCTCCTTGCCGGAAATCAAATAACTTCAACCGGTTTTACAGGTGCTGTACCAACGGATCACTGGTATACCATAACCGGGATAGATGTAAAATCGGAAAAATCGGCATCAATAGCAATAATTGGTAACTCAATAACCGATGGGCGCGGGTCCGGGACAAACAGGCAGGACCGATGGCCTGACATACTCTCTGAACGGCTCTTGAAAAATACCGTCACTCAAAACGATGCCGTACTTAATCTTGGCATTGGCGGTAACTGCGTGCTTAAAAATTGCCTCGGAACTGCAGCTTTAGTCAGGTTTGAACATGATATACTAGAACAAAACGGCGTTCGCTGGCTTATCATTCTTGAGGGTGTAAATGACATTGGCCAGACTCGCGACAGTACAGCAGCGTATAAAATTGCAAACGATCTTATTGAGGCATATAAACAGATGACAAATGAAGCCCATAAGAAAAACATAAAGGTTTACGGTGCAACAATCCTCCCTTTTGGAAAATCTTTTTACTATACACCCTTTCGCGAAGAAGCCCGCCGAAGAGTTAATAGTTGGATTCAAAACAGTGGTTATTTTGATGCCGTTATTGATTTTGATGAGGCTCTTCGCAATCCCGCTGACACTATTTCACTCCTACCCGAACTGCAATCAGGTGATTTCCTGCACCCCAACGAAAACGGATATAAAATGATGGGAGAAGCCATAGATCTTAAATTGTTTGAAAAATAATAAAAGAAATAAAAATGAAGGCGTTCTTCATTGTTTCACTGATTGCTTCATTTATTGTATCGTTTTCAATAAAAGCACAATGCATACCAGAGGTAGGCCTGTATCGTACTTTTGAAAAGTCGCTTGAAAACAATGCAACCCATTTAAACAAATTTACTGATGTTGATCTTAAATGCACTTATATATCACCCTCGGGACATTTATCCTATTTCACCTGGTGCGGACACGAAGGGGAGAGCCCGCTGATGGCACATGGACCACAGGTATTGCCTTTCTCCAATGCTGAAAATGGGTATACCGAATCTGCCTGCCAGATAGACATACTAAGCAATATAATGAACAACGAGGTTTCGTTTTACACTATGAGCCCCGCCGACTCCCTGCTAACCGATACTGATCAGCATAATGTATGATGCCTGGCTGAAACCGGTAAGCAATACCTAGTCTTCTCTGCCAACGGGATTCCTTTTACCCTGAAACTTTCAACATTGACTTACAATAATAACACATGGGTCAATACAATTGACGGGACTTATCTTGCCATTCCCTCAATCTCAGAGTCGGAAAATAAAAAGATCTCCTTTATACCTCCGGATACAACAAATGACTGGGTAATTATAATCCGAAAATGAAGGGAATATTGAATTACAATTAAATAAATCTATGGTGTCCGATTAGCGGGCTACTCCCACGAAGGTTTCCTAAAATGTTGTAAATTGCTTTTTACGAAAATCATATATAGCACTGGTATTACTAATTCAGTATCCGCGCTGAATTATGCAATTTAAATGGCATATAATTTGTGGCAAAAATGAGTTGCTTTTATCTTCTGAATAAGCATTTATAATCTTACATAAAATGAAATGTTCTTTCTTAATTTCAATAATTTTAGTCGCCTTACTATTTACTTCATGTGAAAAAGACGATACTGACAACCAGGATAAAATAACCGGGGAATGGGTCTGGATAAAAAGTTATGGCGGAATGACAGGCGGTGAAGTTTTAACTCCCGCAAATACAGGAATTGAAAAAACTATAACTTTTTTCAGGAACGATACCGTTGTAATTACAGAAAATGGAACGACAGCAGACAAAACCGACTATTTTCTAAGCAGGGAAAAGAGCAATTTATTTCACGACATACATAATTTTGTAACTATCAATTACAAATATCAATTGCAAGACACTGTAATAACATTATCGATGCGTTATATCATTCAAAAACTCACTGACACGTTAGTCCTTGAAGATGATGTTGTTGACGGATATGGACATACGTATGTGAAGAAAAAATAACTTTTTTGATTTGTTTGTCCAATAGAAAAAGTACTCTGTATAAGGCAGGATTGAGATTGTTCCAACGTTCCAACGTACGGAAATTTCAGATCATCATATAAAGTTTGGGAATACAGAACACTATGAAGCCCGATCTGTTTCTTTTTGTTTGTCTTTTACCTGTCTCTTTTTAACCTTAAAATTGTCGGTTGAAAACTTATGCTATTTTAAAGATAACAATAATACAAGCCTGATCCTTAAGGGTAATTATAAAATTACCGGAGGGAAAGGTGGTTCATTAGTGTTATTCTGAAAAGCTGAATCTGAAATATCAGCGGTACACTCCTGTTTTCTTTCCAGATAAAATAATTTTATGTATTTAAATATTTGAAATTCAGTGACCTTACTTCAGTATTTCTTTTAATCTCAGATCCTGTTTTAGTTGCACCGCCGACTCAAACCTTATTGTTTCAAAACCCAGGCTTTTGGCAACTTCAACATTTTTGGGATTATCATCTATAAATAACGATTCTTCGGGTATAAGGTCATAACGGTCAATCATTAACCTGAAAATTGCCGGGTCGGGTTTAAGCAACTTCTCATCACCTGAAACCACAATCCCGTCAAATTCCTGTAAAAACCCGAAACAGGGCTTAACCCTGGGGAAGGTTTCTCCCGACCAGTTTGTAAGTCCGTAAAGGGCATATCCGAGCGATTTAAGCTCATAAATGAGCCCAGGTGTGCCATTTATTTCTCCACCAACCATCTCTTCCCAGCGGTCAAAATACATGGTGATTTTTCCCGATTCATCCGGGTATTTTGTTATCAGTTCCTCAATCCCTTCCCGGAAAGGTCTTCCGCCATCATGCTTTTCGTTCCATTCTCCGTTACATACTTCAGATAAGAAACGCTCCATCGCCTCATCATCATTAAATACCTTCCGGTATAAATAGCGTGGATTCCAGTCAATTAATACGCCACCGAAATCAAAAACAACATTCTTAATTTTTGTGCTCATTTTTTAAAAAAGATAAAAGACAAAAGTAAAAATATTAAAGTAAGGCGTACCGATAAATGCTTTCACTTCTGCAGCAGACAATTGATTTTTACCCTGGATGAATTAGCTCTTTGCTGATTCATCCATTTTGTTTCTATTTTGTTATAACATTGTTGCAAAACTGTAACAATTTGTTTTTCTGGTAATTATAATAAGTGTATATTTCTGTTCAGCTAATTTTATGTTTAATTTTGTTGAAGAAAAATTTATACTTACTCTTTTTACAGATTTGTTTGATTGACCAAGATTTTAGTGTAGATAGCAGTTACAGATACAAGAGTTATAACTTAAATAAAGGCAGATTAATTAAAACTAATAATGATCGATTTCTATCAAAACCTTAAAAATGACCTGGGAGATTTTCTTAGCGAACAAAGGAAAAAGTATCCTGCAAATGAGCTGTTGAAAATAGATCTTCATTGTCACGATTACAACAGTGATGTTCCTGATGAGCTGATGGGTAGGATTTTAAATGTTCCGGAAACATGGCTAAAGACCGAACAACTTGTAAATGAACTTGAAAAAAACAGTTGCGACGTTATTACAATAACAAATCACAATAATGCACGCTCTTGCTATGACCTTATAAATAACGGTTACGACGTCTTAACCGGAGCTGAATTCAGTTGTTTCGTCCCTGATTACAGTATCGGTATACATGTGCTTGCTTATGGCTTCACTCCCGAACAGGAATCTGTACTTAATAAACTCCGAAAGAACATTTATCAGTTTCAGGAATATACCTGTAAGGAAAATATCCCGACAATATGGGCTCATCCCTTATATCATTATGCTTCTGAAGGCGTTCCTCCGTTTGAGTTTTTCAGAAAACTGGTTCTCTTGTTTGAAAGGTTTGAAGTTATAAACGGACAAAGAGATACCTGGCAAAACATGATGGTGAAAACCTGGCTTGAAACACTCGACAGGGAAATAATCAATACATATGCAATGGAGTTCGGTATTGATCTATCGCGTTTCTGCCGGAATCCTTACAAAAAAGTTTATACCGGCGGTTCAGACAGCCACATTGGCCTGTTTGCCGGGCTTACGGGATCTTACCTTCATGTGCCGGATCTGCCTGAGAGACTTAAAACATCAAAACCATCAAAGCTTGCCCTTGAGGCAATCAGAGATGGAAGGATTATTCCCTTCGGGTCAGTCAACAATAGTGAAAAATTAACAATTGGCCTGCTTGACTATGTTTTTCAGATCGCACTGAACTATAAGGATCCAGGATTAATAAGACTGTTGCTGCATAAGGGCACCTCAAGGGATAAAATTTTGGCTCTTTTAGCTTCAAATGGGTTTGCTGAGGTACAGAGACACAAGACCACAATGGAGTTTATAAGGCTCTTTCATAACTGCTTTATGGGAGAAGTGCCATCATTCGCTAAAAAACTAATGGTCCCCAGAATATATAAGCCCATTTTCAGGGATGCCATTGCCATGGCAGAGACAAACAGGAGCAAAAAGGAGGATATAGTTAAAATATACCATGAGTCTGTCATCCAGATAAATGATAAGCTCAACACCATATTATTCTCGCGTATAAATAACAAGCTTAAAAATTACATGAAGGAGAACCGCGATAAAAATATCGATATTAATGTTCTCTTTTCAAGTTTTGAATTGCCTGTCACAATAAGAGCATATATTGAGCCTGAAAAAGCAGACACGTCAAACCTGAACAACATTGACTTCGGAAAGCTTTTTGACGGGCTTCCGTTCCCGTTTCTGGCATCAGTCCTTATTCTTGCCGCCAACTATACAAGCGCCAGGGCAATGTATAATACCAGACCTCTGTTGTCTCTTTTTGCAGAAAAGACAGGAAACTACCTTCATCCTGAAAGAGTTCTGTGGCTGACCGATACTTTCGATGACAACAATGGCGTATCAATGGTTCTCAGACAAGTGCTGTCAGAGATACAAAGAAGAGATCTTCCAATAGATATGCTTATCTGCAATAAAAAAGTAAAAGCAGAAAAGCATCTCATTGTTCTGAAGCCCGGGCTTGAATTTGCCACCCAGGTATATGCACATCAGAATATAAGAGTTCCCAACTTTCTCTCAATACATGAGATATTCCAGAACGGAGGTTATGACCGTATCATCTGCTCCACAGAAGGAGCCATGGGACTTGCCGCACTCTATCTTAAAAATGCATTCAATGTAAAGGCACATTTCTTCATACATACCGACTGGATAATGTTTGCCCGGAAAATCCTCGATATAGATATTCATAATCTCAATCGTTTAAGAAGGGTCTTAAGGACATATTATAATTCCTTTGATTCGGTTTTTGTTCTCAACACGGATCATCAGAAATGGATGACGGGCCAGCAGATGGGCTTAAGCAAAGAAAGGGTACATCTGACGCGTCACTGGGTAAGTGATAACTTCAGGCATAAGCTATCAGACAGGAAGAACCTGTTTGGTTTCAAATCAAATGAGTTTGTCCTACTCTACTCTGGCAGACTCAGCCGTGAAAAAGGGATTTTTGAACTCTCATCACTTTATTATTCTCTTATAACTGAGTATCCGGAAGTGAGAATGGTTATTGCCGGGGCCGGTCCCGACGAGGAGGAGCTGAAGATCAGGCTTCCGAAAGCTACTTATCTTGGCTGGGTAGATCAGGAAAAACTGTCGTGGATATATGCCTCAGCAGATATGCTCGTCCTGCCTTCAAAATTCGACACTTTTAATTGTGCCCTCCTGGAAGCAATGACCTGCGGATTACCAGCAACAGCATATAATTCAAAAGGCCCGAAGGATCTTATAAGTGACGGGGAAAACGGATTCCTGGCAAGAACATTTGAAGAGATGGAAGAGAAACTGTCAGGCTATATTGCCACACCATCTGTCTGGAAAAACTTCAGGGCAAAATGTATTGAAAAATCAAAAATCTTTAATAAAGAACTCATAATGAATGATCTGCTTTCAAATATCGGGATCTCCGTATAAAATTAAATCTTATGTCAACCGGGTCTGTGCCGATAGCACAGACCACAGTTAACATAAATAAATAGATCCCGGAAATATAAACACCCTGAGTTGCTAACTTAATAATCCGTTGTCAGTTGAATCTTCATGCTTCCTGCTACCGGAAAAGAGCCTGTATTTTGCAGAAAACAACATAAGTACAGCAAGCAGAATGAACAGGCCGATATTTCCGCCCAAATAAGCATAATCCTTCATAGCGAGAAGAATAAAGATAAACAGGTAGAGCGCAGACAACAAACCGCTTACAATAAGCACAACCCACCATCTCTTCAACAGTGATCTGAAAAATGCTGAAAGCAGTCCTATTATCGCAACAGATGAAACAAGATATGCAGCATTGAACCCTATTTGCTCACTCAGCGCACTGAGCAGCGAGAAAAACAATATCAGGGCAAAGGAAACAAGCATGTAATAAAAAATGTTGATTTTTTCTGAAGAACGAAGCTCAATCACTATCAGCACGAAAAATGTGAAAAGGATGAACAGGAGTCCGTATTTCGCACTCCTCTCCGATTTTTTATAATGATCAACCTCAAGCATCAGCCTGACACCAAAAGCATCGTCTGCAGGATTATAGTGATTCCCTGTCCAAAACTGCGGGAAATTACGGTTGAGATGTGTCACAACCCATTTTGCATTGAATCCCGAAGAGGTCACACCGGGCTCAACAGGGAGGAAATTTCCCTGGAAAGAAGGAGAAGCCCAGCCCGATTGCAGGTTGACCTTTGTTGTCTTTCCTACCGGTGAGAAACTGAGACAATCGCTTCCCCTCAATCCAACTCTCATACTGAAGTTGCCTTTAAATCCATTTGAACCAATCGGCCTCAACGCTACGGGAAAAGAGATGCCCTTATCAAAAACATCGTTGTTTATTGTTCCCGGCTCAGCATCAACCCTCTTTCCGTCAATATCAAGGACTATATCATCTCTAATCCCTTTGTTGTCTGAAACCCCCAGTGTGAAGTAAGCATGCTCCCAGTCGAACGTATATCCTTCAGGGTTTTCATAACTCTCTGTGTTGAAATCACCGGAAAAGTTAATTTCAGAATCATACACCACTGTCTCATAAATCCCCCTGTGACGTACCTCCGGGTTAACTTTCCCTTCTACAAAAAGATTCTCGGGAAGTATATGAAGTGTTGTGGTTGCGTAATCACCTTTATTTGAAATTAGCTTTGTGCCCGGGACATTTAAAACCGGACCGGTGATTGTCTGCGATGTTGCCCACAATTTTCCTATTTCTGTTCTCGCATCCTCAGCAAACTGTGCCCGCTCCCTGATTACGTTTTTGACCATTTGCAAAGGGATTAGTAATAATAATCCCATAAGAGCCAGAATGGCCATCTTCGCGGTCATTGACTGGTACCATTTTACCTGATTTGAATTTTCTGTTTCCATTTTTATTTAATTTAAAAGTACTTTGTATTGCAAAGTGTTTATGTAAAAAAAATTATTTCTTAATAAGATTTTCAAGAGCGTTAATATGATTCCTGAAGCTTTCTTCTCCTTCCCTGGTAATCCGGTATGATGTATTTGGTTTACGGTTTATGAATTTCTTTTCTGCAGAAATATAACCGTAATCTTCAAGCGCCCTGAGATGACTTGCAAGATTGCCATCGGTTACCTCCAGCATTTCACGAAGGCTAATAAAATCGGCATGGTCATTGACCATAAGAACAGACATAATCCCCAGTCTTATCCTGTTTTCGAAAGCCTTGTTAATATTTGCCAGGATGTTCTTCATCCCTTATATCTGATATACATGAATAATCCATAGATGATATGAAGAACTCCGAATCCAAATGCCCATAACAATAAAGTATAACCCGGTATGAGGAGGCATATAAGGCCTGTCAATACTTCAATCACTCCCAGCCAGTAAATTTCACTGAAGGTAAATTTTCCTCCATTGATAAGAGCAAGCCCATAGAATATCAATGTGGCCGAAGCCGAAACATGACCCGGAACATGGCCCATTGTGATAATTACAAAAAGCCCGCCTGCTGCCAGCGGAATTGCAAGATTAAGGAACATTCTTTTTGTCACCGGGGTCCAGATACTTTTCCCATCTCTTTTTGCTTTACGCCATGAAAAGAAGAAAGCAGAGGCAAGGGCAAGAACAAGAACCAATGCAGCATCGGTAAAAAGGAGTTTAATAATCGTGATGCCTTCCGAAGAAGCACCGAAAGATTCTGAATAGCCTTCACCCGTTATTATCGAATCAGGTATTATAAGCTTTGCAGCTATAGCTCCGGCAATTGCAAGAATACCTGCCGATACACCCGACAGGCCACTAAGAGAAAGGAAGCGTGACGATTCCTCCATCATCTTTTTAATTATCTTAATATCTTCCAGTGGCTGACTTTCCTTTTCCATGATCTTTAAATAAAGTACTTTGTATTGCAAAGCAACAAATAAAAAAATTAAGAAAAAACTTTTTTTTAAGTTTTGCTTTATCTGATGCATTATACCAGAATGACGCCAATGCAAAGTATCGGTTATAATTAACCCTGCAAGTATTAAGCGCTCATATACAGGTTGTGTTTTATATAGCCAATATTTATTACCTTGCATTTGTTACATTTGCCAAATGTACTACAGAAGAAAAATAGTGCTTGCCCTTTTACAAATTTTTGACAATAAACTTGATAAGATTAGTTTTCAGAAATTGCTAATGCTTTTTACCAAGTTTCAATCAAATCCGGACTATCATTTTGTACCCTATAAATTTGGTTGTTTTTCATTTCAGGCAAACGCAGACCTGTCAACAATGTTAAAATATGGGCAGGTTGAAGAAGTGGTTAAAACATGGCAGAAAACCGACAAAGCTGATTACCTGTCCATGATAAAAGAATCAGACCTGCGAGCATTACGAAACATCAAGGCATTATATGGCGGGAAAACAAAAGACGAACTGATTCGTATTACCTACATAAAGTACCCTTATTTTGCATTAAACAGTTCCATTGCACATGAAGTACTTAGTACTGATGAATACAAATCTGTGACGTTAACAAAACCAAAATTCACTAATACGGTTTTATTTACAATTGGATATGAAGGTATAAGTCTTGAAGAATACCTCAATAAGCTTATAATTAATGGCATCAAGGTCCTTTGTGATGTAAGGAAGAATCCTTTAAGTATGAAGTACGGCTTCAGCAAATCGCAATTGCAGAATGCTTGTGAAGGGGTAGGGATAAAATATGTTCATTCACCTGACTTAGGCATTGATTCAGATAAAAGGCAAGAATTAAACTCACAATCAGATTATGACAAACTGTTCCTGCTTTATCGTAAGGATATTCTGCCAAAAACCATTTCACAACAGAATGAGTTGCTTGAATTG
>JGI20214J51088_10002548_pt1 | contig 12097 bp, 14 predicted proteins | sample WetSurMetagenome_FD_51088 | JGI IMG/M metagenome (IMG submission 51088)
GAAATCTGAACAGCAGGCGTTTGCAGCCCGTGGGCTTGATTTCGTAACAAAGGAATACCTCCCGAAACGGCTTTCCGATATGGGAATCCTCTGACCTTCTTAAAATACTAGCGGGCCCGGGATTTTCTTTAATCTAATCTTCTTTTTTTTAAGTTAACAAGAAATCCGGGTATTGGTATATACAAAATGGGTTAATGCTCTGAATTACACCATGAAACGGAACGCAATCCATGCGATCAACAACATTATCGCAGAATACTTGAGGCCTGCAATTGCGCTGCCTTCACCCATCTGCCCTGCAACAAGACCTGAGAATATTCCCTGGATCATGGCCGCATGGGCAAACAACCTCTTGTAAAAGAAAAGATTGAGATTTTTAATAAATTGTGGACCTGACGGGCCCCCTGCCTGTGCTGCCGTTGCCATGGTTGTAAGAAATGTCGTGACCAGTACGAAAATAACAAACAGGAATACCATGAACGATACCAGCACAATGATGACGTAGATCATCATGTTGTTGTTACGCTCAGTTTTGAGCTTAACGAATTCGTAGGTATCATTGGCCGCCGCACGCAATACTTCGCTGGCGTCACCACCAGCCCTGCTCGCCTTTGCAATGAGGTCAACACTCCGGTCTGCAAGCGGGGTGCGTAATCTCTGCCCGAAACGGTACATTGCCTGGACAAATGGCACATTCCACGACATTTCGCTGTCCATTTTGCGGATATACGGCGTTAATGTACTGTATTCCCCTGCAGAAACAAGGTGGACTGCATTGGGGAGGGTCATACCGCTGTCGTTCATCCCGGCGAGGTCACGGAAGAAATTGGGAAGGGCTTCTTCAAGGTTTTTAATCCGTTTTGATTCCCTTATATGGAGAATTGACAGGGGACCAATGGCAATAAGGATTGAAATGACCGCAATATCATCAATAATTGTTGTTGTGAACAGTACTGAAAGGCCATACTGCCGGATCATGGTCGCCGTCCCCAGGAGGAAGAAAAGGAGGGATACCGGTACACAGACAATGAGGATATTGATGGGCTGATCAGTCAGGACTTTCAGGGGATGCCGGATGAACAGGCCAAATCCCATGCGGTGAGAGCGATCATATGCAAGTTTATCCTCAATTTCCCGTTCCGCATCATCAGTATAACTGACGCGTTTCCCAGGTATATTCTCCTGAGTGCCACTTTTTCCACCCAGGCCCGGGATTTTATCCTTCCAGCCCATTTCAGCCCTCCGGGGTCATTGAACTGATCATAATAACGAACATAATACTACCGAACGGGATCATCATGTAGATAATAACATACAGGAAAATCGGGTTCGCATTGTTCCCGATGACCGACATAATTGACTGGAGAATAATCAGGAAAAGCGGCCCTGCGACCATTGCAGTTACATACGACTCCGCAATCAGACCAAGGGTATCAAGGAAAAGTTTCTGGGTCTGGCGGTTTTCAATTGAATACTGTTCAGCTTTTGTCCTGAAATACACCGTAAGGTTACTCCCGCTCGAGATACTTCCCATTGCACCCTGGATAAACTCCTTCATCCTCAGGCTCGGCGTTGAAACTGAAGTAATTCTGAGGGCGTCAATAAGGTCTTTTCCAAACATGTCAATTTCCCGCACAATGTAGCGGGCTTCAACAGAACTCTCGCCATAAATCGTGCTATCCGCCAGCTGGCGGAAAATCTCTGCAGGAGGGATACCTGCTGTAGACATAGCAGTGATGTAATTAATCGCATAGGGAAGGGTTGCATCAATATTCCTGCGCCGGTTGCCGGCGATCATGGTTGCCGGCGATCATGGAAGGATACAGGTTGTAGATCAGGTAGGTCAACCCTCCAAAAACAAGAAGAGAGATGATTGTTACTGCAACAGTCCCGAGGAACAGGCTGTAGTTTGCAATTGGTACGATTACGTCCGGGACAGCCCCGCGGTAGGTGACCAGTTTCGTAAGCTGGAAAATGAATGTGATTGTCCCGATCCCGACCGCGGCAAGGAGACCGACAAGAACCGAGGTTACAAACGCGGTTGAGAGATATACCTCAAAGGGAGTCTGAATGCGGGCGGACATCAGGTCTTTCCTTAATTCCGAATATTTTTCGCGCCGGGCTTTTACTCTCTTTCCAAGGAGGTTGAAGCAGAAACGTTCGTAACTATTCATACAGTTCAGCCCTTACCTTCTGTATCACCGCTTCAGAGTCCCTGAAATAGGAGACGAGGATATTGGATACATCCCTGAAATGCCGGATTTTCTTTATACGCATCCATTCGAGGACTTCCTGCCGTCTCTTGAGCTCCTCCCGGATCCGCTCCTCGTTCCACCCTCTCTCTTCCATGATCTCTTCTAATATGAAGGATTTTCCGGAATAGGTAATCTCATCCGTTGCCTGTCTCCATTTAAACACTTCGTTCGTAATCAGCTCGTTCGTCCGTGGATCAATATCGAGGATCTCGATGATCTGTTTATTTCGACGTATTCTCTGGCCACCAACCCTTGCCTGGACCTGGACGCAGACAAGGTCCAGGGCAGACAGCATATTTCTCGGCACATCGAGGGGCGGGTTCTCAATCCTGTGGACAACACTTGCTACCGAGTCTGCGTGAATTGTCGAATAGGTCACGTGCCCCGTGCTCATCGCCTGGAACAGGGTCTGGGCCTCTTTACCACGTACTTCACCAACAAGGATGTACTCCGGGCGCTGACGGAGTGCAGCCCTCAGGAGTTCATACATATCGATCTCTCCCTTCCCTTCAGAGTCAAACGATGCCCTGGTAATACTTGGGATCCAGTTGGGGTGCGGGAGTTTCAGTTCACGCGTGTCTTCAAGGGTAACTATCTTTGCAAGTGGCGGTATGAACAGCGCAATCGCGTTCAGCGCTGTTGTCTTACCGGATGCGGTCCCTCCGGCAAGGATCAGGGATTTTCCGGTTTCAACAGCGAGCCAGAGAAACGCAATTGACAGCGGGGAGAATGTGTGCCACTCAATAAGGTCAGTCGGGGTGATGGGTTCTTCCCTGAATTTACGGACAGTGAAGGTGGACCCGTGTGCCGTGACTTCCTGGCCAAGCGTCATCTGGATACGGGACCCGTCACTCATTGTCGCATCGAGCATCGGTTCTGCGATGGAGATGTATTTTCCTGCCCTCTGGGCAAGTTTTGTCACGAACGAATCAAGGTCCTCGGCATTGGTAAACAACAGGTTTGATTTCATTGACTCATAACGGGCATGGTAGACAAATATTGATGAATTTACTCCGTCACATGAGATATCTTCGATATACTTGTCATGCATAATGGGGTCAATCAGGCCCTGGCCAAGGAATTCTTTCTCCATGTTATAGAGAATTTTTGCCCTCTGGACCGGTGTCAGGGTAAGCCCATAATCTGCAATGATGTCATCAGTCACTTTTTTAAGGGTTATTTTTGCAAACTCGGGGACAATATCTCTTGAATTGATATCGAGCCTTTCAAAGATCCGTTCTTTTAATTCTGAAAAAAGGTCAACCTCTGCCGGCGAAAGGACAGGTTCCAGGACAGTATAGGTATACTCNTGCGTGGAATTGTCATATACCACCCGGACATAGGCATACGGCTCATTTACCGGATAAAACTCCAGCTCCTCGACACCGGCCCTTGGTTTCATGACCAGATCGATTAGCGGGCCATGAATTTTTGGATTATATTCCTCGGTCTCGTGCCTGATCAGTTTAAACAGGTTGAATTTACCAAGGAACCCTCCCTTTTCTGCCGCTGCTGAGCCATCCCCTTCCTGGTCGATATGTATGCTGGACAGACCACCTGAAGGGAGTCCCGCCTCCCATATTTTTTCTATTTCTTCAGGAACGCTGCCATCTGCCATGGCAAAACGTGAGGTGCGGTTTTTCAGTTGCACCTCATCTATTTCAAAACTAACGCCTTTCGGGAGGATCAGGCCGCTTATTCCCTTGATGTGGTCGATGCTGACAATTTTCTCATCCTGCTCGCTGATATCATCNGACCACATCGTCTTTGCCCCTTTTACACCCTTTACAGGGGATTCCTGTGTAACAGGTCTTACTGCGGCAGGCGTGGGTACCTTAGTCTTTGCCCAGTCTGTCACGGGCTGAACTTCCGCGGGTCCTGCGATCGGCCGGGGTTTGATAGATGGTGAGTCGGAGGGGGGAGGGGGCGAGGGTGGGGTGACCGATGGAGCCGGAGTCTTCTTTTGAACTGGGATTTCAGGAGCAGCAACAACCTGATCAGGTGGAGCTGACGGTGACGTCGTTTCCGGGGGAGTAATGGCTGTCTGTACACCGATGCGTTTCATGAGAGCATCGATATCAGTTACATCCTTAGCCTTAGAATCTTCGGCAGGTATCGATGGAGGGGTCTCCTTATCAGTACCTTTCTTCGCTGCAAGAATTTTTTTCAGGAACCCCTGTTCCTCAAGTTCATCATCATTCATTGTTGCGTAGCATTGATGATATTCGCTGAGCTATAATATTAAAAGGATCTTGCAACCCTTCCCTCAAATAATTACCCCTTCAAAGGGAGAGCATAAGGANATCTCTGGTATGATGGCCACGTTACCAGGCCTCGCTCTGGATGCTCTTCAGGACGACCCGGATCAGACCGATGTTTGCATCCGGCCCTGTGAATACACAGAGAAACAGGTCACCATATGGTGCTATAATTATTTTGCCCGAATTTGTTTCAAGGATAATCTGGTCTATCAGGCCGATTTTCATATCTTTTGCAATTTTAATTCCAGCCCTGAGCAGGTCCTCGGCCATCGCTGCAACCTGATCAAAATCTGCCTGTCCAAGTGACTGGACGGAAAAACCCTCGGAAAATGCCGATACAGCAATCACTCCCGGCTGCACCAGTAATTTTCTCAGAATACTCTCATCGAGAAGGTCCGGGATTGTGGGTATATGAGTTTCATCCCTGAGCAGCAGGTTTTCAGTCCTGCAGATTTCCACAGCAGACTGGTACTCATCAGCTGTATAACTGCAGAGTTCCATCTTCTCGGGTGTTGTCGCATTGATGATTTCAAGCGCACCGTTACCGGAATAGAGTTTATCCCCTGAGATAAAAGATGCTGCAACAATTTTACCCTGGTCTATCAGGATCACCCCTCCACCTTGTTGAGCGGTTATCCTGATCAGCCCCACATGGCCGATGATCCGCTGAACATCTGTATCCTGAAGCGGATTATTAATATACCCGAGAGGGGTCCCTTCCGGCAGGTTCATGGTATTATAATGCAGCAATCAGTCGTTCTTTGTTCTTCTTCAGTTCGTACCGGATCCTACCTACATTCGCAGTCGAATCTGCCACTATTGCTATTAATTCGTCGGATGAGAGAGGAGACAATATAATTGGTCCTTTTTCAAGTTCCACAAGCATCTGATCAAGATTCCCCTTACCGAGCTCGTTCCCCATAGCTTCCGAGGTCCCCATCCCGGTAGATGCCATTGCACCCAATGCATCAATATCAATCTTCCCGGATATGGCACTCTCTATCACAAACCCATCTCTTCCCACGACGACCGCTGCGGAAACACCTTCCACCTTAAGGAATTCACCCAGTATCTGTTTNAACATTCCGAATCTCCCCGATTACACAATCTCTATTTAAACTGAATTTCTGGTATACGATGATAAATATGTTTCCTAATATAATTCTATTCAGGTCAATTAATCATCAATCCGGAAGGATAAAGATGCCGGGAAAATTCTTTCTTTTTCCGGGATTATCTACACCAAACACCCTCATATTAAAAAGGACTATTTAATATGGCGTTCTATAACTCATAGTAATGAAACTCCCAAGGGGTACATTCCATTCCATTAAGAAAGGAATACTTTTTCGTTCGCTCCTTGATGAGATGGAAAAAACAAGGTTCACCGGCTACTGCACGATCAGCTGGGGAATAGAGACCTGTACCCTCGTGCTCAATTCAGGGATTTATATTCTTGCGGATTTCGATAAATCTGAAGGTGAACCTGCATGGCAGAAGATGCAGAACCTGATGGAGTTGAACGTCGATGCAGGCCTCACATCATTAAACACCGTTCAACTCGAACTGGCAAGAGAGTTTAACCCGCATGCAACGCTCCCGGGCTTTGTCCGGAAGTCCCCGACCAGGCAGGTTCGGACAGGAATATCCAGTCCGGGTGTCAGAAAAAGGGAGGAGGTCCAGGTAAATGCTGTTGATGATGCACAATCCAAAAAACAGGGACAGCCCGGGGATACAGACAAAGTACCTGCTGAAAAGCAACCGGTAAGGAAGGGGCGGGTCCCGGTTACCGCTGAAACTCACGGGAGTCAGGAGACAACCGGTAACCCGCCGGAAGAGAGGGGCTCTAACATTGACCGTGACCTGGAAGCCCTTGATAATATGGACCTCGATGAAATGACAAAGAAAATCCGGGAGAACTGCAGGGTGACCATAGAGAACTTAAACCTGGATCACCTGATAGAGAAGCGTGAAGATTAAGAATAAATTCCAGAAAAACAAGCGTTAAAGCAGGAAGGCAACATGCAGTTGATATTACCAGGACAGATTTCATTCATACCGGTCATCGTCTTGATTATTGCAATAGTGGCAATTTTACTAATTCTCCTGTTTATGAAGGTATACCAGGTAAAACATGCAAGACGGAAAAAAGATCGTCCGGNGATCTGGAACACCGGGGCAACAGAAGATATCACCCCTCCGTTCCCTGACATCCCGGAAATAAAACGCGAGAAAAAACCCGAACCCGAACAACCCACAGCAGATATCCCGCTGACAGACCAGGGGGATATCACCAGGAATCTCCATGCACTCATCTCAAAGTACCATCTCGATGCACTCACCCTGTCAACCACGGACGGGCTTATGATTGCTTCGACAAGTGAAACCGGGCAGGATGATGCAGCCCACTATGGTCATGTATTAACTCCGGGTGAGACTCCATCCATCCCGGATATCAGGTTATTTTTTCTCTCTCACAAGGGATCATCGGTTGTCGGAATCATACGTTCGGGACAGCGGGTACCCGACTCATCACTGGAAAGAATCAGGAACGACACTGAAAAAATCATGAACTGGTGGATATAAGTACCAAAGAGGGAGAGGATTTAATTACCAGCATATAAATTTACAATAAGCAACTCTTGTGAGGGTGTTTAATGGTCAGGGTCTACACGTTGGCTTCCGGAAAAGGTGGAACAGGAAAGACCACGGTGACTGTGAACCTGGGGACTTGTCTCGCCCAATTAGGAAAAGAGACATTTATCATGGATGCCGATATCGGCATGGCGAACCTGGGCCTGGTCCTTGGCCTGGAGGATGTCCCGATCACGCTTCATGAAGTCCTTGCAGGGAAAGCAAATATCAAGGACGCAATTTACCAGGGCCCTGCCGGTTTAAAGGTCGTNCCCAGCGGAATTTCGCTCCAGGGGTTCCAGCAGGCTGACCCGGAAAAGCTNAAGGATGCCCTGAAGGAACTGGTGAACCTTTGTGATTACCTGCTCATTGATGCACCTGCCGGGATAAGCAGGGACGGAGTTATACCTCTTGCGATTGCAGATGAAGTTATTCTCGTTGTTAATCCCGAACTTTCTTCAATCGTGGATGCACTAAAAACCAAGATCCTCACCGAGGTTGTAGGAGGCCACGTGATGGGGGCCATCCTTAACCGGGCAGGCGTTGAAAAAACTGATTTTGTCAGCCAGAAGATGGAGAAGGTCCTTGGGGTAAAAGTAATCGGAACGATCCCGGAAGACCCGAATATCAGGAAGGCTGCATCATTTAAAACTCCGGTGGTGATTAAATACCCGAATTCAGGCGCATCTATCGCTTTAAAGAGGATCGCTGCAAATATGGCAGGTATGCCGTTCAAGGAAACCCCGCAGGAATCTAAAGAAGGGTTCGTTGACCGCTTTGCCAAGGTCCTGTTTAGAGGGAAACGATGAGCATTGAGGAAACACTGATTATCCTGTTCGGGCTGATTATTATTGTACAATGTTTTTTCATGTACGTAATGTCAAGGCGGATCCAGCAACTTCTCGACGAACAGGATAAGGCAGGGTTTGCAATTGATTTTTCAGAAAGCGAACTTGAAGAAATTTCAAGGACTGCCGAAGAATATAAAAGGCACCAGATTTAACAGATTTCCGGGATTCAAAGAGATTTAAGACTCGCTATAAAGAGATATTGGTATTTTTTAAAAAATCGATTATTCCGTTTTATTAGTTACGGTAAATTCGCAGTACTGATCACCTTTAGATTTGCACTTCACTTCTTTTCCCTGGACACGGACATTAAATGCAGTTGATACGATACCCGCCAGGAGTCCTGAAGTACAGTGGCAGGAGGGCTTGTCCTTCTTTCCAAGAGATTCGGCCTCGGCACTATTGTCAATGATAATGATTTTTTCTTTCTTTGCCTCGTTCCAGTCCATTTTTACGACTTTGAACCATCCCATCTGGCCATAAAACGCCAGTGCCATATCAATCAGGGTATTAGGATCGGTGATACCCATTTTTTTGAAAAACAGAATATTCTGGGTCCCGAGTTCCATATACGCTCTGTAATTTATCACACCGCCAGCCGCAGCTTCCCCGACAATCTTGCTCATCGAACCCATCATCGAATTGAACAGCATCCTTGGGACCATGATAACAGGTTCCTCAATAAGGGTGATCTTTCCTTCTAGTGGTTTGTGTTCCAGGAATTCTGTTAGTGATCGCTCTCCTTTTCTAATCCCTTCTGCCCGCTCATTCCATGTTACCGCCCGTTGTGTGAACACAAATTCACATGCGTCACCACCCGCCGCATGGCATTTTACCTCCTCGCCAACCCAGTTCTTACCCGTGACCGCATCCAGGACACCTTCCATCCATCCGACATGCACACCGCAGACAGGCATTGCCCAGTCTTTCATCACATCAGACTCAAAGGTGAATTTCGTTTTCACTACGATTTTATCCGCACTCTGTGAGACCAGTTCCAGGGGTGCACCCCACCCCTGCTGGTGCTGTAACTTGAACGCGAACATAAGAAACTCGTGGGGTTTAAGATCCATCCCCTGCTTTTTAAGGAACATATTGAGACCGGTGGCGCCCATGCCCACAGACCGGTAGAGTTTCCTCATCATCTGGACCGCAAGTTTCCTGTTTAATGACCGTTCGTACATCTCATACATTGCCCGGAGGAGATAATTCGGGTTACTACTCGTTCGGACGCCGAATGCGGACATAATTCCTTCGCCGGGGTGAATTTCGAGGAACTGGGTGATATCTTTATCTCCTTTGATAACAGCCTCGATATCATTCCGGTCGATCTTCTTCCTCTCCATAAGATATACCTCTTGGTTCCATTTATTTAAACAATACCATATGTAGTCGGAAGAGAATAGAAGCGGCATTCATGAATTTAAAAAAAAATTGCGGACATTAATTGATATTTTCCTTTCTAAAAGATCAGGGCACGGGTCTTGAGTAAAAAAATAAACAGCCGCCATTTTGATACGGGGATCCTGATATACCCGGTCCTGGGACCAGGCTAATGTTTCAGCAGGTCAGCCAAGATCGATGGTCTCTTCCCGTCCACCCGAACGCACCGCTACCGGGAATATCCTGATTTTCCTTTCACGGTCCATCACCACGCAGTCATATTCGCCGAATATTACTTTGAAATATGCTTTCCCCTCATTTGTGGTAACGTCGTTACCTATCACGCGGCCCTGTTTCCTGATGGACACATGAACTCCCGGCTGGGGTACCATTCCTTTTACAATTTTTACCGTAAATGCGCCAGTACCTTCATTTCTTCTTTCAATGGTGGGCATTGACATGGACATGTTACTGGTCAGGTGGCTCCGGTCAAAGATCCTGCACAGGAGAATGTACGATTCGATGAGATCCTGCTCAACCGGGTGAAAAGAGAACGTTTCACTTCCTTTTAAGAGATATATGGCCTTATCACCAAGAAGGATTCCATTTTTTTCTATCTCTACGGCCCCTTCAGGTTCACCTTTCTTAAACAACAGATATACCTTGCCAATCCCGATATCGGTAACCCCAATCCCGCTTTTTTTTCCATCAGAAGCAAATTTTTTGAGATCATTCAATTTCGAAGTATATTCTGAAGTGGTCGCATTAACCTGCTCATTAAGAAACTCATTCATCTCCATTCAGAATACACTCCTTGATTCGGCAATAACCACGGGTCAGCATTTTGTCACATGACATCATGATTTATCTGCCAGGTGCCTGGTACAGGTCCGATGTGCAGGTTACTTTCTGTCTTTCCGTACTATATTAGTATATTATATTGATTTTTCCCCGGGGCAAAGGTGATCATGAAATCGATTTCCCGAAAACCGAAATTGGTAGGTTCCGGTCACGCGGGCAGGGTACCCTACCCAGGGATAGTAACCTGAAAGGAAAGATGCATTGGCAGTTATCTCCGGAAAAACGCCAGGATTAAAAAGTCCTGATACAGATATGCACATACTACCATGATTCTAGTACCGCTCGTAATCGTTGCAATTGCAGTCGTGATAACGCTCTGTTATGCATCATATCTTGATATTATAGACAGGAGGGTACCTTTTATCACGTGGGTGCCGCTCCTTCTCATTGGTATACCAGGGGCAGGACTGGCACTCCTTTCTTTTAATAACGGAATTATTATCCTCGCGGGATATGCAGGGATCACATCCGCCGTATTGTTACTCGCATATTTCAATAACCGTGAGATAAGTACCCTTAAACAGTTATTATGGCCATTTCTCGTGATTGTCCTCCAGATTTGCACCGGGTTATATTTTTTNGCTTCCGGGATGACGAGCATTTTTTTAATGTCCATGACAGCAGCCTTAATACTTACATGCGCGACANTGCTTGAGTACCGGGGCAGGGAGAACTTTTTCATCGATACCTGGCCCATAATCTATTTCCTTATTGCNTCNTTTTCATGGTTTTATTATGCGCTGGCTGTTNCATCGCAGGTCTCATACGCATACCTTGGCATGATCGGGATTTTCTGCCTTATTTTTTACCTGTTTGCATTTTTACATCTTTTTGGCGGGGCTGATGCATGGGCCCTGATATTTATTTCACTGACAATTCCACTCTTTCCTTTCACGCCACTTGCAGGTTACCCGCCCCTGGCGTTTTTCCCGTTCACCGTTCTCGTTAATGCGGTTGTATTCAACCTCGTGGTCCCTGCTGCACTTTTCATCATGAACCTATACCGGGGGAACCGGGCTCCATTTCTTTACCTGTTCCTCGGGTACCCCGTAGATGGAGACAACGTGCAGAATTCATTCGGATTTATCATAGAAGACATCNGGGTAACAGATGGTACTATCGAGCGGAGATTTCTGAAACTCGGGGAGGCGCTGGGATCTCTTGTAAAGGGAGGGAAGCGCATTTATACAAAAGACCTCAGATTACATCCGGAACAATATTCCCATGAAATTTCATTATACAAGCGGGCAGGAAAGGTCTGGATATCGTACGGGGTCCCATTTATTGTTCCAATAACAGCAGGTGTAATATTTGGGCTTTTTATCGGGGATATTCTTACCATCTGCCTGAATTTCTTCGGAGGTATCTAACATTATGCTCCCATTACATTACCAGGACGGACTTATCCCCGTCGTTGTCCAGGACCAGGCGACACACGAGGTGTTGATGGTCGCGTATGCCAATAGTGAAGCCGTCGGGCTCACTGCAAGTACCGGGTTTTCCCATTTTTATAGCAGGAGCCGGAAAAAAATCTGGAAGAAAGGGGAAGAGAGCGGGCATGTACAACGGGTATCAAGGATACTTGTGGACTGCGATGAGGACTGCCTGCTCTACGAAGTCATCCAGGAAGGGGCTGCCTGCCATACAGGCCATATGACCTGCTTTTTCCGAACACTTGATGGAGAAGAGATATCGGGTAAGGTCTTTGATCCCGCGATGGTATATGCTAATAAAGATCAATGATCAAATATATAAACGGTGATATTTTTTGAAATTAGTACCAGATACAAGTGTCGTCATAGATGGTCGCATCACCTCAATGATAAAAACCGGTGAATATAATGGCGCGACAATA
>JGI20214J51088_10002549_pt1 | contig 12095 bp, 10 predicted proteins | sample WetSurMetagenome_FD_51088 | JGI IMG/M metagenome (IMG submission 51088)
CGCGCACGAACCAGCTCTTCGTCTCCGACATCCCGAGCAAGCTCGAGGAGATCCAGGACCTGATCACCAAGATCGACATCCCGGTACGCCAGGTGCTGATCGAGGCGCGCATCGTCGAGGCCGACGACACCTTCGGTCGCTCGCTCGGCATCAAGCTCGGCGGCTCCGACCTGCGCGCGGCCAACGGCGGCCTGCCCAACACCGGCGTCACTTTCGGCGGCAACTACGCTGCGATCGGCGCGCAGACCGCGCAGGGCCCGGCGGTGGACTTCAACAATACGCAGTTCGTCAACTTGCCGGCCAACGTCTCGGGCAGCTCGTTCGGCGGCGCGGCCGCGGCGACCGTCGCGCTGTCACTGTTCAGTTCGACCGCGAACCGCTTCCTGAATCTGGAACTGTCCGCGCTCGAAGCTGAGGGCAAGGGCAAGATCGTTTCGAGCCCGCGCGTCATCACCGCCGACCAGGTCGAAGCGCTGATTGAACAGGGCACCGAACTGCCGTACCAGGCCGCGACCTCCAGCGGTGCGACCCAGGTCCAGTTCCGCAAGGCCAACCTCGCGCTCAAGGTCACGCCCCAGATCACCCCGGAAGGCAACGTGATCCTCGACGTCGACGTCAACAAGGACAGCGTGAGCGCCTTTACGACCGCGGCCGGGCCGGCCATCGACACCAAGCACGTGAAGACCCAGGTGCTGGTCGAGAACGGCGGCACGGTCGTGATCGGTGGCATCTACACCCAGACCGAGAACGACTCGGTGAACAAGGTGCCGCTNCTTGGTGACATTCCGGTGCTCGGCGCGCTGTTCCGCAACACCGTGCGCTCGCACAACAAGACCGAGTTGCTGATCTTCATCACGCCCAAGATCGTGACCGACCGCTCGGCGGCACGCTGACCCGAACCCTCCAGGGCCTGCCCCACCGCCCGCCTGAGACCGACGCAGGAATGCCGACCATGACCTTCTTCAAGCGCCTTCTCCCGACGCTGGCCCTGCTGGCGCTGGCTGCCTGCGGCGGCGGCAGCAGTTCGACGTCGAGCACGCAGCCGTTCGGCGGTACAGGGTCCGGTACCGGCACGGGCGGGGGCACCACGACCACCGCCAGTGTCGCGGACCTGATCCTCGTCGTCAGCTCGGCGCAGCTTCCCGACACCGCGTCCAGCACGGTCGCGATCACGGCAACTGCCGTGGATTCGGGCCGCGTCGTGATTCCAGGCGCGACGGTCCAGCTGTCAGCGGACAGTGACGCAGTGATCGCCCAGGCCACTGCTGTCACCGACACCAACGGCAAGGTAACGGGTAGCTTGTCGATCGGCTCGAATCGCGCGAACCGCGTGATCACGGTGACCGCCAGCTCCGGCGGTCTGACGAAGACCGCGACCGTGCAGGTGGTCGGGGCCAGCGTGGCGAGCACGCTGGTTCCCGCCGTCGTCGCGCCGGGAGCTGCGGCGCAGATCCAGTATCGGGTCACCGATCAGTCGGGCAGTCCGATGGCGGCTCAGGCAGCGCAGGTCTCCGCGCCGGGCCTTGCGCCGGCCGACGCGACCGGTGCGACCGACAGCAACGGTGCCTACGTCTACAGCTACACCGCGCCGGCGACCGCCGGGACCTATACCGTGATGACGACGATTGGCGGCGTCACCGACCAGCAAGTCGTCAACGTCCAGTCGGCGGCCAGCGTCGGGCCGGCCAGTGGAGTGATCTCGTCGGCTTCTGTATCCGCCAATCCCAGCGTCGTTGGTGTGAACCCGGCGGGCTCGACTGCGACGAACCGGTCCGAAATCCGCGCACTTTTCGTCGGCGCGGGCAACGTGCCCATCCAGAACGTGCGCGTTCGATTCGACCTTGCGGGTGACCCTAACGCGGTCGGCGGCACCTTCTCGACCGGCAGCGCGACGCTCTACTCCGACGCCAATGGCGTGGTCACAAGTGCCTACATCCCGGGAGCCCGGTCGAGTCCGACCGACGGCGTGACCGTGCGTGCCTGCTACGGCATGACGGATACAGATCCGAACCTGCTGAACTGCACAAATGCCAAGACCACGACGCTGACCGTCGTCTCGCAGCCGATGGGTGTATCGATCGGCACCAACGAGTTGGTGATCGTCAACACGCTGACCTACCAGAAGCAGTTCCTCATCAGTGTCGTGGACGCGGCCGGTAACGCGATGGCCGACGTGCCCTTGTCCGTGTCGCTCGACCTGCCGCGCTACCGCAAGGGCTATTACACGCTCCCGGTCAACGGGAAGAGTTGGGTCAAGGCAGCCGCCGACACCGTCTGCGCCAACGAGGACCTGAACCGCAATCACGTCCTCGACACGGGCGAGGACATCAACGGCAATTCACGGCTCGACCCCGGCGTCGCCGATGTCCAGGTGCAGCTTCTGAGTGCGACTACGGGTCCCGACGGCACCGCGGTCGCCCAGGTGACCTATGCGAAGAGTTTCGGCACTTGGGTCGACGCCTGGTTGACGGTGTCGGCGTCTGGCGTCGGCGGCACCGAAGGCCGAGCGACCTACGTGCTGGCGCCGGTCCCGGTCGATGCGACCTCGTTGACGACCACGACGTCGGCGCCTGCCTACCAGATCAGTCCGTACGGCATCGCCACGGACTGCACGAACCCGAACTGAGTTCGCCATTGCGGCGTCCACGCGGACGCCCGACGGAACCAACGAAGCCGCGACGGACCCTGCGCCGTTGCGGCTTCTTGCTTGCGGGCTGCTCTTGGCCGCCCACTTCTGCCGTGTCTTGCAGTCGAACACCAGGCGATAGTCGGTGCGGGCACCTTGGGCAGGTCCCGATCTGACTTGACCTTGACCAACCACGGCGTGCAAGCCCTCCGCTTCAGCCATGGGGTGAGCACCGTTGCGGTGTAGACGCCAAGGCTTCGCCTTGTCATATGGAAACTAGCGTCATATGCCGGCTTTGTGTTCAGAAAGCATTGCTCCAACCGCAACGTCGCGTCCTCGTGAAAGTACCACGTGGAGTGGTGCCCGAAGCACCGTCTCTCGGTTTTGGTTGATGGTGCCGACGAGGCGCTCAAGCGCATCGTCGTGCGAGTCTGCCTGGCTCGCGATGCCGAACTCTTCAAGCTTGAGGTGATGCCCGACCACTTCCACCTGTTCGTGGACGTCGTCACCAGGTACGGCATCCACCGCCTCATCAAGGAGGTGAAAGGCACGAACTCGCGANAGCCTCGTGCCTCGTTCCCGTTCNTGAAGCGACACCTGCCGACGCTGTGGATCAACAGCTACTTCGTCTCGACGGTCGGCGGCGCGTCGGTGGCGGTGGTCAATCAGTACATCGAGAACCAGAAGCACGTCTGAGCATGGCCCGCCGCGGCACGCGCACCTTCATCGTCGAGTGGCCGCCGGTCGCTTCAGCGCGCGATGAGCGCGAGATGCTCGTTCTACTGGAGTTTGGCCGGCAGCCGTTCAACGCGTGCCTGGGCGAGGCGACTTGGACGCGGACCTCATGCGCGAATCGCTGGACTACGCGTGTGCACGGGCCATGACCAAGACCCTTAGCAAAAAGCCGAACAAGTAGCGTGAGGCGGCGTTGGCCGCGCTGCGCCACGGCTTCGGCTTCACCGCGGACTCGGTCTCGGCCTTTGGCACGCAGTGCAAGAACGACGCACGATGGAAAGAGGGCCGCTCGCGCGGCGACCTACGCAACCTCGACACGTGGAGGAGCCTGAAACTGTCGCAGTACGACCATCCCACCCGCGCCTGCACGCAGAAGGCGCTCTGTGAGCGCTGGCCCCTGCTCGGGGACGGTTCGGGCGTTGTGCACCGCGACATGTACTGCGCGTTCCTGGCCGCGGCAGCGGACAAGGGTGCCCTCCACCCAAGTCGCATCAAAAAGATGTGGCCGGCTGCGCAATCGTTGATAGGCCGTGCGCGGTGGGTGCGCCCGCAAGGGCATCAACTCGTGAGCGTGGCGGGCCTGCTCGCCACAGCGACGCCAGGTTTGGGCCTGCCGACGCCGGAACGGGTCGCACGGCAACGGGCCTCAGCCTCCGGCAATGCTTCGGATGTTGTAGTCGAAAGACCAGAGCCGAGGAGAGTCGATGGAGACGGGCCCGGAACCCCTGGCTTCAGCCATGGGGAGATTCAGCTGCTCGGCCACTTTTGATCAATGGCTTCTGGGAGCTGTGCGCTCGGGCCGCGCAGAGCCCATGGAAACCGGTGCCAGCCCTCCTAGGCTGGCGCCGGCTCCGGCGTAGGCGGGTCCTACTCCGCGGTCGGCAATTCGCGCCAGTTCAGGCGGCGAAGCCCGACACTGGTGCCGAAGTTTCCCTGGATCGAATTTAGCGACCCGTTGTCGCTGCCTGCGATGAGCCGGGGCTGACCGCCGACGCTGAAGAACTTCAGGTCGGTCACTACGCCCGTCGTGATTGTCGAGTACGCAATCAACACCGTGGAGGACGTGCCGTTCGTGGTTGTCGTGGTCGTCAACGTCGACGCGCCGGTTCCGAAGTTGATCGAATACACCTGACTCTGACCNGAGGGGTTGCAGGCGTCACCGCTGGGCAGCGTCGTAGAGAANGCGACGCTGCCGTTGAATGCAGTCGAGTTGTTGACATCGCGCCAGCCGATGCCGCCGGTCCCACCGTTGCCGAAGTCGATGTACCAACCCATCTGCGTCGGATCGTTGAATGTGACTCCGGCCACATGGCTACCGGACGATACCAACGTGGCGGTGTCGTCGAGCAGGTTGGAGCGCGTGATCGGGAATGTCACCCCGCTCGGCAACGTGGTGGGCTTGTTGAAGCGCGCACCAGAACCGTCACGTATCGCGTAGTAGCTTTGCACCTGGGTCGAACTGATGTCCGTGGTGTCCAGAAGTTGACCGGTACCAAGCAGCACATAGCGCTGGTTCGTGCCTGGTTGGACCTCGATCAGCGGTGGCGACGTCACTGGTTGCGCGCTGCCGGAAGCGTCGGTGAACTTGGCGATCAAGGTCGGCGTCGGGTAGGCGCCCGTTGCCGCGGTGATGTCGAGCCGCCAAACATTGCCGAGCAGGTCGCCGGCGTAGATGGCGTCGGCGGTGCCATCGGTGCGGTCGAGCACGAAGCCATTGGCTTGCGCCAGGCCGGCGTCGCCGCTCGTCGAACCGACGCCGGTCGAGATCTTCTGCAAGAGTGCGCCGGTGCGCGGATTGACGACGAAGAAGTAGCCCTTGCCGTCGGCGTTGTTGTAGCCGGACACGAAGACTGCCACCCAACCATACTGCGGCGTTTTCACCACGACGGGGGGGCCGTACGTGAAGCCCAGGTCCGGATCCGTGAACTCCCAGAGCACCTTGCCGGCGGCAGCGGACTCGGACGTGAACGCCGACGGATCGGTCACATCGATCGCGTAATAGCCCTTGCCGCCCTTGCCGAGGCCGCCGATGAGCACCGAGTGCCAGTCGGTGCCACTGCCTCCCTGGGTCTTGCCGAAGTCGATGTCGTAGACGCTCGGCGTGGCGTTGACGTAGTTATGGTGGATGAAGCTCGGGTTGCCCAGGGCGGCGAGTCCGTCCACTCCCGGCGTGCCGCTGGGGCCGGTAATCACTGCCGACGGCACGTAGGCGAAGACTTCGTTGCCGGCGCTCGAGCCCGTGAGCGAGCCGTTGACGGCATGCATCATCCCGTCGTTGGCGCCGAAGTAGATCATCATCGACCGCGACGACCAGGTGCTCTTGAAGGCCGAATAGCCCGGATTGGAACTGTCCGAAAGGATCAGAGCCGGCGGGCCCACCGGCTGCACACGCGAACCCACAACGTCGCCTAGCAGTTTCGTGCGGCTGCGATATGCATGGGTGCTCGATCCGCTGGTGGAGTTGGTCTCGTTCACCTGCTGGCCGCGAACGTAGTTCAGGAAGTCGGCGTTGTCGTTGCCGGTGACGTAAGGCGTGTCCAGCGCGCTTTGCTGCGCTGTCGACAGCGAGGCCAGACGGAACGGGACGCCGGTGCTCGAACTCGGATTCCAGGTCACCACGCGNCGTCCCGTGTCCCANCCCGTACCCGAGAGCTGTGTGCCCAGCAAGCTGGTCAGGCTCCACTGGGTCTGCTGTGTCGGGTTGCCGGTGGTGGGGTCGAANGACAAGGAACTGGCGACGATTTCGCCGGTCCAGTTCGACGAGTCGAACATCGCCGCATAGCTGCCGTTGCCCGACAGCGCGACCTGAGGCAGCGAGGTCGAAAACGATGTCGTGTATGCCTTCAGCGCGGACGCGATGCTGGCGAAGGCCTTGGTCAGCCCCGCGACCATCAGGTCGGCGCGCGAGGCGGAGTAGTAGTTGTCCGGTCGCGGCTGGGCTGGGCTGCCTAGCGTGTCGCCGGACGTCGACCACCACGCCTGCGGCAACGCAGCCGTGTTGGTCATCGAGTCGAATCCCGCCGGGACTGCGAAGCCGCCGTACTTGGTTGCCAGGTAGAACTGGTTGTTGCTCTTGTAGACGCCGTATTCCTGCACGTCGAGCCAGTAGGTGTCGATGGTCTGCTTGCCGCTGAGATCGGGGCGGATATCGTTGGTGTGCGCGTCGTAGGCCAGTCCGGCCATCAGGGCCGAATTATTGTTGCAGCAGCCGTTGTACGGGTTCACCGTTCCCAGGCTGGAGCCCAGGCCCTCGATGACCCCGATCTTGTTGGTCATGCTGACCGCGTCGTGGCCGTTGCTCGTGCTGGGGTCGCTCGAGACCTCGGCCGGCTTGGTCGGCTCATTGGTCGTGGGTGTTGCGCCCGGGACGTTCTTGTCGGCGTGCGTGTTGACGTCGCCGATCCCGAGGATGAAGTTCTTCTGGCAGGAATACTGGATCGGGTCGTTCCAGCTCGTGATCACAGGGAAGCCGTCGATCCAGGTGGTCTTGGTCGTGGTGCTGGCGCCGGTCATGGAGGTCCACGCGCCGACGTTGCCCAGGTTCTTCAGGTAGCGGATCGCGGCGTAGTAGAGCTCGCTGACCGGGTCGTAGGTCTTGTAGCTCTGCGAATTCTCGCCGAACATGTTCAGGTAGTTCATCACGCCGCTNTTGCCGACCGTGACGCCGAACATGGCAGACGTGGCACTCGCGTCGCTGGCGTCGGGGTTGCCGACGAACACGCCGGTCGTCGGGTCCCATTCAGCGTTCGGGTTGCTGATGTCGGCGCTGCCCGGCACAGGCTGGGTCGGCCCGATGAAGGCCTGGCGTGCGCGCAGCACGCCAGCGTCCCGCTGGAGGTTACTGTCGTTCAGGTAACCAAAGGCGCTGTAGCGGATTCGATTCGAATACTGCTGGAGCAATCCCTCGGGCTTGTAGTTGCCGCCNGAATAGGCCTTGCAATTCGCTTCNAGACCGCCGGCGGCCGCAGACGGATCGCATACCTTCACACGTACGCTGACGGTGTAGGTCTTGCTGCTGCTGAACGTCGCGCTCGGGTCGTAGGCCGTCACCGTCGACCCTAGCGTTCCGGCCGAGAAGCGCATCTGGTTGCCCAGGCTCCAGATCTGCATGTTGAACGCAGACGTGCTGAAGGGCGTGGCCTGCGCGATCGTCGTGCTGCTGCCCAGCGACTTGTTGTTGAAATTGGTGTTGCTGCCCTGGTTGGAGCCCCAGGCCTTCTCGAGGTAGGTGGTGGAGGCGGTGTCGACGACGCGGTAGCCGCCAGTCAACGCCCAGCGGAAGGCGTCGATGGTCTGCATCGTCGCCCAGTTCAGGAAGTTGCCGCTCCACTTGGCATCGTCGGCACTCGTGCAGGTGTGGCCGACCGCCAGGCCCGCCGGATAGAAGTAGCGATTCGCTTCGGTGCTCTCGTAGTGGTAGAGGTAGCACTTGTTGGGGTCGAAATAGCCCAGGTAGACGTTCGCCGACGCGTAGCCGTTGGTGTCGCTGTACGCCGCACTGATCGCGGTCGGAAATTCGACCGAGAGCACCAGTGCCAGGTTGCCCGGCACCGAGATGTTGGTGAACAAAGGCTGGTTCGCCAGCGACGTCGTCGCGTGGGCCATCGGCAACGCGAGCAGCGCGGTCCCCGTGGTCACCAAGAAGTGCCGGCCTCGTGAGCGGANCGCACCGGCGAAACGGCGCCACCACGTTGGGTGTGCCTTGGCGCTGAGAAGCATCGAGGTGTCCATTGGCTAGGTCCTGGCTTGAGCTTGACTACAGCGTGAAGGTGGTCTGAAAGAAGGCTTGCGTTCCGCGGGGGCCGTCGACGCGGATGCTGACTCGGTAGACCACTTGCAGCACGAGGGCGCCTGCGCCGCCGCTGGTGGCATCCACGGCAGTCACGAGGTTCGAGCTGCTGCCGCCGGTCGGCGCGCCGCCGTTGGCGAGCGCGCAATAGGTGCTAGCCGCCACCGAATCGGTCGTGCCTGCCGGTGTACTGGGATCGCACAGGCGATCTACGACGTAGCGGATCCTCACGCCCTGCCCGCTGACACTGATGTCGTTGGACGTGCTGCCCACGGCGGCGAACGCCGCGTCGCTGAGCAGCGCTTGCGGGATGCCGGCGTTGTTCGCCGACAGACTCGTGGCGGAGTAATTCTGTGCCGGCAGGTTGTTGGCCCGCCCGGCCTCGCTGCTGAGGGCTCCGCTCTGCACCGCGGTCATCACCAACGGGACGGCGCGCTCAGCCTGGTTCATCAGGTCGCGCTTGAACGCAATGTTGCCGGCGCTGGTGAGTGAGGTGTTGAACGAGCGCAGCAGTGCGGCTGCGCCGATGAGCAGGATCACCATAGTGATCAGCACGAACAACATGACGACGCCGCGCGAGTGGCGTGGCGAACGGCCGCCGGCGCGGAGACGGAGTGTGGGCGTCGGCTTCATGTGATCGGAAGCAGCAGCAGGTTGCGCAGGGGCACGGTCACCTCCACCGTGCGATATCGGCTGTGCTGGTCGGCTGTCGCGATGTTGACCGTATCCTGCACCGCAGCGGGCAGGTCGCCGAACAGCGTCAGCGTGGAAGGTGCGACCACGTCACGCTCGATCAACTGCGAGCGCAGCACCAAGCCGACGCGCACCGCCAGAATGCGACGCAGGTTGCTCCGCGCGTTGACGGTACCGTCTGTCAGTTCTGCCGCGGTCCATGGGCTGACTGAAGGACTGACCCAGCTGTCGATGAGGCCATCGCCGTTGGTATCGACGCCGTACAGTGCGCGCATCTCGACCACGCCCTCGGCCAACGGCATCGCGGTGTCGCCGGCGCCCAGTTGCAGCAGGTCGTAGCTGAGCAAGGTGTTGTTCGCGCCGACCCCGAAGTACTGGAACTGCGGCGCGTTGGACGCCGTAGCGCTGCCGATCTGCACGACGTACATCGTGTTGCCCAGGCCCAGTGTCGTGATGTCGACGCCACCTGAATTCGCAGCCGCGTAGGTGCCACCGAACGGCAGCGTCTGGGTGGTCCCACCCGCGAAGCCCGTCTGGACTTGTTCGAGGGCGCAACCTGCGCTGTCGTCATACAGGAGCACCAAGTCGTCGCCATTCAGGCCCAGCGTGTTGCGCAGGCGGAGGTTGGCCGCCGTTACGGTGCCCGGGGTCACGGTCGCCGGCATTTCGCCAAACCCGCCATTGCCAGTCATCACCGCCAAGACGTCGGATCCCGACTGCGAGGCGCCGGCATAGATCACGACAGGCGCCAGGCGTGGATTCGTCGGCAGAGCCGCAAACGGATCGGGCCAGGCGGTCGCTCGTGGCAGAATCGTGCTGCCGCCGAGGGAGGCATGCAGCGGGCAGCCGAAGGCCTTCTGCCATAGCTGCGTGTAGCCCGAGCCCGCACTGCGCAGCGCGCGGTCCAGCGTGTAGCTCAGATAGGCGCCAGTCTGGTCAATGTCGTTCGTCGAGACCGTGGTCCGCTTGCCGCTTTCGCTGCGGATCAGGATGCCGGTGGCGGCCAGCGTGACGACCAGGCCGATCGCGACCGCGATCATCAGCTCGATGAGCGAGAAGCCCCGTTCCGGGCGTATTGTCCTCATGGCACCACCACCTGGGTCACGAAGCGGTTGTCGTCCGCGCCGGACGCGGCACTCGGCGGATGCCAGGTGATCGTGATCGTCGCGACGCCATTGGCATCGACCGACACTGCGCCGCTTCCGTTGGGCAGGCCGTCGGCCGTGACATCAGCGACGCGGGTCTGCCAGGTCGAGATCGTGGCCGCCGGCAGCGAGACCGTGCGTGCGGTCCACATCGAGGTGGCCAGCTCGTTGGCCAGCAGCGAGGCGCGGTTGGTGTCTTCGGCGCTGACNGAGAACTGCAGCCCGCGCGCCTGCAACCCGACCAGGCCGATCAGCCCGATCGACAGGATCACGATCGAGACCAGCACCTCGATCATCGAGAAGCCGCGGGAACGGCGCGATGTCATGGGCAGCCCTCCGGGTAGCTGCTGCTGAGCGTGTGGCTCGGGTCGCACATGCGCACCTGTCCGCCGAGCGAAACAGTCACGCGCAGCGGCCGGTCGGCGCCCGAGACGGCGACGTCGTAGCTCGTCAGCGGCGCGGCGGCGCTGATCGTGCAAACCGCGTTGGTGACGCCGGGCGCGGCGTTCGCGACCTGGCGGCCGATCGAGTTGAAGCACAGCGCGCCGGGTCCGGTGATCGTCACGTTGTCGGCGTCGCCGAGAACGCCGCCGGAGATGAACTCGAGCGCATCCGTCGGCAACGGCACCGCGTGCAGCGCCCAACGGTGGCCGTTCGCGACCGCTGTCGAGCCGACGCCCGGCGTGTCGTTCGTAAGCGAGAACACGACCTGGCGGCTGCGGCGCACGGATTCGTTTTGTGCCTGGCGCAGCGCGTTGTCCAGCGATTCGGCGACAGTGCGCACCTGGGCGTTGTGGATCCAGGTCGCGAATGACGGTGCGGCCAGCCGCAGCAGCACGACGAGCAGGCTCATCGTGATGAGCAGTTCGATCAGCGTGAAGCCCGCCGTGCGTTGTCGCGGGCACGTGTTCGTCAGCACGTCATGCCCTTCTTCGTCATCCACTTGCTCGCGCAGGTGGACCAGCCGGCTGGCGCAGCGGTCGTTGCCTGCAGGTCCTGTTCGTTGACAGTGAACGCGAACCCGGCGACCGGCCCGCTGCCGGTGGCGGTGAGCGTGAAGGTGGTCGCGGTGACGGCGCAACTGACNACGAAGTCGTTGAAGGTGCGCGTGGCCGGATCGNTGCTCTGGCACGGCGTGACGAAGGCGCCCGTCGTCACGTAGCTGCGGTTGTCCTGGAAGAAGCGCTCCATGTTCGCGCGCATCGCCGATAGTCCGTTCGTCGCATCGGTGAGTTCGCCGCGGATGATGTAGTCGCGGTAGGAGGGGTAGGCGATCGCGCCGAGGATGCCGACGATCGCCACCGTGACCATCAGCTCGATCAGCGTGAAGCCGCGCTCGAGGCGCGGGCGGACGGCGGTTGATGCGGGCATTCGATGGACTCCATGGGGCTTGTCCCCCTTCTGGTTGTCGGCGGGGGGCAGGCAATTGTTGAGGCCGCGCCGGGCAACAAGGTGTTAAGTCCGTCACGGCGGGCATCGCAGCCGCGGGCGCGCCGGCGGACCGCGCGAACTGGTTCACGCACGCACGCGCGCGCGGTTCCTTGCCGGTTCGCTGCGATACTGCGGTGCGTGAATTCGTCCCTGCGCATTTCGCTCGTCGGCATGCCCGGCTGCGGCAAGTCCACCGTNGGCCGGCAGCTCGCGCGCCAGCTTGGGCTGCCTTTCGTGGACAGCGACGCCGAGATCGAACGCCGACTCGGCATGCCGATCCGCGACTGGTTCGCCGCCCATGGCGAGACCTCGTTNCGCGACATCGAGCAGGACATGATCGACGAGCTGACGCAGCGCCCGGGCCTTGTGCTNGCGACCGGCGGCGGCGCCGTGCTGCGGCCGGCCAACCGCGACGCGCTGCATGCGCGCACGCATGCGTTCTACCTGCGCTCGTCGCCGGAAGAGCTGTTCCGGCGCCTGCGCCACGACACCCAGCGGCCACTGCTCCAGGTGGCCGACCCGCAGCTGCGGCTGCGCGAGCTGTTCCGCGAGCGCGATCCGCTGTACCGCCGCGTCGCGCATTTCGTCGTCGAAACGCCGCGGCCGTCGGTGTCGGCGCTGCTCGGCATGGTCCTGATGCAGCTCGAGCTGGCCGGTCTCGTCGACCCGGGGCGGG
>JGI20214J51088_10002550_pt1 | contig 12095 bp, 10 predicted proteins | sample WetSurMetagenome_FD_51088 | JGI IMG/M metagenome (IMG submission 51088)
AAATTATACATTTTCAAATTTACTTGAGCAATCTGACTGACGTAAATAATTAAAAGCGGAATTATGGGAAGAACATAGCGGTAAACAATAGTCAAGTTAGAGATGGAAACACTNAGCAGTATAAATAAGATCGGAACAAGAAGNATGGCGTCTTTTAACATTCTCTTTCTGAATAGAAATAAACACAGAAAGAAAAGGATGAGAAGGGGAAAAGGAGTTTTTATCATAATAAGCGGAATAAAATAATAACCGGNTTGTCCCGTATGGGAAATCTGTCCTAAAATCATTGAGTCTTTCGTATAGAGCCCTGAATAATTAAAAACCAGNACCTGCTTGATCGAGCTGATATAGCTTCCCAGAGGCAGGGGAGTATCTAACGCAAATTTTATAAGATTATTATGTTTTGCCATTCCTATGGCAGGACGATTAGGGTCAAATCTGTAGCCCAGAAGCGGTTCAAATTTGAAAAAATATGTTCCCCAAAGTGCAGTTAGACAGCAGACTGAAAATATTAAAATAGACAACAGATTCTTCCTTGAGGGTTTGATTGTTGCTATTTTAAAATTATGTTTAATCAAATAGAGAAAGATAACCGGAATAAAAATGAAAGAAGACGCAGTAGTCTTGGTTGACAAAAGAAGCCCGACAATAATCCCAAATATAATAGTTTTTTTAATTGTAAAGTTGTTCTGCCATAAATAGAATACTAGTAGTGAGAGCATATAGAAAAAAGTAAAAATAAGATCAGGCTGGGCATAATGTCCGTTGGCAAGAATATTAGGTTCCAGAATATAAAGAAAAAGAGCTAAGATAGCGGAAGAATTTCCGTAAAAAGTTTTTGAAAAAAAATAGACAATAAGACCCAATCCTAAAGTAAACGCAATCACTACCAGGCGGGGATATAGTAAAGTTAAATCATTTAGTACAGCATTTTTGTTTATTATTGCGGGAAGGGCCAAAATTTCTCTGGCTAAAGGCGGGTTAAGAGGGTCAAGTCTGAAATCGTGATTTACAAGGAATTCATAACCTGCGTTTAAATGTGTAAATTCGTCAAAAGTCGGAGATTCCGATCGCGCTGAGAATAAAAGCAGAACAAACATAATAAATAAAAGTGCGGCAATAAGAAGTCTTAAGAATTTATTCATATTTTTTAAAAGGAGCAGTAATTCCGATTATTATAGCCGGCAGGCAGGGAATTATAAATCTGGAAAATTCTTCAAGAAGCGGGGAGGGGCCATAAGACAAAATAAAAATTAAAGAAAACAGCAGCCAGTAAAAAGAGATCTTAAAAACGTCGCTGTTATTTCTATATTTATATAAAAATAAACAGCCTATTATGGAAAAAACAATGTAGAAAGACCCTGAGAGAAAAATCCTGTACTGATGCCAGTCAAGAGATCTTGGAAAGTCGCTGATTAGCTGCAATATTCCTATCGAGCTTCCCGAAGCCCCTCCGATTCTTGGATAAAGCAAAATCTGGTGAAAAATATTGCCGAATACAATTAAGTTATAAATTAAAAATAGAAATATAGGTATTGCGAATCCTGAAAATAAAGGTAAAATTTTGCGCTTATGTTTCCGGATCAAGGTTACAATAAATGCTGCCAGGAGACACACTGATATAAATCTTACTCCGGTTGCAAATCCGGTTACAAGACCGGCTAGAAAATATTTTTTCTTCAAAAATAAAAAGATAGAAAAAAGCAACAACATAGCTGTCAGCGGTTCGGTTGCGATCTTAACAGACGACAATATCCATACAGGGGGAAACAGGGAATACAGCATCACGGCAATTTTGTTTTTGAAAATATTATTGAAAATAGTTACGCAAAGGATAGACGAAACAATGCTTATGAAAAGTCCCGATACGATAGGCGGCATAGAAGTCAAAAATGAAACAGTAAGAATTAGAAGCGGATATCCTGGCAGGAGTCTTGAATTAACGTTATTGATATTATTAATAGTTCCGTTTATTACTTCTTTGGAGTAGTCCAAGTAATTGTCCTGAATGATGGCAAAATGGGGATTATTAAGGCTAATAACTAGCGTAATGATTCTTATAATAAGGCATAAAGTTATAAGAAGTATGAGAGATTTCCCGCGAAACATATGTTTATTATATAATACTTTGTTTGGCTTGAAAGATTGAATATCAGATAAGTGGTAAAATAGTTAGGTGATTCGTAATATTTTTATCGTACTATTTGCAATTATAGCAGGGATAGTTGTCGGATATTTAACTCTCTTCCGCACCCCTGTCCGTTCTGTTTTGAAAATTACGGGGAATCAAGCTATGGGTTTTCTGCCTTTTTGGCTTTTGGATAAAGCGCAAAAAGATTACTCAAAATATTTGAACGGAATTTATTACTTTGGTTTAACAATTAGTGATGACGGGACCATCGTTAAGTTCTCAAATCCCCAAGAAAAGGAGCCGGGATGGTATGCGCTTGAGTCGGGAAAAGTCAATCCATTTTTACAAGCCGCAAAGGATAATCATCAAAATCTTTCTTTAACTGTTTTTAGCGGAAACAATAAATCCATTGGTGATTTAATAAGCGATCCAGTGAAGCATGCCGATAATCTGGTTGCTGATATTGCCCCGATTATGAAGAAATACGGATTTTCGGACCTGAATCTCGATGTTGAATATATTGACGTTGCATCAGAGGAAGCAAGGAGTAATTTTACGCGTTTTGTGAAGGAAATAAAAAGTAATTTTGAAAATCAAAATCTTGGTACGCTATCTATAGATGTAAGTCCCACAGCATTTATCAAGAACTATCTTATTGACCCGAAAGAGATCTCTAAATATGTTAATTCAGTGGTTATTATGGGGTACGATTATCACTTCCAGGGATCTTTTGTGACAGGGCCGGTTGCGCCACTTTTCGGCGCAAGCAGTATAGCTGAATTCGATATTCAGACGGCTGTTGAAAAAGCGCTAGCCATCTTTCCGTCGTCTAAAATTATTCTAGGCGTACCATTATATGGATATGAATGGGAAACAATAGGTATGAGCCCACGTTCTCCGGTTATTCCCGGTACCGGGCTCACTGCGAGCAGCCAAAGGGTGCAGCTACTTTTAGAAAAATGCATAGCATGCAATGTTCAGCTTGATTCAGAGGCCTTGGAAAAATACATAGTTTATAAGGACATTAATTCAGGATCATATCATCAGATTTTTTATCCTGATAAAGAAGTAATGAAGAATAAAATAAAATTTGCGCAAAAATATAACCTGGGAGGAATTGCTTTATGGGCATTAGGATACGAAGATTCAACTATCCTTGATCCTCTAAGCAATTACTGAAGTGGAATCAGACTTGCTCTCTTCGTATCCATCCTGAAAATCAAGCGGTTGCCTGATTGCGCATTTAATACTTGGGTTTTATAGCTTAGATCATTGTAGCCTGCCGTAATTGATCCCTCTTTTACATCAATGATTATACGCGGCTGGGTTTTGCTGACTGAGATATCAACAACCCCCCGATTTATCTTTACCAGAAGCTCCTGGCTCCTGATGCTAAGGGAAGTATTATTCAGATTTTTATACTCAGCGCTTCCGGTATTTTGTCCGATTAAGATATTGGCAGGAAGCGTTTGAATAAAATTGATTTGAGTTGCAGGATTTATATTTATACTTACTTTGTCAGAGAATGCTACGCTGGCCCGCCCTTTCTCTCCGGTCGAAATCTCCTCTCCCTGTTGAATTTGTATGGGTTTTATTATTTGCGATGCTTGCGTTGCGGTCCTTGATTGCCAGCCAACCTCTCCGGACAAGGACACAACAGTTCCGCTAAGCGATTCTCTAGGCGCGACGCCCAAAGAGAATGAAGAATAAGGAAGAGGTGAATTTAGTTGTCCGGAACTAAGCTTCTGATCAATTTCTTTATAAGAAAGAATAAGGAGAAATCCGATTAAGAAATATACGGAAAACATTAACATGCTTTTCACAGGGATATTATACATGGTTTATCTTGATTACGCGTTTTCAGACCTTGCATTTTTAACAAATTTTGAAAAATCTATTTATAAATCTGAGTAAAATATTTACAAAATAATTTTCTCAGTTGCACTCTTAACTTTTGTTAGTTTCAGTTACGCGTTCCTTGATACAGTATGTCTTTTGAGATACAATTAAAGCTATGTTCAAGAGTGTAAATCCCAATGTAAACTTTCCTCAATTAGAGAAAGAAATTCTCGAATTTTGGAAAAAAAATAAAATTTTCGAAAAAACATTGTCCAAAAATGCCCCGAGGGGCAAATGGACATTTTTAGACGGACCGCCATTCATAACGGGCTTGCCCCATTATGGCAATCTTTTGTCAGGGCTTCCCAAAGACGTATTTCCGCGTTATAAAACAATGCAGGGATACAATGTCAGGCGGGTATGGGGATGGGATTGCCATGGATTGCCGGCGGAAAATAAGGTTGAGGTTAAATTAGGACTCAAAAGCAAAAAAGAAATTGTAGAAAAGGTGGGAGTTAAGAAATTTATTGATGAATGCAAGCTGTATGTCAAAGATGTTTCGGAAGAATGGGAATGGTACGTAGACCATATCGGACGTTGGGTTGATTTCAAAAATGCGTACAGGACTATGGACACGCCCTATATGGAATCCGTAATGTGGGTTTTCAAGCAGATGTACGACAAAGGTTACATCTATAAAGGGCTTCGGATTTCTCTGTATTGTCCGCATTGCTCAACTCCGATATCAAATTTTGAAGTAGCAATGGACACGGATAATTACAAAGACCTTCAGGATCAGGCGACAACCTATAAATATCAATTGCAAAATGAAAAAAATACATTTTTACTTGCCTGGTCGACAACTCCCTGGACCAAAATTACAACCTCGGCTTTGGCTGTAAATCCAAGTTTGACCTACGTGGAAATCAAACAGGGAAAAGAGCATTACATTCTTGCAAAAACTACATTAAAAATATTAAAAGGCGAATATAAGATTTCGGATGAATTTAAAGGGGAAAAACTGATAGGGGAAAAATATATTCCGCATTTTGACTATTACAAAGCGGAAAAAGGAGAAAAAATATTTGAAATAATCGGCGGAGATTTTGTTACAGCTGATGAGGGGACGGGGATCGTTACGATCGCGCCGTATGGAGAGGAAGATTTGATTGCAATGGCTAAACATAAAATTCATGTCGAGATACACGTTGATGAAGAAGGAAACATAAAACAGAATGTGCCGCAATTCGGCGGAATGTATTATCTTAAAGCAAACAAGATTATAAATGCTGACTTGGAGAAAAGGGGATTAATCTATAAAGACGAGACGATTACACATAGCGTTCCGCTTTGTTGGCGTTGCCATACCAGACTCTACTACGCTCCGCAAAATGCGTGGTACGTGAATGTCCGGATTCTGAAAGACAAAATGAAAAAAACCAATGAATTAGTCAATTGGTTTCCGGATCATTTTAAGTACGGCAGATTTCTGAAAAGTTTGGAAAGCGCTCCTGACTGGAATATCTCAAGAAGCAGATTCTGGGGATCGCCTGTGCCCGTCTGGGAGTGTTCACCAGAATGCGGTGAGCGTTTTGTTCCGGGATCAATAAAGGAGTTGGAGGAAAGGTCGGGAATGAAGATCAAAGATCTTCATAAACCGGAAATAGACGACGTAACTGTAGAATGCGCTAAATGCGGTAAGACAGCTAAAAGAGTTCCTGAAGTTTTGGACAGCTGGATAGAGGCGGGCAGCGCATCTTTTGGGGAAAGGCATTATCCTTTTTATTCACCAGCTGGCGGAAACGAAAAAATAGAGAGTTTTTATCCTCCGGATTTTATAGGTGAATATACAGGGCAAATAAGAGCGTGGTTCTATGTTCTCCATGTAATCGCAAACGCGCTGGAATTACGCAACGACGGATTAAATATTCTGGCAAAAAATGTTCTGGTTGAGGGAGTAATTCTGGGAACAGACGGACGCAAAATGAGTAAAAATTACGGAAATTACCCTGATCCGAAGGAAATGATCAGCAAATACGGAGGAGATGCGTTAAGGCTCTATCTTCTGGGAAGTCCCGTAATGAGCGGAGAAGACATTCTGATCGCGGAAGAGCCGTATAGAAATCAGGTCAGGGGCATACTTTTGATTCTCTGGAATGTCTATAATTTCTTTGTTTCAAATGCGCTTGTTGATGATTGGAAGCCGGAAAATAAGAACGGTGTTTCCGACAACATTTTAGATAAATGGATTTTGTCAAAACTGAATGGAAGTATAAAGAATATAACGGAAAAAGGGTATGAGGAATTTAATTCTCCGGAAATAGTCAGCCAGGCGGGAATATTTATTAATGAATTATCTTTGTGGTATCTCAGAAGAAGCAGGAATAGGGTAGGAAATGCGGCGTCCGATCAAAAAGACAAAAATAATTTCTATTCGACGCTTTGGGATGTGTTGATAACCTATTCAAAAGTTTTGGCACCCTTAATCCCGTTTATAGCAGATGAAATCTATAGAAATTTAACCGGAGAAGAATCAGTTCATTTGGCTGATTTTCCGACAACCGACCAAAAATTAATAGATGAAAAACTTGAAAAGGAAATGGAGGAGGCAAGAGTAATTGTTGAAAAAGCGCATGCAAAAAGAAAAGAATTGCAGATTAAAGTTCGCCAGCCGTTGGCAAAATTAACTGTCAATAATCCGAAATCTGAAATCAGAGAAGAGATTTCCGAGTTGATTTTAGATGAATTAAATATAAAAGAAATACTCTTTAAGAAGGGAAAAGGCGAATTTGACGTGGTTCTGGATACGGATATTACGGCAGAACTTAAAGAGGAAGGGCAAGCCAGAGATATCATAAGGGAAATCCAAAAACAGAGAAAAATACTGGGAACCACACTTGATGAAAAAGTGTCAGTCGTTCTCGAATCCTGGCCGTTGGCGTTTGAGGAATATATTAAGAAAAAGGCGTCAGTGAGCTTAATTACAAAGGGAGAAAAGTTTTTAGTTGTCCGCAAATGAAAAAACGTCCGCTATTAAATACTGATTGGGGAATTCTTTCTCCTGTAATAGTGCTTGTCATTTTTAGCTTGACTACGCTTTTTTCCATAGATTTATCTATATTTAAAAGTCAGTTGATATTCTTTGCTGCCGGCATTTTGGCTTTTATATTTTTTTCTCAGACAAATTACAAAACTGTCAGACTTTATTCTTTGCCGATATATGTTATTTCCATAATTCTACTGGTCATTGTTTTGGCAATCGGAGTCGAAACGAGAGGTTCTGTCAGATGGCTGGAATTATTTGGGTTCAGAGCTCAGTTTTCTGAAATATTGAAACCNTTCCTGGCAATTTCTCTTGCNTCTTATCTTTCCTCNAGGAATAGNTATTCTTTGAGGACAATATTTTTGGCAATTTGCTTTTTGATCCCTATCGTTGCCTTAGTATTTTTGCAGCCTGATTTGGGGAACGCATTAATATATCTAATAGTGGCAGTTGCCACTTTTGTAGTTTTTGGTTTTCCCTTAAAAATATTTTTTTCCGGACTGGTAATTCTGTTGCTGCTTTCACCCGTTTTTTGGAACATTTTGCACGATTATCAAAAGCAACGAATTATGACATTTATAAATCCCAATGATCCTCTCGGAATGTCATACAATGCAATTCAGGCAGTTATCGCTGTCGGATCGGGGATGTTGTTTGGGCGTGGATTGGGGCTTGGCACACAGTCCGGACTCAGATTCCTGCCTGAAAGGCATACTGATTTTATTTTCGCAACCTTATCTGAGGAATTGGGAATGATCGGCGCAGTTTTAGTAATTATAACTTTTGGTTTTCTTCTATATAGAATTTTTATAATTTTTCGGGAGCAAGAGGACACATTTGCCAAAACATTTTCCGCAATAACATTCTTATTAATATTTTTTCAATTTTTTGTGAATGTCGGTATGAATATCGGATTGCTTCCGATTGTCGGGATTACTCTNCCTTTTGTATCTTATGGGGGCAGTTCACTCCTTTCTAACTTTATTCTGCTTGGTATCCTGTGCTCAATGAATAGGAATGATTCACCCCGTAAGGTTCTGGAAATTAAATAGTTTTTTTGATATAATTGCTTTTTATGGAATACGCAGTCGTAAAAACAGGCGGAAAACAATATAAAGTTTCCAAAGACAATGTGGTTGAGGTCGAAAGATTAAGCTTCAAGCAGGGAGATAATTTTTTTCTCGAAGAAGTTCTTCTCTATGTTGCCGACGGAGCTTTGAAGTTGGGTAAGCCAAAGCTGGAAGGAATCAAAGTTAAGGCTACAGTTTTGGAGCATTTTAAGGGAGAAAAACTCAGAATTGCCAAATTTAAGGCAAAAGCCAAATACCGAAGAGCAACCGGACACAGGCAATATCTGACAAGAATAAAAATTCTTGATATCTTGACAGCCGTGAAAAATTAACATAATATAATGGTGATTTTTCACAGGATTATTTAAAATATGGCGCATACAAAAGCACAAGGAGCAGTTAAGGGAAATAGGGATTCCAGGTCGAAGCGTTTGGGCGTTAAATTATATACCGGACAAAAAGCTATAGCCGGAAGTATCATTGTGCGGCAAAAAGGCACAAGGATTTTCGGCGGTCAGGGAGTTTCTATGGGGAATGACTATACTATTTTTGCAGTAAGAGACGGATTGGTAAGCTTTAAGACGAGTAAAGGCAAAAAAATCGTTGAAGTCATAAATTCGTAACAAGTTTATCTATGGACAACACGAATGCTCTGAATGAAATACACGAGCTGGAAATTAATCTGCTTCAAGCTAATCCACTTCAGCCCCGCGGAGTGATATCGCCTGCGTCTCTTAGCGATTTAGTTGATTCCATCAGAGAGCAGGGTATATTGGAGCCTTTGGTAATTGCCAAGACTCCTGCGGGATATCAAATCATCGCGGGGGAAAGGCGTTGGAGGGCTGCTAAATTGCTGGGTCTTTCCAAGGTGCCCGTAATAATAAGGGAAACATCACCTCAGGGAATGTTGGAAATGTCTATTGTCGAAAACGTGCAAAGAGAAGATCTTAATCCGATTGAAAGGGCATTGGCATACAAAAGACTGATAGACGAATTTGGTTTGGGAACAAATGAAGTTGCCAGAAAAGTCGGTAAGAGCGCGCCTACGGTTTCAAATACAATCAGGCTTTTATCTCTGCCGGACGCAATTAAGGACGCGCTTGTTGCGGGAGTCATTTCCGAAGGACATGTCCGTCCGCTGATCTCCCTGGGGGATCCGAATTTAATGCTGGAATTATTCAGAAGGATACTTCGCGAAAATAGCACTGTCAGACAGACTGAGGAAGAGGCAAGAAAAGTTAAAGGAGAAATCCAAAAGAAAGAACCCCGCACGACAGAAGATAGACTATGGGTTCCCGAACTTGATGAAATGGCCCTTAAAATAGCAAAAATTCATAATTTGGATAAAGTTACTATTTTTCAGTCCAGTAAGAAAGCAAAAATTCTAATCGAGATAAGAGGCGACGTTGACGTAACAGGACCTAAGATTAAGGCAATCAATAAAATTCTGGCAGGAGAATAAATTTAGTTAAAAGGATTTTTAATCATCCCCATTTTGTCTAAAGGCCAGTAGATGAGCATTGATTTGCCCACAATCGAACCAAACGGAACAAAGCCCCACTCTCTGGAGTCAGAGCTTCCCGATCGATTATCTCCTAAGGCAAAATATGTGTCCGGAGGAACTGTGACAACGGAATTCTCTTTTAGAAATGATCCCGCATAGGTTCTGACGTCCGGTTTCAGATATGCGTTTTCATTCAATATCTTTCCGTTGACATAAACATCTCCGTCTTTGACCATTACCGTATCTCCGGGTACTCCGATCACACGTTTTATGTAATCTTTTTCCGGATTATCAGGCGCTTTAAATACGATGACGTCTCCCTGTTTTGGATTACCAAATTTAAGAGTAATGATGTTGGTTANGATATATTCTTTATCAAAAAAATTAGGATACATGGANNTGCCGCTTACCTGAAACGGACGGAACAAGAAAATATAAATTACCAAAAAAACAGCAAATACTAAGAGAAGGGACTGCGCCGTATCCATGAGGAACACGTAAGCTTTTCTTAAAAACTCCATACATTATATTTTCCTTGATTTATTTTACTTTGTCAATCAAGATTAGATGATGTAAAATATAGCTAGTTTGACCGATTAGCTCAGCGGTAGAGCGCTTCATTCACATTGAAGATGTCGGGGGTTCAAATCCCTCATCGGTCACACTAAGTCTCAGGCCGAAAGTGCTCTTATACATCCGAATCCTGATGTGCCCACAGAAGGTCGGAGGTCCGAAGGATGTTTCTGAGACATTCGATTCCTCTCGGGTCCACAAAATTATTGCGCGTCAATCCCTACAGCCTGCGAGATATTCCCAAATCCGTCATTTTTAAGCAGTTTGATTAAGCCGTTATTGATTTGAGAGGCGAGCAGCGGACCTTCAAAAATCATGCCCGTGATCATCTGCACCAAGGATGCGCCGAACTTAATCTTGGTATAAGCATCTTCTGAATTGAATATGCCGCCGCAGCCTATTATTAAGAGTGATTTCCCGAATTTTTTGTAAGCCAATCTTATTAATTCATTTGACCTTTTTTCCGTTGCCTTTCCGCTAAAATTTCCTGTTTTATACTTCTTTACTTCCTCAGGGTCAAGCGCCGGGTTTTTGCGGTTTTTTTGCAAATTTCCGAAGATTACAGCCTGAACGGGAAATTTGACAATGACATTGAGCATGTCTAAAGTTTCCTTATCGGTCCTTTCGATGGGCATTTTGACGAATAGCGGTTTTTTAAGCTTAAATCTTTTTATTTCCATGAGTAATTCCTCCAGCTGTTTGAGTTCGTAAAACGAAATATTTCCCGCTAAGTTAGGACAACTGATATTAAGTTCGTAATATGAAAACTTTACCTGTGATTCCTCCACTTTTCTGAAAGACCCGATAATGTCATCTATAGATTGTTTTTGCGTTATCAATTTATCGGTATTTGTCCGTCCGATGCTTATACCGATCGGAATCTCGAACGAATATTTTCTAAATTTTTTTATAATTCTTTCAATTCCCGCATTTTTAAAACCTTTATTAACCATGAGGGATTGAGATTTCACTAATCTTCCGAACAATGGCTTGGGATTTCCTCCATACGGAAAATTTGTAATTGTCCCGATGCTGCCGAATCCGAATCCCAACGCAGGAAGAAATTGGGTTAATTGAGCGGTATAGTCAAAACCGGCCGCCAGTCCCACAGGATTTTGGAATTTTATATTAAAGAATGATTGTTTAAGAATTTTGTTATCTACTTTTGTAATATATTTTAACGAATTGGTAATTAGCTTTATCTTTCCGAATAATTCCCCTGAACCGGCAAGGGCAATATGTATTGTTTCTGAGTCAAGCAGGAACAGGATTGGGCGCAGTATGTATTTGTATATTATTCCGCTAATTATGACCAGTAGGTTTTTCATGATTGCTTAGGCCAATTTTAGCATAAGTTTCACTTTGACCTTATATTAGTTGTTTGATGCATGAATCAATGATAAAATCATCAAAGTAATGAATATCTTGTTTTTCTCCCGCTTATTCTATCCTCACATCGGNGGAGTCGAGAAGCACGTCATGGAAATAAGCNGCATTTTAATTAAAAAGGGACATAAAGTTACCGTTGTTACAGAACAGCACTCGGGAGANCTGAANCTGAGTGAAAATATTGCAGGTATTGAGTTGCTTAGAATTCCCAATCTAAGCGAAGGCAAATTAAAGAAATTTCAAATTTGGAAATGGCTTTGGGCAAACAGAAGTCTTATTAAAAATGCCGATATCATTCATTGCCATGATGTGCTTATCTGGTATTTACCATTTAGATTTATATATCCTTACAAAAAAGTATTTATCACGTTTCACGGATACGAAGGATATCCTCTGAAGGTGAAGGATATTTTTATTCACAAAATATCGGAAAAGCTATCCAAAGGAAATATTTGCATAGGTGATTTTATTAGAAAATGGTATGGTACGAAGCCAACTCTCGTTTCTTACGGAGGAGTAAAAATTCCAAACCAAAAATTACAAATT
>JGI20214J51088_10002551_pt1 | contig 12093 bp, 7 predicted proteins | sample WetSurMetagenome_FD_51088 | JGI IMG/M metagenome (IMG submission 51088)
GGGATGCCCCAGCGGTGGGAGGAGACCTGCATGCCCCCAAGAACATCAGAGTCCTGATTTTTTTATAAAGAATTTTTTTTCCCGGAAACAAAGCAGCCTTCATGCCCCATCACGACAAACCCGGTGTACACAACCGGGGCTCTAGAATTGCTGACTGAAATCCTCTCCACGCTGGTACTGGGCTTCCTCATCGGGCTGACCGGGGCGCTCGCCCCCGGCCCCACGCTGGTCGCCACCATCAACGCCTCCCTTGCCGGGAACTGGACGGCAGGACTGAAGGTCTCGCTCGGCCACATCATTATCGAGACTGCCATATTCTTCATCATCATCCTCGGCCTTGCGGGCTTTGCAACCCCTTACACCACCGCGATCGCCGTGATCGGCGGCATCGCACTCATCGTTTTCGGGATCATGACGATTGCGGGCAGCAGGAGCGCGAGCTTCAGTACGGCACCGGAGCAGGCTGCAGCCAACCCGTACATGGCCGGGCTCCTGACCAGCGCGGCAAACCCCTACTTCTGGATCTGGTGGCTCTCGGTCGGGAGCGCCCTGTTGATCTCATCACTGGCCGGCGGTATTTTGTTCGCCGTTGTCTTCATGCTCGGCCACTGGGCAGCGGATACCGGGTGGTACGTGTTCGTTTCCACCGGGGTTGCGAAAGGCCGTATGATCCTTGCGGATACCACCTACCGCCGCATCATGGCGGCGTGCGGGGTCTTCCTCGTGATCTTCGGCCTGTACTATTGCACCGGCCCGTTCCTGCCCCTCATGCGATNAACGGGAATTCCCGCATGGTTAATGTGCAAAGGGTTCAACACTATACCTGTATCGAACATGGNTGACACCGCACCNNCCCGCGACATCCGCTCCCTCTACGAACAGTTCCGCACGAGCGATCACTGGGCTGTCTCGCTCGCCCGCGACCTTCTCTGGGTTGTCTGCGTGGTCGGCGGCATCGCCCTTGCCCTCTGGCTCATCTGCGGCACCTGGCCCGCGGTCGTGACCATCGAGTCCGGGAGCATGATCCCCAACATGAACATCGGGGATCTCGTGGTCGTGGTCCAGAAAGACCGGTTCGGGGAGCTCCAGACCTGGGACGATGGCGTAAAGTCGGGATATAAAAAATTCGGCGACTACGGTGACGTGATCATCTACCGGCCGAACGGGTATACCGACATGTGGGCGCAAGCCGGCCTGCTGCCGCTGTCGCAGCAGCACCCCATCATCCACCGGGCCATGACATGGACGGAGGCGGGCGAGCCGGTGCCCCTGTACATCAACCTCTATCGCGGGTCAGTCACGCCGACCGGTTACCTTCCGGTCACTGTTTCCGGCACGACCACGAACGGGTACCGGGTATTCTCGAACGGTTCCCTGCCTGCGAACTACACTCCCGCTGCCGCGGATATCAGTATGACGGGTACCCCTTATGGCAATTTTATCCTGCCGGCCGGTACGTTTGTCCGGAACGCCGGGTATGTCTGGAATACCAGCAACAGTACAGCCCATGGCGGGTACATCACGAAGGGCGACAATAACAACTTCAGTGATCAGGGTTCCCTTTACTACGCGAATACCGGAAAAATCGAGCCTGTGCAGAAAGACTGGGTGGTGGGAAAAGCCCTCTTCACCGTCCCGTACGTCGGCCTCCTCCCGCTCCATATCGGCGAAGTCATTGTTGTTGTGATCATCCTCATGATACTCCACGAGCTCTACCTCAGGCGGAAGGAAACGGAAGCGGCACCTGAAAAATCCCGGAAGAAAGGGAAGAAGCAGCGGTGAGGAGAGGATTAACGATGGCGACGGTTCAGGCACTGGTGTCCGATGTCCTCGGGGGATACCGGCTCACCCGGGACGACGCGGAATTCCTGCTTTCGGCCCGGGGCCGCGATGTCTGGCGGATCACCACTGCCGCAGACGAGATGCGGGAGCGCCGCGTCGGCAATACCGTTTCATACGTGCGGAACCAGAACCTCCACGTGACCAACATCTGCAAGAACCGGTGCGGGTTCTGCGGCTTTGGCCGGAAAGCAACGGACGAGGGGGCGTACTGCCACGACAAAGCGGGGATCCAGGAACAGGCCCGGCTCGCGCACGGGCGGAAGGTGACCGAGATCTGCCTGCTCTCGGGCGTCCACCCCGGGTTCACGCTGGACACGTACATCGATATCATGCACTGGATCCATGAGGTGGCGCCCGTAGTCCACATCCACGCGTTCAGCCCGGACGAGGTGGCCCATGCGGCAAAGAAGGGTCATATCCCGACCACGGACGTGATCGCACGGCTCAGGGATGAGGGGCTCGGGACTATCCAGGGAACGGCGGCAGAGATCCTCGTGGATTCCGTCCGGCAGGTCATCTGCCCCCGCAAGATCTCCACTGCCGACTGGGTCCGGATCATCAGAGAGTCCCATGCCGCCGGCCTGCGGTCAACCGCAACCATCATGTACGGGTCGTACGAGACCGCCCGCGACCAGGCGGAACACCTGGAGATCCTGCGGGAGATCCAGGACGAGACCCGCGGGTTCACCGAGCTCGTCACGCTCCCGTATGTCCATACCAATACCCCCCTCTACCTGCAGGGCATTGCCCGGCCCGGGCCGACCGGCCGCGAGGACCTCCTGATGATCGCGGTCTCCCGCCTCTTCCTCGACAACTTCGACAATATCCAGGTGGCCTGGGGCAAGATCGGCCTGAAGATGACCCAGATTGCCCTGCTCTCAGGCGCCAACGACCTTGCCGGCACCATGTTCACGGACGACGTGACCGGGGATGCCGGGGCGGAGGGGTCGGACTACCTCGACCCGAAGGATATGGAGCGGATCGTTGCCGACCTCGGGCGGATACTCCGGCAGCGGACAACGCTGTACGGGACAGTGTCAGATAAAAAAAACTAATAGCAGTCCATGATACCACCGGGTGGTTCAAAAATTGCGGCAGTCGCTGCCGGCTCGGGAGTACTCTCATCGTGCAGACAGATCTGATTGCGTCGGAGGGATAACCCGGGTGCTTTTTCTCAAAATTCCCCTTTTTTTCAAAATGATCACGCCTGGTCCCGGTATGATGAAAAATCCGGCATACCATTTCACGAATACCGCTGTGTACTATAAGAGCGGAGAGGTTTTCCGTTCGGGGTTTTCGGGATCGCGTCTGTGAATACGATCCTGCGGGGGACCTTGAACGGGGCAAGGCGGTCCAGGAGGTACCTGCGGATCGCGTCTTCCGAAAGGGTCTCGTCGTCTCTCACGATCATGGCAGCCACATCTTCACCAAGGGCCGGGTCTCTGACCGGGAATGCCATCGCGTCCCGGATACCGGGGTGGGAGCGGAGCACAAGGTCCAGCTCTTCAGGCGCAATCTTCTGCCCGCCCTTGTTGATCAGTTCCTTTGCCCGGCCGGTGATGAAGAGGTACCCGTCAGCGTCGATATATCCGAGATCCCCGGTCCAGAACCAGCCGTTACAAAAGGCCGCCGCATCCCCCTCCGGCGCATTCTCATACCCGGAAAATACCCGCTTCCCGCGTATAGCTATTTCCCCATCTTCGCCGCCCGGGAGGGAGTTGCCGTTCTCATCCGCAATTTTCAGGGATTCAATCACGGGGATACCCACGGATCCGCTGCGGTACGGGTTATTGACGGATATATACAACGCCTCGGACATGCCATATACCCCGATCATGGGGGCTTTCAGCATCGCCTCCAGCTCCTGTCTCACGGTGTCAGGAAGGAAGGACGATCCCGTCACCATGAACCGGAGCGCGATATCTTTCCGTGATTCCGGCGGGATCTTTTTCAGTTCGGCATGGATTGCCAGGTGAATAGCGGGTACAGCCCCGTAGCAGTTCGCCCGGGTCGACCGCAGGAGCGGGAAAAAATCCCCGGGAATAAAATCCTCAGTGCAGATCACCGTTGCACCGGCGGTCAGGGGATAGAGAAGTGCGGTCAGCCCGAACAGGTGATAACAGGGAAGGATCTGGAGGCACCGGTCGGTGACGGAATAGCGGAAGATTTCCCGGTTCATCTCTGCATTGTCGCACATGAGCTGCTGCGAATACGGGATGACCTTGGGTCCTGCTGTGGTGCCGGACGTCATCACAAGCAGAGCGATATCCTCGGGAACAGAGAACTCCGGGTCCCCGGCCCATTCAGGAGGCGGGGGTTCCAGGTGGAACATACCGGCGTTTCCCTTCTTCTGAACCAGTTCGATCACCCGGATATTCTGCTTTACCGCAGCCGGTCTGGCAGCGGTTGCAGAACCTTTCCTCACAACAACAGCCCGTATCCCGAGCTGGGTGAAACAGATCTCGAATTCCTGCCCCGTGCCCCGGGGGTCCAGAGGGATGCAGGTGAACCCGGTCAGCACCGATATGATCATCACGGCAGCAGCAGGGCCATCGGGCAGGATCACGGCAATGCGGTCATTCCGGTGATACCCCATTGCATTCAGCGTTTTCACAACAGCGATGATCCGCTCCCTGAGATCCCGGTACGTGAGCGAAGGGTATCGGTAAGATTCCAGTGCAGGGCGGTCGGGATCCTGCTTTCCATGAAACAGGAGATCCTTGATCGTGAAAGGGGCGGGGTTCTCCATTGCGGCGCAGTTACCTATGAAAGCAGGGGTTTATCTATCCTGTCATAAGGGGGAATACGAAAAAACCGGAGACCGTTCAACGGCACCCGGCCGGCCCTCACAGCACGGCCCCGGGACCGGTAATACCGTTATTGCTGCTGCCCTGCCAGGGTTCGGATGATCCATCTCACTTCTTCCAGAGCATCGCAAGACCGTTCTCAATGATCTCATCGTTGAACTTGTCTTCAGATCAACGTCTGATATAGGAAATACTTTCGGGACTGTACCTATGAAAAGATAATCTGAAAAACTAATCAGTCGGTATGAAGCCCCCTCTTGCGCCTCCAGACCCCAAAGGGGGATGGGGCGCATTGCGATAAAACGAGGTGGGTTGCCGGTAATACGTCGTTATCGCAACGCGGGGGATGCCACAGCGGCGGGGGCGAAGCCAATGGCGAAGCCCCCGAGAGCGTTCCGAGATTAAGAAAAAGAAAAATTATTGACCTGAATACAATCCCGCAGTTTACAGATGTTCGTGTGCCTCAGGGGCGTCGTGGCCAAATTTTGCGGTAACCCACTCGTCCAGGCTGCCCACCAGGGAGAGCACCGCTGGCATGATGAAGATCGCACCCATCAGGGAGAACGCGACAGCGATCAGCGTCGAGATACCGAAGTTGCTGATGATCGGGAAGGTCGCCAGGCAGAGTGCGGAGAACCCGAAGAACGTGGCAAGACCCGAGACCGTGATGGCTGTGCCGATCTTCTGGACGCTCTCCTGGATGGCGGCAATGGGATCGTGCAGCCGCTCTTCTTCCTCAGCAAAGCGTTCCATGACAAGGATGGTGTATTCTGCTGCCACCCCTATCGTCATCGACCCGAGCGTTGCCGTGAGCGGGTTGTACGTGAGGCCGAGGATATACATCATCACCGCGTTCCATCCGACAACGAAGATGATGGGTATGATCGGTGACACAGCGTGCAGGTGCCGATAGACGACGATGAGGAAGACAAAGACAAAGATGAATCCCAGGATGGTCATGGTATCCTTCGAATCTGACATTGCCTTTAAGAGTGTGGTCATCACCTCGAAGTTCCCGGCTGGTTCTACCGAGATCCCAACCGGAGGTTCAAGGAACGCGATATCCCTGATCACCTGTTGTTTGAGGGTGTCCTCCTGGTTCATCGAGATGTCCCCGGTGCTGAACCGGATGATCCCGGTCATCGGGTCGCTCAGGATTGATTTTCTCGAATCCTCTGGTATTTTCGCAAGCACGACATCGAGCTGGGCCTGGGTCTCCGGCATCGTGCCGCCGTTATACTGGAGGACGTAGGTGACGATGCTGGTCGCCCCGGTCATCTCCGAATGGTGCGACAGCTCGTAGTCTTGGAACTTCTTTATCCAGATCACCGTATCGAGGTCCGTCACCCGTGAACCCTGGACCAGCAGGTCTGCGGTACTGGTTGCCCCGATAACACGGGTAACCTTGTCGATGTTGATCTTGGCCGGCATGTCCGAGGGAACAAACGCGTTCTCATCAGAACTGACCGGGATGGTTGCATCGATCTGGAACCCGATCAGGGCGATAAGACCGGCCACGAGCAGGATCGGTATCGGGTTCTTTGCAATCCAGACCGAGGTATTCGTCAGGAACTGGCCATAGGAGAAGCCACTCTTTTTGTTCTTCTTCTCCCTGCCGATGATCGTGTCGCAGGCATCCGTTCCCACGGCATAGCACTGTCCGGTCTGTTCCGGCTTAGGCTGGTAGTTCAGCAGGAGGGCGAGCGTTGGCATACCGAGACAGGACACCCAGAAACAGGTATTGATCCCGATGATGGACACGATACCGAACGAGCGGATCATCGGTACGCTCGAGACCATCATGGCCATAAATCCCATGGATGTAGCCAGCATCGCGTACATGACTGCAGGGCCGGTTCGGGTTACGGTCATGAAGACCGCATTGTCAAGCGATCCTTTCCGTGCCTCCTCGTCGAACCGGGCATGGAACTGGATCGCATAATCGATCCCAAGACCAATCAGGACCGGGAAGGCCCCGACCACCGCCATGTTCAGGTTGATACCGGCAATGCCCATCAGGCCAAGCGAAGTCACCAGGCCGATCGCGACGAGAAGGACCGGCATGAACCGGTGGCGGACGTAGGAGAAGAGGATCCCCATCGTGATGACCATCAGGAGAAGGGCACCGCCAATGAGAATACCCATGTTGCTCATGAGCCCGGAGGACATCTGCTGCGAAAATGCCGGCGAACCGGAAAGTTCGACTTTCACGCCCGGGGGTGCAGTGGAGGCATCCACGACCGATCCCACATTGGCAAGGACGGACTTCTGGACCTTCTCAGACAAGCCCGGCGTGATCTTGAGCTGGACAAGGGTCAGCACGTTGGAGGGATAGACCATGTCACGGGTGCTCTGGGGGAGCAGGTTAACGATACGTTCCGTTTCAGCCCGCGACGAGGGAAGAGTCCCGCCGTTGTACGCTTTTAAGACATCCGTGATGCTCTGTACGCTCTTGACATTCTGCTGCTGCCCCAGATCTGTTTCAAGATTATCGACATAGGAAAGGACTTCCGGGGCGAGCGGATCCCCTGCTTCGATAATGAATATGATGGTATCTGACTTGTAGTCCGCGTTATATTTCTGCTCGATGGCCCCGGCGGGAGTGTTCTTGTCAACATAGGTCTCCCATCCCGTCTGCATGGTGAGCAGGGTCATACCGTAGAGGCCGAAGCAGAACAGGACAAGGACGAAGCCGGCTACCAGTTTCGGTCGTTTGATAATGGTATTCGCGATGCCTTCAAAGATCTGCTGAATCATGACAACCCTCACCGGTTCTTATTCTTCTGACGGTAGACAACGAACGCGATACAAATAATGATTCCCGCCAGGATACATCCTGCAAGGAGAAGAGATCCTGCCGGTGTGGAAGCCGCCGGCACGACCGAGATCTGTACCGGTATCGTATCCGATTCAAGGCTCGTTCCCGATGCATCGCGGTACCGTACCGTACTGTCAAAAGAATACGTTGTTATTTCCGCGGCCCCGTCTGCCTGTACTTTGTACCGGGCAGTTGCCGAAGCACCGGGGGCGATCTCGCCGAGATATGCGTTGTTGTCGCTGATGGTGATGGGATCGTGCTGGCTGATCCGCGCCTGAGCGTAATACACCGGAACGTTCCCGTCATTCCGGTACCGGACTTCGATGATCTTTTCCGCACCGCGTTGGACTTCAGGCACGGCGGATTCTATGGTAAACACAGGTTTGGCATTCACAGGAACGCCAATAGTGGTTACGGAGGAGGTCACAACCTCCCCCTCCCGGTTCGTGTAGGAGACCACGAGGTCAACAGGATAGGTCTGGTTCGATGCATCCTGGGATACCGAGACCTTGTACCGGGACGCCACGATGCCCCCGCTGGGAAAGTCCCCGATATACAGGGTACTGTCAATCGGGATGATCGGGCTCTGCCCGTTCCGGATCAGCTTCACCGATGCCTTCGTACCGTTTTCCATGCCGGTATTCCTGACCTTCAGGTTCAGATAGCCCTCGGATCCTTTGGTCAGCAGTTCCGGTACTGCCTCGATGACTTCTGCCTTTACCTGGGGTTTTATTTTGATGGTGACGGGCAGGATATCTTCAGCATCGTTGTAGGTAAACTCGAAGACATCTGCCTGTTCCTGGACGATCACCCGCGGGTACTTATAGGAGAGGGTGAGGGGCAGCTGGTACTCCCTGCCGGCCGTTGCGTTCGCGGAGATCTTTGCCCTGAACGTAACGGTAACGGAATTCCCGCCCTGGATATCGCCTACCATCTGCGGGTCGGTCCTGATGATGACCGCGTCGCCCGATGAATTAAGCCCGATGGTGACCATCTTGGCCGTGTTCTGCTGGTCCTCAGGCTGGATCGTACCCATGGCCACCTGTTTCATTGAGTTAAGACCGGTGTTTTTGATGAGAATGCTGATCGTTGCATCCTCGCCCGGCACAAACTCATTGATCCCGGTTACCGTTGCGGTAAATGAGGGGCCGGTCCCGAGGTGCTGCGTTACCGCTGACGCGGGTGCCGCGATAAGGACACTGNACGCGAACAGGNTAAGGAGTACCATTGCGGTCCCGGTTGATCCGGGACAACTCGTACGGGTCATGCTGACCTCTCACCGGTTCGCTGCTCTTTTCCGGTAAAGCGCGTATGCAGCTCCTATGATGATAAGGGCAAGCAATGCAAGCGGAAGCGGGTTTTTCAGCAGCCCGGCAACAAGGCCGGTGTCTTCGCCTACGGTCAGGCTGACTTTAATCGGATCTGATATGATCTGGTTATCGAATGCGTCATTATAGCGGATCTCGGAATCGATACCGTAATTTTTCAGGGTGGCGGCCTTATCCACCGAGATTAAGAATGACGCTTCTTTCGTTTCGCCGGGGGCTACATCCCCGAGAAACGAGGTGTCATCGTTGCTGCTGAACGGATCGACCAGGCTTACGCGGGCCTGTGCATGGTGCGCCGTTGCCCCGCCAATATTCTTGTACTGGACCTTGATCACTTTCTTCTGGCCGGGGATCGCTGTCTGGGAATCCGATACTATGGCAAATTCAATTTTCTTGCCAACCGGAACCCCGATCGTATCGATATCCGATGAGATAATGTCCCCGTCGGTGTTCTCGTATTTGACAAACACGTCGAGCGGATAGGTCTGGGCTTCGGCACTGTCAGATACCGATGCCCTGAAGACTGCCGTTGCAGTTCCGCCGGCAGGGAAGTCCCCGATATAGGCGCTTCCCTGGGTCGGGACCACCGGGCTTCCGTCGTTCCGGGCAATAGTGAGGATCGCTTTCTTCCCGTTTTCGTGTCCGGTATTTTTCACGTTCAGGGTGATCGATCCCTCGGTACCGGCATTCAGCGCATTGAATTCAGAGGATATTACGCTGATCCGGACATCCGGCTTGACCCGGATCGGGACCTCAAAAACTTCTTCCTTTGATTTGTAGAAATTCTGGACGGTATCCACACCGTACTGTTCAGCCGTCTGCAGGTAGGTATAGTTCAGTTTCACGGGAAGGTTGTAGATGCCCGCCGGAGTATCCGAAGGAATCCTGACGGTGAATTTACCGGTCGCTGTGCTGCTTCCCTTCAGGTCGCCGAGCATCTGGGGATCGCTCTTGATAATAAAAGGTGAGTCCCCGGCTCCCAGGGTAACCGTCAGGAACTTGGCGGTGTTGGGAAGATCGTCCCGGTCCACAATACCGGTTTTTACGAATTTGAACTGGTTGGTTCCGCTGTTTTCAACAACGAGCGCGAGCTGGACTTCCTGTCCCGGAGAGAATTCATTGGTTCCTCCAAGGTACGTAGAGAGGGCCGGGCTTCCTGACATATACTGATCTCCTGCACTGGCAGGAGACACTGCGATAAGCAGTGCTGCAATACCGATGAGAATGAGCGGCCACAGCAGGCTGCTTTCCCGCCCCTGTCTGAGCGGGTAATTACCGGCAAGGGTAATTTTCTGAAGGTTACTTGTTTTCAGGATGTGCATAATGGTTCCACGTGTTACTGAATTGTTGTCATCTAGGTTGGGGGGTATGATATTAAAACATTTGTTCTATTGGTTATACACAAAGATTATAGACAAAGCCGGTCTTGCAGGAAACAGGATCCGATCCGGGCTATATGTACCGACGGAAAAAGAAGGTTGGGAATCCGGGATACCGGAAACCCTTAGTGGAGCAGGTCCTGGAGTGCATCGATACGCTCGCGCAGGGCTTTCTCCCGCTCGGCAAAATCGGTGATATCAGCGATGGTGATATAGAAGCTGGTGATATTTCCGTGCTCTGCAGCGGTTATCTTCCCATGAATATACCGGCGCTGGTCATCCTTGCGCCGGATCCAGATCTTGAACTCGCATGGCTTCGGGGAATCCGGCCGGACATTCCGGAAGAGTTCCCCAATCCCGCACCTGACCGTTGGCGGGACGATCCCGGAATCGGCAATCGCCCGGAGATCGTCTGTCTGCAGGGTCCCGTGGAGCCCTTTCTCTGCGATCTCATCGGTGGTATACCCGGTAATCTCCTTGATACGGCGGTTCGAGAAGACAATTTTTTCATTTTCAACAATGATAAGCCCGTCCTGGATATTATCTGCCATCATCCGGAACCGTTCCTCGCTCTCGGCGATACGGGTTTCCTGAGTCCTGATTTCCGTCATATCCGTGAAGACAACGAAGTTATAGAACCGGTCATGGTGACGTACCCCGGTAACCCGGGAATAGACAAAACGGCGCTCCCCGTCTTTCCTGACGATGCAGGTCTGGAGGCCCCGGGGTTTGTCGGGATTTGCTTCGAGGGCCCGGGAATGTTCTTCCGCGTCCTTCCGGAACTCCGGCGCGATGATCCCGATGGGCTTCAGTGCCCACAATTCCTTGATGGAATACCCGGTGATCTCCGCGATCCGTTTGTTGGCATAGATGGTCTTCCCGTTTTCCATGATAATGAGGCCGTCCTGGATATTGTCCGCCATCATCCGGAACCGCTCCTCGCTGTCCTGTATCTCCCTCACGGCAAGGACATGCTCAGTAACATCTTCAAGGATCACCGTGATTCCTTTTCTTCCGTCATCAAAAACCGAGGGTATGCATTTCTGGTGGAAGATCCGCTTCCCCTTGTTCTTGATAGGGAAAGTAACGGTGGTCTCCTTCTCCCTCCCGGTGGCGGTGATACTCTCGAGCAGCTCGTGGACATCCACTTCGGGCGACTGCAAAAACGATATGTTCTTCCCTAAGGTCTCCTTCCGCAGGAGGTGCAGAAGCTGCAGGAAGTTTTCATTGATATCGATGATCCGCAGATCATCGTCCAGTACCATGATCAGTTCTTTTGAATAGCTGAGCATGGCCGAAAGAGGGATCCGTTGCGAGAGTGTGTACACCTTTGCCATGCCGTACGTCCGCATGTCCACCTGGCCTGATATGAGCAGGATATCGAGATATCTCCCGATGGTGTTCTTGTTCTTTTTTAATGCCTTTGAGATATCGGTTACACTCATTCCTTCAGGATTTTTCTTGAGAAGATCCTTGATGGCAACGAGTTCCTGCTGGTAATCCTGCATCATGAAAGTGTCCGGCCGTGAATCATTTTTTGCTGGTTTGTATCATCACAGACAGTTGTTACTACTATTTATCATCATTATTTATAATCGATATCGCGATGGTTTAAATATTAGAGACTGGAAACAACAAAAGTCCTTTTTCCGGTCGCGGACACCACTCTCTGCCAGCGGATACAATGGAATAATCAGTGTTTCCAGAGCATCTTAAGGCCGTTCTCAATGATATCATCAGTGGACATACCGGTTGTGCCGGACCCGATCAGGGCAAGGATACCGCTCGTGATCCGGTATACCATCATGGCATGGAACTCGACCGGCAGATCAGGGACAAGCCCTTCCCGGACAGCCGATTCGATCAGCCCGGCCATCCAGGAGAATTCATCGTACACCTGCTTCTGCACGTCTTCGCCA
>JGI20214J51088_10002552_pt1 | contig 12092 bp, 9 predicted proteins | sample WetSurMetagenome_FD_51088 | JGI IMG/M metagenome (IMG submission 51088)
AAAACAGCAATGGCATTTTTCATTATCATGCTGTTCCCGGCGTGTTATGCACAGAAAACACTCACCGTGGATGATGCCGTAAATATTGCCCTGAAGAATAACTTTGACATACTTGTTGCTCATACCGATGCTGAGATAGCAAAAATAAACAACACACCGGGTAATGCAGGCATGCTGCCTACCGTAAAGGTAAACGGCTCGGGAAGCTACGAGAATACTGATGAATACCAGAAGCTTTCCAGCGGAACAGAAAACAAATATCCTTCTTTATCTACAAAGAATATATCGGCCGGCGCCGAGCTGTCATGGACATTGTTCGACGGAGGAAAAATGTTCGTTACAAAGAATAAACTAAATGAGATAGAGGCACTTGGAGACATACAGTTCAGGGATAAGGTGCTGCAGACACAGTATGATGTTATTGCAGCCTATTACGACGTTGTGAGACAAAAACAACAACTGAACTCGTACAATGAAATAATTAACTACAACCAGGAACGGGTTAAGATCGCGGAAGTAGGATATAACGCAGGCTCGCTTATAAAGACAGACCTGCTGCAGGCAAAAATAGATCTGAATGTATCAATGGAGAACTCCATTAATCAGCAATATGCTTTATCAGAAGCAATGAAGACACTGAATGTGTTACTCGGACAAGACTCTGATAACGTATATGAAATATCAGATACCATTCCATTGAATTATTCGCCCGACAGGCAAAGACTATTGCAAAAACTCGATTCAACCAATACCGCAATTTTATCATCCAGAAAACAGATTGAGATTGCCCGGCTGGCTCTAAGCGAGAACAAGAGATCATATATGCCTGTTTTAAACCTGAATGCAGGATATTACTATTCAAATACGAATAACTCAGAAGGATCTGTTCTTGAAAGTCATACTTTAGGTCCGCAGATTACCGGAACACTCCAAATTCCGTTGTTTAACGCAGGAGAAACGAAACGCAAGACAGCAGTATCAAGAGCTGAGCTACAGTCGGCAGAATATAACCTTCAGAGCACAAGTCTGCAGGTAAATACTGAATTACAGAATACCCTCACGGAGTATGAAAATCAACAGCAATTGCTTCAGATTGAGAGTCAGAACGAAGAGATTACAAAGGAGAATTTTGAGATAAGTCTTTCTAGGTTGCGCCTGGGGCAGACAACCTCGCTGGAGGTACATCAGGCTCAGGAGGATTATGTTCAGTCGCTTACCAGACTGATCAACTTCAGGTATAACCTTAAAATCGCCGAGACTAAACTGAAACAGATGATATCATCGTTATAAGTGACTCTGAAAGAGTAAAGACAAAAGGAAAAAGTTAAAAGTTGAGACTAATAATTTTTTTACAGATCACCTTTGCTTTTTTTTAACTTTTGTCTTGTGACTTTTGTCTTTTGTCTTTACTCTTTTGTTCCTACCTCATTATGCCAGAGAAGGACGATCAGAGATATATGTCTTTTCGTCTGTATGTCCTGTAAGACAGGGTAAATAATACAAGCGAGACCCCAGCAAAAAAGATTACACGCCACATTTCCAGTCCGTATCCGGGTTTCATCGCATCCATATTGGTATATTTGAAGGGACTCAGGTACCCAATTTGTGCAGCGCTCTCCGTGATCTTTGAGATTGTGTAGATGAAATAAAAAATAAGAACAAGACCTATACTGAGAGTAGTTACCGGCTTTGGCTTTTTAACAATAGTTGAGATGAACAGCCCTATTGCTCCGAATAACAGATTCAGCAAAAAAGTATAAAGTGAGAGTATAAAAAACGGCTTCAGGCTGAATGGCCCCGTTTTAACTATCAATATTGAAACAAAGCCCACAGCGGCAGCAACAATATTCAGTAAAAGCACATTGAGAAAGACAAGCGCCAGCTTGCTCAGAAAAATCTCACTGCGTGTAAGGGGCCACGACAAGAGGAAATCAGCTGTCTTGTTATACTCTTCCTTAAGCAGGATATTTGAAGAGAGCACCATGGCATAAATGCTTCCCAGGAGCATCATATAGATTACATTATTGACAGCATAAAAGCCCATAACAGAAAACAGGTCATCAAAGTTGGAGATGCCTTTAAACTGAAGCGCTCCCTTTGGCAGTAGGTTCATCATTCCAAGCACCTGCGACTGGTTATTAACAAATGTCCGATACATCGACATGGTCACCGAGATAAGCAGGATTACCACGGCCATCCATAAAATGAGGCTTATGGCGTTTTTTCTTATCTCCTTTAAAAACAGATTCATATTCATGTGCCTTATCTCATTTTATTTGTAATAATGCATGAAAATCTCCTCCAGGGAGGGCTCCTCAACAGTAAGGTTGGCAATTTTTTGGGCAGCCAGCAGTCTTACCAGATCGTTTATGTCGCCCGAGTACATAAATGTCACTGTGTCGTTAGTCCTTGACACAGGTCCTTCAATGCCTGATATAGTAAATTTTTCAGCAATCTCCTGTTCTCCCGGCCAGATACATATTCTTTTTAGTTGCTTGCTCCTTAGTGCCTCAATGTCTTCGAGTTTGATAATTCTTCCCTGCTTTATAATGGCAACTCTCTTACACATAAGTTGTATCTCGCTAAGTATATGAGAAGAAAAAAATATTGTCATACCCTTCTTATTCTCTGTGCGCAGCAGGTCAAACAATCTCGACTGTATCAGCGGGTCGAGGCCCGTAGTAGGCTCATCCATGATAAGAAGCCTGGGGCTATGCAACAGGCTTTGTACAATAGCAACTTTCTTTCGGTTACCCATTGACAGTTCAGAAAGCTTCCGTTTAAGGTCGAGCTCAAACAGTTCTGAAAGCTCATCCATGCGGCCATTGCCGGCTTTTATTCCGTAAAAACGCCCGCAGTAAATGAGAAACTCCAAAACAGTCATAGATGAATATGCATTAGCATCAGAAGGTATGTACCCTATCTGTTGTTTTATCTTTTTCGTCTCACTTATGACATCCATCCCCATTATCCTCGCGCTGCCACCAGAGGGAAAGATAAGATTGAGAAGTATCCTTATTGTGGTTGATTTGCCGGCTCCATTGGGTCCGATGAAGCCAAACACCTCTCCTTCTTTTATATCGAAACTGACATCTTCAATCCCAATGTTTCTACCGTAAGATTTTGAGAGATTAGTGATGTCAATAACTGTGTCACTCATGATATTTTAATATTGATGTACAGATTATTTTACCAAATATAAGACAATAAAGAGTTAAAAGTTAAAAGTCCAAAGTCCAAAGTAGAAAGTCAAATCTTTTAGGCATGCGGAACGCGAAACCAGGAACCAGGAATCAGGAACCAGAAACCAGAACGCGGAACCCGGAACGCGGACCGCGGAACCAGAAACCAGAAACTTTTTTTTAGCTTTGCGGTCTAAAGTTTCTAAGATGACTTCAAGAGAAGAATTTTACAGGGCAAGAGCCGACGAATACAATCATAAGGCTGCTTTACTGCAACAGCGTGAGGACAGACTCTCTCTGGCAAGACTTATCTCTTTCCTTTCAGCTTTTCTTCTCTTTGTTCTTCTTTTTTCATTCAGCGTTACAATTTCAATAATTGCGCTAATTGCCGGCCTTTTTACATTTGTTGCCATTGTGATATGGCATATTAAGACCCAGAAACTTAAAGAATACAATAGTCATATTGCACTTATAAACACCCACGAGGCAGAGTGTATAGGAGGCTCATTCAATAGTTTTGCTGACGGATCAGAATATGTAAACCGCGAGCATCCATACTCGTATGATCTGGATATCTTCGGTCACGCTTCACTTTTTCAATACATAAACCGTACTGCCAGCAGACCGGCTGCGGATATGCTTGCCTTATGGCTCAGTGCACCCGCTGCAAAAGAAGAGATATTATTACGCCAGCAGGCAGCTGAGGAACTGAAGCCAATGATAGACTGGCGGCAAAAAATGATGACGTTATGTTTTGAAAACAAAAACGCCGGCGCTGACCCCGAGTCGCTTCTTGCATGGGTAAAGAGCGAGAGCGCCTTCCCCAATGGTATAAAACAACGCATAACTTCCCTCCTGCTCACAACGACAGTCATAACAGCCACTGTACTTGTAATCTGCGGCATGCCTGCAGGTCTGCTGGCAGCAGCTATCATTATAAACATAATTTATTATACTACACAGGCAAAGCAGATATCAAAGCTGCACCTTAAAGTAACAAGGTCATCGGAGATGCTTGAGACATACGCCTCTACTATTCAGATGATTGAGGAGGGACAGTTTCATAGCGCCAGGCTGAGCGACCTTCACAAGACTTTTACCGCAACAACACCCGTGTCGGAACTGATAGGCAGGCTGTCTAAACTGGTCAACCGTCTCGACACCCGACTAAATATCCTGGTATCATTTCCACTCAACGTCTTTTTCTTCTGGGACATACATGCATGTCTTGCACTTGATAAGTGGAACAGCCGTCATTCCGGCGAGGTGATCCGCTGGCTCAATGCCATGGCAGAGTTTGAAGTGCTTTCCTCACTTGGAAATATGGCTTTTAACAATCCCGGTTGGATAATACCTTCTGTGACTGATGAATATTTCATCCTGAAAGCAAAAGACATGGGTCATCCTCTGATACCTGAACAACACAGGATAAAAAACGACATAGATCTTGAAGGAAGAGCTCATACAGCACTCATAACAGGCTCCAACATGTCTGGTAAAAGTACTTTTTTGCGTACCTGCGGTATAAATACTGTCCTGGCGCTTGCAGGCAGTGCGGTTTGTGCTTCATCATTTAATGTATCTCTTGTGAAAGTTTTCTCAAGCATGCGTATATCAGACTCGCTAGAAGATAACACATCATCGTTCTATGCAGAGCTGAAGAGGCTGGCAGCAATAATCAGGGAGGCAGAAAACAACCCAAAAGTCTTCCTTCTTCTTGATGAGATATTGCGGGGTACAAACTCAAACGACAGGTACACTGGCTCTGTGGCTCTGATAAAACAACTGACAGACTACGGAGCCGTATCAATGGTAGCTACTCACGATCTTAAGCTCGCTGACCTGTCTGATGAACTCCCCGGCAAGATAGACAACTATCATTTTGACGTTAAGATAAAAGGCGAAGAGTTATTCTTTGATTATAAGCTCACCCCGGGGATCTGTACTAGTCTTAATGCTTCTATACTGATGAAAAAGATGGGGATAAAAGTATAAAGGCGAAAGGCGAAAGTCCAAAGTAAAAAGTCCAAAGTTAAAAAGTATGCATACAGAACATATAAGGAAAGATCTCCCTTCCCCCATTTTTGGGGAAAGGGCCGGGGTTAGGGGCTCTAAAAAGAAAGGGCCGGGGTTAGGGGCTCTAAAAGGTACGGAAAAAAAGGGCCGGAAATCTAAAGTCCAAAGTCCAAAGTAAAAAGTTATACTGAATAACCAAAAAGTAACCTCACTTGACTCTCGACTTTTGACTTTTTAACTTTAGACTTTAGACTTACTATCTATAACTTTTATCTTTTTACTTTTGTCCTTTATCTTACTTTTAATAAAATTATGCAGTAATGAAAAAACCGGAAAAGATCCGTAATCACAAGCAGGGTGTTATTGAACCCGATGACTCAATAGTAATTGAGGAGTTTTACAGGTATTATGCTGCCAACCCGGCACGATGGGAGAAAGCATTTATCTTTCTGAAAGAAACAGATTTTCAGAAAATAGAAAACGGTAAATATGAGCTGGAAGGAAAAGATCTGTATGCCAGCGTAAGCGAGTATAACACTAAAAATGAGGAAGACGCACGCCTTGAAGCTCACAGGGTATATGCCGACATACAATATATTATCTCAGGAGAGGAGAAGATGGGCATTGTGCCGTTTTCAAAAGCAGAAGTCATAACTCCTTACGACGAAGCCAAAGACGTATGCTTCCTTAAGGCAGACAAGCTGAATTACCGTATCGCCACTCCGAAGGAATACTTTGTCTTCTTCCCGGAAGATGCTCATAAGCCCAGCATCAAAGTTGACAATAATGCACCGGTTAAGAAAGTAGTGCTGAAAGTAAAACTTTAAAAAATATAAGTAGAGCCCCTATTCCAGAGTATCAGCGGAAGGAAAAAGACAAGGGCACCTTCAAATTAGACACTAATTGGCTTACAGATATTTAAACTAATGCAATTATACTTTAAAAATAAAATGAACTATTTTGGATTTACATGTTTTCTTCTTTAATAACAGTTCCATTTCAATACATTAACTATCCTTCTGTAAGCACCATACAAGTAAGCTCAGCCATGAATAAAAGAAAAATAAAAAAGGCCCTGAAAAGAATATCCCGTTTACCAAATGGCCGGTATCTTTTTCTTTATGCAGCAAATAAAGCCAAACACTACTATCTTAAGCTTATTGGATCAACCAGGGTTGCTTATCCTTCTACAATAATGCTAGAATTGACAAATTTATGCAACCTTGCCTGTAATACATGCCCGAGAATATATGAATACGGGAAAAATATGGACAAAGGCTCAATGACTGTTGAAAATGCAAAAAAAGTAATTGATGAATTATTTCCATACCTCGACTCAATAGGTCTGACCGGAATGGGTGAAACATTCCTATATAACGAAATAGACGAAATAGTTGATTATATAAAGTCAAAGAACAAAGGAATTATTATCTCTATTTCTACGAATGCTGTAATACCCGGTTTTATCGAAAAAGCATCCCGGCTGATAAACAAAATAGACACTGTCCAGATATCAATAGATGGCATTGGAGAAGTCTATGATAACATCAGAAAAGGAGCCAGTTTTAAAGTTCTGGATGATAACATCCGCATGTTCTCAAAGCTGTGCTCCAATACTGATACCGACCTCATGCTTAACATGGTTATCACAAAAGAGAATTTCAGCCAGATTCCCTTGCTTGTTAAATATGCTGACGAAATAGGGATAAAATATATGGATTTCACGTTATTCAATCTCGCTTCTGTAACAGACACTGATATCTCCTACTACGAATTTTACAGATCCCGGGAGTTTTTAGAAACCATTTCTGAACTGGAGAAAGTTATCAGTAAAACAAAGAATGTTTTTGTCACTAATAGAAACTTCAAAACAGAAAACGGATTCAAAAAGTGTCCTTTCCCCTGGACACATTTTTATATATCCTGGAATGGTTTTATGCCACCTTGCTGTGCAAAGCCTTTCCCTAAGGAATTAAATTTTGGCAATGCCTTTGAAAATGAAATCGTTTCCATCCTGAACAACAATAGTTACAGGACATTCAGGAGAAAGTGGTTTAGAAATGAGACGCCCGCTTTTTGTGAAAAATGTCATTTCATTGGCATTGAACCAGTCTCAGACATAAGTTAATCCCTTTCAGCAATCACATACCATGTAATGAGAAACAAGAAAACCTTAATATCGACAGGCGATTTTCTGGATTTGAAATATAAAATAGAACAAAGGGGGTTCTTTAATTTATTTTCAAGATTCAGGTTCTCGGGAGACAAACGATCATTTGCAAAATGGAATAATATCACTCCCGGATCTGACTTCTGGATTATACCTGCTGTACGTAAGCGCTGGAATGAAAAATGTACCGGAGATAAGAATCTTGGATATGAAGACTACGTGATTGATCATTACCTTAAAAGCTCATCAGATCTTCGCATGCTTTCCGTTGGATGCAGTTCAGGTTCAAGAGAAAGGAACTTTGGAAAGTACGGGAATTTTAAACTAATTGAAGGAATAGACATAGCCTCATCAAAAATTGAAGAAGCCAGGGATAATGCGATAAAGTCAGGTCTTACAAACCTCAAATACCATATTGGCGATTTCAGGACATACGAATTTGAGCCTAATACGTATGATATAATCCTTTTTAATTCAAGCCTGCATCATTTTAGTAAAATAGACTTGTTACTTGAGAAGAAGGTTCTGCCGTTATTGAAAAATGATGGCTTTTTGATTCTTTTTGAATACGTTGGTCCGGTAAGGCTCCAATGGACAATGGTACAGCTTGATTATGCCAATAAACTGCTAAAAGAGCTGCCGGAGAAATACAAAACCCGAATAAACGGGAAATCGATTAAGAAAAAAATATACAGACCAGGGCTATTGCGGATGATCCTTGTTGATCCTTCCGAGGCAATAGAATCAGATCGAATTTTACCTGCCGTTCACAGTTATTTTAATACTGTCGAAGAAAAAAAGGCAGGATGGGATATCCTTCATTCATTGCTTAAAGACATTTCTCATAATTTTCTGTCCGAAGATGATGAGACCCGTTCATTGCTTGCCTATCTGTTTGAGCAGGAGGATAAATACATGGTGGAAACAGGACTCAGCGATGCTGTATTTGGCATCTTCAGGAAAATAAACTAACCCTATTTTGATTAATAATAGTATTAAGAGATTTCCTGTTTAAAAAGAAAACTGACTATTTAATTTTTTGCTTAAGAGATCTATTTTAATATGCATGTAAAGTATTCCTCAAGGTCACCATCAGTGATTAGCTGGTTTATTTTTGCCGTGTCAATTGACCCATTTTCATTTCTTAATATACCTGATTTATCAGAGAAATAATAAAACATGGTAAATGGTTCTTTGTCAAGAATCAGCTTATACAAGCTATCCGAACCTGGAAATTTTGGCCATGAATAGTAGTCTTTCTTTTCAATAGTTAAAAATCCGGTATTGTAAGAACCAAATATGCCATTTAGAAAATAGCCGTCAGCTAAAATCATCGGCCAGTTTTTAGTAGTGTCTACGTCCTGAGGGCCTGGAGCGGCTGTAATTCTTGATTTATCCACAGATAACTTTACTGAGACTTTACTACTGTAATCAGCTTTTGTCTTATACACATATAAATCGATATAGTCTCCCCCTCTTTCGCAAGAAAAGAGCGCTAAAAAGAGTAATAATGGTGCTGTCTTCATATTTAATTAATAATAAGTTTCTTAATAAGTTCCCCTTCATCATTTTGTACTCTAACAATATATACACCGCAACCATAATCACTAAGATCAATTGTGGTAGTACTGCCATCAAACTTTGAGTCATATACTTTTATTCCTAAAGTACTATAAATCTCAATTTTATTTATCATGTTCTCAGAGTTTAGTCTAATAAAAATTAACCCATCGGTTGGATTTGGAATGATTTCAAATAGATTTTCATCATTTTTAAGTCCATTTTCAGAATCTTCTGTCAATTTCCTTCTTGAGTCTTCGTTAAATGCCAACGATTTATTATATGTAGTATTTCCAGCGACAGTTACCATCCATGCATTATCCACTCTCTCACCACAACTATTCCTAAAATTAACTATACAAAGATAGGTGCCCTGATAATCTGCGCCATTTCCATCCCAAACACATACTTCATCTGAATCTACTCTCCCGGCTCCATCAAAAACTTTACTGCCATCCAAATCGTAAACCAAACAATCCCAAGCATCAGCATTGTAAACATATAAACAAAGACAATCATTTTTGCCATCTCCATTTGGACTAATACCATTGTACCAAATTGGTACATTCAACCCTTCTTCATCAAAACCCATAGTCGCAATATTTGTCTTAAATATACTTCCGCTTTTTGCTGAAAATCCATTTGACAAAATAATTTTATTCCCTGAAGTAAGGTATAGTTCTCCCCCACTTTCTATTGTTAAAGATTCTCCCGATGATGGGATTGAGATATTGTTTCTTGCTTGTTCATTTTTGAATTCTCCTGAACTAATTAAAGAATAATTTAAGTCATTAATATTCTGTGAAATCTCACTACATGTTGGAGAGATACCCACAATTGCTTGCTGATTTTCTGTAAAATCATTATTATCAGGCGTTAGATCATCAATGTCATAATATCCATCATAACCACTCCCATTCCAACCCCAGTTTATATGATACAGAGTAGGATTCAAGGAATAACCATCGACAACAAAAAAATGTTTTTCACCACTAAGATCGGCTTTATCTCCTCTATAAAGCACAGGCCTTCCAGCATCTATTTCAGCCTGTAGCAAAAATCCCCAGCTCGCATCGCTCCAATCTGTTCTTACCTTTTTCTCAACTCCCTTATAATCAAAATGGCTGGTAAGTGCGGAAACAATATTATTTGTTGTAGTCCAAGATCCAGCACAGCAGAAAGTAATGTCAGAGGCATCACCACAATCACGAAGTAAATGTGCAATTTCATCTGCAGATTCTTGCGAAGTATTGTTGTATATTGCATTTGGCATATTATTCCAGTTGTAATCGCGGAATGATGATGAAGGTGGAAATTGCCAATACCACATTATTTGCCCCATAGCAACAGCAGCACACCCTACTGGTTTATTGTCACAATAACAATTGTCCGTTGTCAAGCCAGTGCAACCCAGATTATTGTCTGATTTACCTGGAGTAAATTCGTTATAACACGGAGAGCACCCTCCGTTATTATTCCATTCTTGTCCCCATTTAACATATCCACGGGATGTGTTAAATAAACTTGTGTTTTGTGTATAACTATACCGTTTTAATGATATAAATTTATTATTTAAAATCGTATCCCATTGACATAGTGCTTTTATCGATTCTGATTTTAAAAGATTGGCATGCTTTATTTGGTTTTTATAGGATTTAATAAATGAACTAAAATTCTCAGGTTTAGGACTATTATCTGTAATTATCCCATCAGGGGAATAGCCCAAAATAGGAATAATTATATTTTTAGCAGCAACCATCACCCATCCGCCAGGATTAAATGTTACTAAATAATTCTACTTTAACAGATTTCTGCTTGTTTATCATAGGCAAAGTTTATATCGTTTTGTCGTCGGCAATGCCGTTCAAAAATCTGGTCAATCATGTCATCTTCAGACATCTGACGATATAGTTTGAAGATAAGCCATCGTTTAATGTCGCGTGCCGACAGTAAGGGCAAATTATCAAAACAAAGCAACTTTTCTTTCAAGATAAAGGTTGATAGCAAAAAATTGAGGGCTATTTGATGATACCATGCCAACCACTTGCGTGTCTGATATTTGTCCATGCCTAAGATTTGTTTGTTTTCCTTGATGCAATGTTCCACAAAAAAGCGTTGGGCCTGCATATAGGCAATGCCCTGTTCTGTATATTGTTCCAGGTTGGCATTGGTGAAAGAGTATTTGTATTCGTGATCGCCTTTTTTTGTTTTTATCCGGCGAATTACCAATAAACGGTGCAACATGAGAGTGTTGTCCTTATCCCAAATGTAAACCTTACGAAAATGATAATCGGCAATTAATTTCCCTTTTGTTGTGTTACGTACCTCTATAGTCTGCCAATCTTTTTCCGTAAGTCCCGACATATACCTGTCCGCCCTGATACATTCCGACAATGGTTTTTCTTTGGTAGGCTTGCGGCCTTGTCTGCTTGTGGAAGGAGGAATACCTATCTCACACTGCTCCAGATAAACAGTCAAATTAGAATGAATATCAAGCATATAAACAAAACCTGAGGTTTCAATGGCTTCGGCAAGTTCTGTGCTGTTGCCATAATAACCGTCCCCACCTACATAATCAAAGTCAACCCCCAACCCTTTTTGGTGACGGATGATCTCAATGGCTATTCCCCATTTGGGCTTAAAGCCCCTCTCTTCTTCCGGAATACCGGCTTCCCGGCAACGGGATTCGTTATTGCACCAGCATTCCGGCAAAAATAGCCGTGCATCTACCATTGAAGCAAAATCCCCATTGCTTAATACCCCGAATACCGCTACCTGTGAGTTGCATATTTTCCCTGCATTACCGCAATACTGAGGGCTTACCCCTACGCTCTTGTCCCCTTTCTTTTCCCATCCGCTTTCATCTATTATCAGGCCTGTCAATTTCTTCTTGGGAAGACTGTTACTAACATCTTTGGCTACCTGGTCCATTAGTTCCCTGTAATCCCAGGATGATTCGGTTATGAAATGTTGCATTTGATGGTAATTGGCAAACATCTCTTCACTTATTCGTTCAATGTTACTGAGTTCACTCATAAAAATCCCCCGNCAGTAGGTTTGGGCTTTATCGAAAAAACGTTTCGTCTTATTTCTGAAAACATATTTATAATCAGATAAATAAGATTCAAATCTCCCTTGCATAGGGCGCAGTGTTTCTCCATATC
>JGI20214J51088_10002554_pt1 | contig 12086 bp, 1 predicted proteins | sample WetSurMetagenome_FD_51088 | JGI IMG/M metagenome (IMG submission 51088)
GCGCCCGCCGCGCCAGGAGTCCCCGTTTGCGCCGTTCCCGGCGTTCCCCCGCCCTGGGTGGCGTTCCATGGAAGCGCGCCCGCGCCGCCGCCATTGTAGGAGGTCGCCCAGGGCGCGGAATATGCTGAAATGGTCATGGCGCTGTTCCTTTGTGATTAGCCTTGGCGCGGAAGTCCAAATGTGAAGGGAGAGACATTCAGCCATCCCAATTGCGGCGGCTGTTGGGGCTGCGCGAAGGCGCCCGGATTCCAATGGCCCCCGATGGGAGCGCCTTGGATAATGGGCGACGCCGCGATTTCGGCGGGTTTGGGGGCGCTTTTGAGCGCGACGAGGCTTGGGAGCATTCCCCCCGTCTCCGCGCCGCCTGCTGCGCCAGTCATATTCGCCGCGCCCGCTGCGCCTTGGCCGCCTCCGCCAAAGAGCCCTGCGAGCCCCTGAAAGAAAGAACCCTGCTGCGGCGCTCCGCCCGTCGCCAGATTGAGAAGCGAACCGGGATGTCCCATGGGGCGCTGGCCCTGGGCAGGCGTGGGAGCGCCCGGAAGCGCGGGAGGCTCCTCCGGGACAGGCGTTGCGGGAACCGCCGCGAAGTTGGACGGGTCAAATTGGCGCGTGGGTGGAATCGTTGCGCCGTTGGGGTTGAACGCCGGAATTCCGGGATTGACGTTCCGGACGACTCCCGCGCCAAGGCCCGATGTCGGTTGCGCGCCAGCGGCTTCGGCCCCCCTGGTGACTTCCTCCGGTCTGGCGTTCGCAGGTGTAGCGTTTACCGAGCCGATGGCGACTTGGCTTGGGTCGTAGTTGATAGAGCCGCCGTATTCGATTGGACGAAGGAACCTATGCCCTTTTCCTTCTGCGTTCGGACGAAATACCTCATATCCGTAGGGCGCGGAGTCTGGAAGATTCGGATTATGAGCTGTCCAGTTCTTGCCGCCTGAACCCCAATTCTTATAGATGGGGTCTTTTGCCTGAAGCGCCTTCATCGTCTTGGGGTCTTCAAGGAAATGCGTCGCCCCGTTGACGTTGTCTGGAGCCATACCAGCCTGACGCTGCTCTATCCATCCTTGAATTTTGTCTACGCGTGGGTCGCTACGTATTTTGTCATAGCGCGCTTTCGCCGATGCGTCGAAGCTGGGCTGATAGGCGTCCGAAGAGACGTGTCCTCCCAGGTCATAGGGCTTTCCTTTCGCCGCCGCTTCAGCCTCCGCCCGGTTGACCATGGCTCCGGCGACATGATACGCGCCCGTGGTGTTTTCATCCTCCAGCAGCGCCATAATAGCCGCCTTCCGCGTGGGGCTTGCGCCCTGCCACGCCGAATCTTGACTAAGCCAGTGATTTTTCTCCATGGCGTGTTCCTTCTCCTGGGCAAATCTTACATGCTTGCGGCGCGTTGTGGAATGAGGTCATCGAAAGTCAAAAACGCTCCCGGCGCCGAAGTCGGGACAAGGTCATGAAATGCAATCAGCGGCTTTTGCCCAGGAACAAGGTCATCGAAGGCCACAAGCTGGCTGACGCCCGCCGCGACCGGCAAGAGGTCATGGAACCGGATTGGCGGCATGGGCTTTCCGCGCCGCCCCACGTCTCCGGTGTACATCCCGCCGAAGATATCGCCCACGGTGAAAGCGCCCTTGTCGTTGAGCGCCCGACGGGTGCGGCGGAAAAACTCCCGGATACGGTCGAAGACCTTCCGGGAAGCCTCTGGAAGGCCCTCCGCGTCGCGCGTGACGGCGTAGTCGGCGAAGCGGTGGGCAATGGCCTCTTCCAAGAGCATGCCGTCCACGTCGCCCGTGTAGCCGTAGGCGGCGCGATACTGCCGGAGGTTGGCCGGATCGATATATTTCTCAATCCAGCCCTCTTTGAGCGCCGCCGCCCGGAGAACGGAAAGCTCCGTCTTCGATAGGAGGTTTAGCCCCTTCGGTCCAAGAGCATGCGCGGCTTCCTCATAGAAAATTTCCATCGGGTCGCCGTGGCTGAGCGCGATTCCGATGGTGCGCTGGCGCGGCGACCAATAGCCCTGAATGACCTGTTTGCGCGGGGCGCTTTGGGTGAACTCCGGGAGCGCGCCTGGGCGATAGAGCGGCTGACCGCCTTCGATTGTGTCGCGCATCTTGGGCGTGACCTCAATCACGACATTTTTTCTGTCGCCATAAAGGCCGGGGATTTTTTCTATGGTGACTACGCCCCCAAGTTTCTTAACGAGCTTAGAGGCGTAGTTCGGAATAGCGTCCTCGTATTGGCGCTGCATTCCGAAGTTTACGATGGAAAGTTTCGTGAGTTCCCCATCGGTTTCCCCGGCATCGATGGCCTTCTTTATTTTATCCGTGGCCTCTTTTGTGATACGGCGAGTCAGTTGGTTATAGGCTGACGCCGCATCTCCACCCGCACCGTACTTGAACATACGAGGTTTGTTGTCAGTATAGTTTCCATAGTTGTCGCCCTGCGTCGGCGTAATCTCGATTCCCTCGTCCGTGCGCCGCCACTTCAGACTTGTGACCTTCCGCGCGCCAGCGGCGTAGGCGGCCTGTTCCGCAGTCGGGAGAACCACATGGGAATAGCCGTGCTCGACGGCAAGCTGAAGCAGCTTGCGGACAGCCAGCTCCGGCGCCGCGTCGCCCTTGAACGGAGCATCCGGGATTTCGGGCTTTTCGCCAGGATACTCCGGCTTGGCCGGGAGGTCTCTTGTAAGTTCATCCGCCCTGTCTCTAAGGCGTTTGTTGTCTGCCCTAAGCTTTTCGAGCTTATCCCCATACTCCGGGTCAATCTTGTCCATGAGCGCGCGGGCCTCATCAGGAACGTCTTCATACGCGACATACCACGGTATGTCGCGGACACTAAGCTCCCTTGAATTTTCCTCGCGAACAGCCTTCCACAATTTAGGCGTCATATCCTGTTGAAGCCTGTTTATTTCGTAAGCCTTGCTGCGAAACTGCTCCCTGACGGTGTCAACCCTGCCCAGGGCCTCGCGACGCGCCTTCTCGTCGCGCTCGTAATCGTCCATGGCGCTCCGCCACTCGTCTATGGCGCTGGGCGTCGCGTAACCCTCGTTCCAGCCTTTCTGATGCACGTCGGACTGAATAGAGACAGGCATAAGGGCCATGTCGCCGGAAGGAAGTTCTGTTTCCCCGAGCTGCATGAAAACGAGGTTCGGCTTATCAAAATGCGGAGGCTCCCAACCATTCCAGTTGAAACCGGGAAGCGTTATCTGGATTTCCGCCATGTAGGAAACGCCAGGAATGTTGTAGTCCTCATATTCTGTTTCTGCCCGGAACGCATAGTTATGGCGGATAGACGCAAGCTCTTCTTCATAAATATCGTTTCGTCTATCCCGGTCGTTCCAATACTGGCGAGCGGTGGCGGACACACGGGACTCCATGTCCATTTGCGCGTCGGGAAGGTCGTTGAACAGGTCCGGGCGACGCTCGCTCCCATAGACCACGGCCCACTCTCCATCCGGGAGGCCAACGGCGATGGCCGGGCCGCCCCAATACTGGTCCGTCTGGCCGCCGACAACCTTCTGCGCCGAAAAAGGCCGCTGGCCGAATTCCTTGGCGATGGCGTCGAAGCGGTCGAGAACGCCGGTCATGTCGTCGCTGGCGCGCATCTTCTCGACTTCGGCCCTGATCGCCTTCGCGCGGTCTTCCAGCGTCGTCAGCGGCGCTTCCTCCGCCGCAGTCGGCGTTATCGCGCCTTCTTCCTCTGGGAATAGGGCGTTCATGATGTCGTCGGTCCCCCCGGCCCAATACGCGCCATGTTCCGGGCCAAGCGCCGAGTCGCGCATGAAGCTGATAAGCCTGTCGCGCGGGTCCAGGTCCATCTTCTGAAGAAACGCGTCGAACTCCGCGCGCGTGGGTTCGCTGTCGCTAAGCGTGCTTATCTGCGGAACGGAATCCTTTTTCATCTGCTCTTCAGCGATGTTATAGGCGTTGTCCCGCGCCATGTTCTGGGCTTCATGCTCGGTCAGGCCCTTGCGTTCTTCCGGGTCCAGACTTCCTTTCCAGTCTTCGTCAACGGGCTGCTCTGTCGCGTCAATGTAGGCCAGAACTTCGTCCCGCTTGACCTTTTGCCCAGAGGGGAACCCGTCGAGCCACCCGTCAAGGTCCGTCATCGCCAGCCAGTTCGCCGTGACGCCGGGGATTTTCCCAGGCTTCAGGAGGGCCTTCCACTGCTCTACGCTGGCGCTGGCCTGGAAGGTCTCCACGGCCTTGCGTCCAGCGCTATAGAAGCCCTTGAGCGCGTAGAGAGGCTGACCGGCCATGATGGCGGCGCGCATCTCGGGCGTGATGCGGAGGACTTTCAGGACGGGCTTGTCTGGAAGGCTCCCAATCTGCTCATCCGTGACCTTACCGCCCCACTTCGCCGTGTACTTGGCGTAGAAGGCGGGCTGTTTTTCATCATATTGAAGTTGCATGCCGAGATTGGCGGCGCCGCCCTCCGGCATGAGATGCTTCGCCACATAGCCGGTTCCGGCTTCGCCTGTCGTTCCGGCTGGTCCCGACATCGCATAGAACGGGTCCGGTTCTCCGGGGTTGTCCTGGAAGGCGCTTTTCTCTCCCTGGGCAAGGTCGAAGCGAACCTGCTCCGCCGCCTCCGGCGACAGCTTTCGGGCAATCCAACCGACAGCCGCGCCAAAGCCGCCTTCCGGGTCGCCCTTCAGGACGGTGACGACTTCCTCTTTCGTCTTGTCGTCGCGGAATACGTTTCCGTCCTGGTCCCGCAATTTGACGTGCAGGTCATTCCCAGAAACTTTCCACTCGAAAGAGGAAATGCGCGACGCGCCGACCGCGTCGCCAATCATGCGCGGTTTCGGAATGACGATGGCGTCATATCCATTCTCCACGGCGAATCGAAGCGCCAATTTAGAGCCAAGCTCCAGCCATAGCCCGTTTTTATACGGAACATTCGGCATACCGCCGCCCGGTCTTTCCGGGTGCGGATTGTCTCTGTAAAGCGCGTCCCGCGCCTTATTGGCCTCAGTCCGCATCCGGGCGGCCTTAATGACAAGCTTGGAATGTCTCTCGGGAATTGCGTCAAGGACGCGCTTCGCCAGCGCTTCCGTGTAGGCTCTTTCCGCAGGGGTCCAGCTCTCGATTTGCCGCTCGCCCCACGCAGATTTAAGAACTTCGTGGACAGAAAACTTTACAGGAATCTCCTCTTTTTCCCGTAGGGCCATGTTCTCCCAAAGGCCAAAGACAGTTCGCACGTATTTTGTTGAGGGAGCTTCATTACGCAGGGGCGTTTCTTCCCCAAGTTTTTCCTGAACATGCTCGTAGATGTACATTTTATTGTGGCCACTCATATCATTGGCCAGTCTTGTCTTTTCATCAAGCGGGACTAGCCCAGATGTTACCATCTCGTCGCGCTTGGCTTTCGCCTCTGCAAAAGCCTCCAGCTCTTTCTTGCGAGATTCTGGCGTGTAGTATCCTTCTTCGTCGCCCAGCGCATGAGCGTCGGACTGTCCTTCGATGTCCACAAGCGCCCGTGTTCCATCGGAAAGCGTCACCTCCCCAAGGCGGCGGTGAAGAATTTCGTTTGTTCCAAAATGCTTGGACGTGTAGGCCCCTTTAATACTGCTGGCTGTGACTAGAAGCTCCGCCACGTATTTGGTGCCAGGAATACTGTACTCGTGGAACTTTGTTTCTGTCTTGGGAACGCTCCTGTTAGCAGTCTCGATAACCTTATTGATGGTCTCGTTCTTAAACCCCTCAACTGCGCGCATTGCAGCGTCATACGATGGGTATTCGTCGGTTATGAGTTCCCAGCTATTATCGAAAAAGACAAGCGTTTCAGGTGTTTTCGTGCTTGAAACAATAATTGGATAATACAGGCCCTCCTCATCGAAAGCTTTATTTTCGATAACGTCTACGTTAATCCCAATTTCCCCAAGTTGGCGAAGGGACGGATATTCAAAAAATCCGGTGTCCTCGTCGGGTTCCATAAGGGGAGCAACAATTTCAGAGAAGGCATTGCTTCCTGAAAGCTTCTCCATGAACTCGTCTTCCGCCACCGTGTTTTCTATGTCGCCCATATAGGCGGCGCGAACAGGATTTAGCGGGTCAGCCTCCAGCTCCTGGCGGAGTTTCCCTTCATCGGCGGACGGCTCCATGAGATTTGTGACAAGGTCCAAATCCACATCGGCGGTTTTGATGTAGGCCGCCAGCTCGTCTTTGCTCACGCGCCCCTTGTCGTCCGCCAGCTTGGCCAACACGTCGTCAATGCCAATGAAGTCGCCCCAGTCCTTCGTGACGCCGGGAATCTTCCCAGGCGTCAGGAGGGCCTTCCACTGGGCGACGGTCGCCCTGGGCTGGGGAAAGGCGTCGATGGCGCGTCCAGCCGGGCTATAGAAGCCCTTGAGCGCGAACAGCGTGCCGTGGGAGGTGGCTAAGTCCTGGGCGAGCTTGGCGGCGGCGCCCTGCTGTTCCCCGGCCACGCCGTTCCCGCGCTGGTAGACGCGGACGACAAGGCCGTGCTTCTGGAGCGTCGCTATCGCCGCAGGGCTCGCCGTGTTGGGAACCACGGCCCCCTGGAATTCGCCCAGGGAGATGACGCGCTGAGGCTTGGCCTCGAAATATGGAACGGGCGCGGTCAGGAGCATTTCCGCCGCTGCAACGCCTTCCTGCAAGACGGTGTCCGGGACTTTGACGAAGTCCTCTTTGGCCAGCTCCCGGCGAAGGTTTGGAGCGTTGCGCCCGTTCTTCGACGCGATTGTCTTGCCCAGGGCGCGCATAGCGCCGTCCATGGCTGACCAGTTGTCCGTGTACTTGAAGAAGGGCCGGACGGCCATGCGGTAGCTCTCCAGCGCCGCCTCGACCTTGTTGCGCGCGGCTTCGACTTCAGCCGGGTTCTGAATGCCTTTCTCGGCTTCCGAACGCATCCAGTCCATGTTGGTGAACCGGGTCGCTGCGGCGGCGCGAACTTGGCCAGCGCCGAACGCGAGCGTCTGTTCCTTGCCTTTCACGTCCTCGGATGTCATCGACTTGACGATGTTGTCGAGCGTATAGGGAACTTTCTTCCGGTTCAGTGTAAGATACGGGTCTCCATAGAGAGGAAGTATTTTATCCTCAACCCATTTCTTATAGGCTTCCTCATGCCCCTTTATTTCTTCGTCAAGGCGTTCCTTGGACGCATGACTGTCAATTATCTCTTTTCCGATATTTCGGATTGCGTTGTTAAGCCACCCTTCCGCGCTATACGGGAGAAGGCCATCGTCATCCAATAGCTGTTCTGTCCAGACGCGCGCCAAGTCATTGCGGAGCGCGGGCCGGAGCGTCTTCCCCTCCCGGTTCTTGGCGACGCCCTGCTTTATCGCCGCCGCCAATGCCTTGGACACTCTCTTGTGAGTATCGTCGCCGTGCGTCCAGTCGAGACGCTTGTCCTTGAACTCCTCCGCAATCTTCGCGAAGGCGGGCATGGTCACGAAAAACCCTTCACCCTCCGGGTGGATAGCGGAGCGCATGACAGGCTCCACATCCTTGCCCAGGACGGTCTTGGCGAAGGCCGCCTTGCCGAACTCGGAACGGACCATCTGGGAGATGGCGCCGCCCGCGTCGGGATAGTTCACAAGCTTGTCCCACACGACTTCCAGGTCGCCGGGTTCCTTGAACTTGGTCGCGAAGGGCCGCAGCTCGTTGATAAGCTTTTGCGTCGGCTTCTCTTTGGCCTTTTTGTATTCCGGCTTGGGGAAACGCGCCGTGTAGGCGTCCGCGTCGAACACCGGGTTTTTCTCCGGGTCTGCGATATCCCGGTTGCCAACCAAGGTAATTTCGCCGAATCCGCCGATTCCCATGCCCTCTTTGACGATACCGATGGACGGAACGGCGATTCCGCCGCCCATGCTGTCGGCGAACGCAAGGTTTTCCTCGGTCAGGTTGTGCAGCGCGGCCAGCCTGGGTTGAGTCGCTGGCTTTCCCTCATAGCCCAGGGAAAAGAGCGGCTGGCCATCGGTCAAAATCTTCGTGCGCGTCTCCGGCGACAGCTTGGCCGCCCACACGGTGTAGGGCTTTTCCTTCTTCGGGCCGCCGATGCCCTTGGGCAGATTGACCTTCTGGAGCTTCAGGCCGCCGTCGTTGGTGATGCGGCGCAACTCGCGCTGAAGAGTCGGCATGAGCTGCTGGTCATAGAAATGACCGGCGCTATCATTGACCTGGATTCTTCGCGTGCTGTCGGATGTCGCGATGGCGACGGAGTCGGCCCCTTCTTTCGCCGCGTGAAGCAGCAAATCACGGACCATCGTTCCGACATAGCTTTCATCAATGGGCGTCGTCGGCGTAAAGCGCGCCTCAGTCTCCATGATGCGCGGATAGGCCCCAGGCGCGAAATAGGCCGGGTTCTTGTCATGGATGGACTGGGCCTTGTCCAGGCTCTTATTGGCGAAAGCTCGCGTGTCCGGGTTGGCGATGGCGTCAACCCGCGCGCGCAACTCGCTCATGGCGGTATCCCAGGTGTCCGGCGCCAATGGCGCTCCTGACTTGGTTTTCCCCATCATGGCGTCGATGATGTTCTCCCGCTCCTGATACGGGATTCCGGCCTCGCGGGCCGGGTGAAGAAGTTCGTCCCGAACTTGGTTCATCACCTTTTCAAACTTCTTGCGCTCCGCCTTAAGCGCTAGATATTCGCCGCTTTTCATAGACGGACGTCGAGCCCCTTCACCGCGCGCGCCCTGCATATAGTCGGTCTGGCCTTCTTCGCCGATGACCATGTTTCCCCAGTCCGGGACTTCACGGAGCGAGCCGCGCCATGACGCCCAGGCGTTTTCCTGGACATACTTCCAATGGGGGCTGAGGAAGAAACCCGGCGCAAACGGCTCGCCTCCCGCCAGCTTCTTCGGAAAGGCCATCAGGCGCTCGAAATAGGTTCCCCGCCCAGGGATGCGCGGGCCGCGAAACGCCCGCGTGCCGCCCATCATGTAGTCCTTTTGCGAGCGCTCCGGGTTCATCCGCGACAGCTTGCGCTTGAAGTCGAAGATGCGCTCGCCGATGGCGTGTTGGAACTGCTGGCGCGTGACAGGTCCGGTTCCCACAAGCCTGTCAAGCTGGAGATGGTTGATTTCGGCGCGCTTGACGCCCGCCTGGGCGAGCGCATTGATGACGGCTTGAGCCCCAAGCTTGAACGTCGTGTCCGGGACGTCCGCCAGCTTGCGCGCGGCGGCGAAATAGAAGCCAGACGGCATGACGTCGGTTGGTTTGGCTTCGCGCTTCCTTACCGCGCTGGCGGGCTCCGCGACGGTCCCGTGGCGGAACAGCGCGTCAACGCCCGCCCGACGGGCGTTGAGCATGTGCGTCATTGCTTCATAAGCCGCGTCAACGATGGGCTTCATGTCGTCCGCGCCGTTCGGGTCTGTGTAAATAGACGGGCGGTAGTTCTCGGGAACGGCTGTTTCAGGAGGCCGCCCCTGTTCGCTCATGTAGCGATAAAAATCCCCATTGGGGTCATTGCGGACATTGTCTAGATTATAGCCAGGATGATAATATAAGCTGTTGTCAATAATCTTCGCGATATCTTGACGAGCTGTAACAACGTCTTCCCACGGAGCGCCGCGAACATCCATTTGCGCAATATCCGCTAGACGCGTCAGCGCGCGGTCCTGGTCCTTTTCATCGAAGCGCGGATTGCCCCAGTCGTCATGGGGAAGCGCCAGAACGAAACCGGCGTCGTTGACTTCGCCCTTCTGGCCTTCTTTCGGAAGGGAGAACATCATTTCCGGCTTGGCCGCGTCCTGGGCCTCCCTGGGCAAGCTATCCCAGATATGGGCCAAGTCGGCGCGTTCGGCGGGAAGGCTCCGCGCGAACTCGCTTTTGAGGTCGAGCCCAGGCTCGGAAAGCCGCCGCTCGATAAGGTCGAGCATGTTGCGGACTTGCAGAGGGCTCAAATAATGGCCCTGGTATTTGCTCCAGCGGTGCCATTTTACGGCCTCCGGGTCGCGGCGCCCCCAGAGCTTTTCATAACCGTCCTTGGTAAGATATCCCGACGGCTCAATCTTGGCGCCGAGATGCTGTTCGATGGCGTCATAGAGTTTTGGCGCAATCCTTTGCCCAGGAGCGCGCGACGTGTCCACGTCATCGACCTGCCAGCGCCCGTCAGGGTGGCGGGAGATAACGGCATAGCCCAGGGGCTCGCCGTGCTGTTTCAGCGGCGGCTGGAGCCGGTTGAACTTGAGCCCTTCGGGATAGACGCGATAGGTGCGCCGGTCAGTCCGTCCTGCAAGGGGCTTGTCTGCGGTGACGACGCCGGTAAATCCGGGGAGGCCAACGGTTTCTGTCCCTGCGACGCCTCTCCCGCGCGCTGGAGCACGCTCGCCCGCGCCAGAAGGTCCGTATGGGCCTGACTGCCCTCCGGGTGTTTGGCCGCTTCGCCCAGGGAAAGCTTGGCCCTGTGCAGGTAATCCGTGTGCGGGAGAAAGCTCGGCTTGTGCGTCATTTGGGGCTCCTGACGGTCCATAGACGTTGCGCAAATAGGCGTAGTGCTCCGCCTCCAGAACATCGCGAAGATTGGCGACGTCTTCGGGGAAAGCGTTCTCTATCGCCCTCGTTTCCGGGGTTTTGTACTTGTTCAGCGGGTCCGCGACATGATGCCGGACAAGCATTTGCGCTTCCGGTTCTGTCAGTTTATGCCCGGTAAGCTCAATAGACCTAGCCGCAACTTTGCTGCCAAGGTCATGAACAAGCTTATTCCGCTCCTGCGGGTTGATTTCCTGGACAGGGGCCTGCGGAATGCCTTCGACGGGCTCAAACTTAACGCCGGACTTAAACGCAACCGCGTCGCCGCCATGTTCGATGGCGAGCGAAACGACGTCTTTGGCCGTCTCCAGATTGCGCATGTGGCGGCGATGGTCTTCAAGAACACGCTCGCTTGTCTGGGCCTCTTCCATCGCCCGGATGTATCCGGGGTCGATTCCGAGTTCTCCGGCTTTGGGCTGGAAGCGCTGCTTCGACAGGGCGCTGAAGTCGCGCTGGGCCTGAACCCACTCCGAAATCAAAGACTGGAGCATCGGGCGGCCTGGGGCGGCGCTCTGCACGGTTTTCAGGCCGTCAAGCACGTCCCACGCCAGCGAAGAATACGTTTCGGGCGGACGGTCGCCCGCCTCTTTGTCCGACGCGTAGAGGCTCGCAAGGCCAGCGGCGGCGGTATCCAGGCGGTCGTTGGCGTGCTTCATGCCCGCCCAGAGGTCTTCCGTCTTGAACGCCTTCTCCGGGTCTTCTTCGGCCAGCTTCGCGCCGTACTTTCTCGCGTCGCGCTCATAGAGGCGCGCCATCGTCGCGTGCGTCGCCTCGGTCTCTTTGGCGGAATGAATAGATTCCTCGATGCGCTGGCGGACCACATGGCCGCCCGACCGCGCGATTTCCCGCACAAGCCCTTCCGGTTCGTGGGAAATCTCGGAAATGCCCGCGCCTTCGCCGACGGAGAACCGGAGCGGCGATGATTCGTCTCTCCGCAAGAACGGAGTTTCCGTCGTGATTTCCTCAAACGCCCGGTGAACAGCCTCTTTCCGCGCGGGAGCCGTTTGGTCATGGACCATCTTCACCGGCTTATTGCGCGGGTGCGTCTCCCTGGGCGAAGTCTCCATGTGGCGTTCGGGAAACTCTCCCCCGGCGCCAGGACGGCGCTTCTCCGCCTCGTTCGCCTGGGCCGCCGCTTCGGCCATGTTCTCGCCGTGGATTTGGCGATAGGAGCGATAAGCCTCTGGCGACGGGCCGGGTTGCCCCGCGCGCGGCTCCAGATAGCCCATGGTCTTGCGAATGGCGTACTGCTGGTCAAGCAGCCACGGAACCATGCCCTTGCCTTCGCCGGTCTGTTCGATGTGCCGGAGCTGTTGTTTGATGTCATGCAGCGCCATCCAATTCATGGCGTGCATGCGTTCCGACGAACCACCGTTGGTCCGGTTATGCTCCGACTGCATGAAATGGTCAATTTCATGGATTGCGGTTTTCACCGCGCTCGCCGGGTTCAGGTCTGGCGCAATGACCGTGATTCCGCGCCCATTGGGCGAAAACCACCCGCCGACGCGGGACGTTGGGTCTGGCTTTTTGACGACGAATTCAGTATCGCCAGCGGCGGGCGTATCCTTAAAGAGTTCAGGATGGTCGATGAAGTCG
>JGI20214J51088_10002555_pt1 | contig 12086 bp, 12 predicted proteins | sample WetSurMetagenome_FD_51088 | JGI IMG/M metagenome (IMG submission 51088)
CCCGCCCGGAGCGTTAAGGGCTTCCAGCACGATTATTTTCCCAACTTTTTGTCCGGCGGCGGATACGGCAGCCGCTAAGCCTGATCCGCCACCGCCGGCAACCACCAGGTCNGCCTCTAAANTNTCNANTGNATTGCTGTTGCTCATGATAACCTCCCTGTTTTATCTTTTTTAGTGCCTCTCAAAGGGTACAGCAGGTTTGTATCTAGAAATAAATTTTACTTCTTCCAGTCACATAAATATTAGTCTTCCCCGTCCGGTTTGGGTGTTATTTTACCACTATCCGGACAAAAAACCAACCTTCCCGTTAGCCCTCATAATCTTCAATCATTTATCCTTTGTCAATTTCTTATCCCCTATGCTATAATCTTAAATGCACTGGGGAATAGTCTAGTGGTAGGACGGCGGGCTCTGGACCCGTGAGCGAAGGTTCGAATCCTTCTTCCCCAGCCATTCTGGAAGCATTCCGAACTTTTTTTTGAGAAGAAAAGCCTTATTCCCGCCTTAAAGACGCTCCTCATTTGATGCAGATTTCTCGTTTTTTATAGTTGGTTTGCTTTATCCAAATAAGTCCGATAAATTATCGCGTGGGATTATCTCATTGGTAACATAGACGTTCAGATATATCTTTAAATTCAGTATTATTACGGATTAATACCCCTTCCTTTATTAATCTATTATCTATTCATATCCAATTAACTTTAAAAAACATAGAGCTACGGAGGTGTATCTATGTTGGGATTTGGTGTACCAGCCGTTAGTGGCCTTATTGCAGGAATTATAGTTGCTCTCATCGGTATTTTAATCCTTTTAGCGCCCAAAATAATTAACTATCTCATCGGAATTGTCCTGATAATCGCCGGTGCTGCATGGATAATCAATGGCAGCATACCGGTTACAGGAGTTAATTTTAGTTTTTTAAGCAGCGGCATAATGCCGGGCATATTGGCCATCATTTTCGGAGTAATCATTCTGATATTTCCTAAAATTATTAACTACTTGCTGGGTATTTTTCTGGTTGCTTTAGGTTTATATTTTATATTTGCCCTGAGCAGTTCCGTTGTCATCGGCATTATCACGCTTATCTTCGGAGTAGTTTTGCTCTTTGCTCCATTAATAGTAAATTATGTCTTCGGCATATATCTATTGGTCACCGGAATTATAGCAATCGGGCATCATTTCGGATGGTTCTAAATTAATTTGAGGAGGATAAAATAATGGCTCAAATTAAAGTCACACGTAAAAGTTATGTTCGTAAAGATGGCACAAGAGTTAAAGGCACCACTTATTTGACTAAAGATAAGGGAAAACCGGGCAAAACTCCTAAAAGTCAAAAATGGTACGAACATAATGTGGAAATGAACTGGCACAAAGATGAATCAGTTGAAGTAAGGCGAGTAAACGCGCTAAATGCCCATAATGGTGATGAACTGGCAACCGCAAGAGCTCTACAGGCTTTGGCTAATGTTACAACAGATACCGAAACGGCAACTTTGGCTAAGTCTGACGCGGAATATTTCTTCTCAAGGCATAAGTAGAGTGTTGGCCTGACGTTAGCACCGATTTATAATTGCAAAGATCCACCAAGGCCCAAAGGTTATAATTAGTTCGTTCTGACGGACATAATCGGCAGTTTAACGTTTACCACTAATTCGCTGCACTAACCAGATTATGAAGAGGATGAGGGCTATGACCAGCAGGATATGTATAAAACCGCCCAAAAAAGGGATTATAATAAAACCCAACAGCCACACCACCAGCAGTACAATAGCAATTAGCAGCAGCAAAGTTAACATGGATTGTACTCCTTTTTATTTTATTATTAAGAATCGCCTTTAGAAATAGTATCCGTAAAAATACGTGATTAGTTAAACAGAGACCGGAACATAGATGAGTAGAGGCCGCTGTCCTGTAAAAAGCTTATCTGTAGGAATATTTCCCTGACTATTTAAGCAACCTCCATACGGAATAAACTTCGCCAGCAACTCCCGTGTTTCCTGAATTACGTCTCCCGCCGCCAGGGCCATGCTGTGGCTTCCCCGCCCCGGATTGCCTGCTTTATTACGGAAAAAGTCATCCGCGGCACGATATACTGTTTCAGGTTTCGGCCATGATGTCGCCGCGTTATCCATGTAAATCATTATTAATCCTTCAAGCAAATTATACCGGATTTACCTCAATCAACGAGGGACACAGTCAATATTTTACTGACGGTCCGCCCGCCCGGTCTACCGTTGAGGTATCAGGCATTCCGAAGGATGCCCTGGTGGAGATAGAGGCGATAGCGGTACACACGTAGAGCGACCCGCGGTCGCCGCTGTATTTAGTCCCCCTGCAACTCAAGATTTCCAGCTTTCTGGAATATGATGTTATATGACGGTTCTAGAAGGACAAAGGCCACAGCCTGGTGTCACAAAAACCGTCATTCCCAACTTGATTGGGAATCCAGAAAAACTTCGGCATAAGACGAAATTATTTTACTTTTCTTTTTCTCGGGCGAACCCGTCTTCAAGGTCTCTTTTAGCTTGCTCGTAGACCTGTTTTTTAGCTTCCGCCTCAATAGAGAGTTTTTCCCACTCGGCGGATAGCTTATTAATTATCTGCTTGATCTCGTGGTGCCGTTTGGTTTTGATGGTAATCTCCGTGGAGTCTCCGTACATCTCCGGAGTTGCAAAGTATGTCTCCAAATCGCGGTATTCCGCCTCCAGNCGGGACATCTCCGTCTCGATCTCCCCGATACGTTTTTTCAATGGCGAGCTTTCCCGGTAATAGTTGTTCCGCAGCTCCCCCTCGGCTGCCTTCCGCCGCTGGATTTTAACGGACGCCCTGTCCTTTATAACAGGCATATCGGCATTTTCAAACTGGGGTGACTCTGTGTCAGACTGTTTTTCCTTCCAGTCTAGATATTCGTCATAATTACCGTTAAACACCGCCGCCGTGCCGTCCCTGATATCGATTATCCTGTTGGCGATCTCACGTATAACGGTACGGTCGTGAGTCACAAAACACAGAGTACCTTTGTAAGCATCCAGAGCATCGATAAGCATCTCGCGGGAGTTGATGTCCAGGTGGTTCGTCGGCTCGTCCATCAGCAGGAAATTGGCTGGCCGGATAAGCATTTTGGCAATGGCCAAACGGCTTTTTTCACCGCCTGATAGCACGCCTACTTTTTTAAAAACGTCCTCTCCGCTGAAGAGAAAAGAACCGAGCAGCACGCGTAATTCCAGGTCGGTCTGGCTGCCGGCTGTCTGCTGGATCTCCTGCAATACGGAATTTTCCGCGTTCAATAACTCAAGCTGGTGCTGAGCGTAGTAGGCAACCGTCACGTTCGCCCCCAGTCTGCGCTCGCCCTGCTCAAAAGGGAGTATGCCTGCCAGCATCTTCAATAGTGTTGTTTTGCCGGCACCGTTAGGACCTACCAGTGCCACGCGGTCGTGCCTCTGCAACGAAAGAGTAAGATCGCGGTATACTGTATTATTGTCATACGACTTGATGATATGTTTGAGTGCTATTACTTCTTCCCCGCTGCGGGCAGGTTCAGGAAAGGAAAATTTTATCTTTTTAGTAGCGCGGGGCACCTCGATCCTATCTACTTTAGCCAGTGCTTTTAAACGGCTCTGCACTTGNGCGGCCTTGGTAGCTTTATAACGGAACTTCTCTATAAACCGCATTTCCTTTTTTATCCGGAGATCCTGGCGCCGGGCGGTAGCTTCCCGTATTTCGCGGTCTTGCTCTCTGGCCAGCACAAAATCGTCATAGCTGCCGTGGAAAAAGATCACGTCGTCGCTTTCGATAGCTATGATTTTCCCGGCGACTCGATTCAAAAATGCCCGGTCGTGGGAGGTAACCAGTACCGTCCCCTCATAGGACTTCAGGTATTCCTCGAACCAGATACAGGATTCCAGGTCCAGATGGTTGGTAGGCTCGTCCAGCAGCAGCATATCGGGGTTAAGCACCAGCAGCCTGGCCAGAGCAGCCCGCATCAACCAGCCGCCGCTAAACTCATGCATAGGACGTAAAAAGTCTTTTTCTCTGAAGCCCAGGCCCGATAGGACTACCTCTGCCTCATGTTCCAAATTGTAGCCGCCAGCCGCTTCATACTTATGCTGCAGTTCGCCAAGCTCCCGCAGCAAGCGGGGTGCCTCCTCGCTGTCGGACTCCTCGGCCAGAGCCTCCTGGAGTACTTTAATACGGTGTTCCAGTCCGGAAATCCGGTCCGAGGCGTGTGCTACATGCTTTAACAGAATATCATGTGAAAACGGTGATATCTCCTGCCGTGTATAGCCGATGGTGATATCCTTACGCATGGCCACAGTACCGGTATCAGGTGTTATATTACCCGCCAGTATTTCAAACAGGGTGGTCTTCCCGGAACCGTTCGGTCCGATAACAGCGATACGGTCTCTCGCCCCGATATTGAAAGTAACGTTACTGAAGAGGAACTGTTCACCATAGGACTTGGATAAATTCGATACGCTTAGCATGGAGTCTGGCTCTGTGTAAATGGATAAATCATCGTTCTGTCTAATTATAGTTGATTCATGGTAATGATGTCTTCTAAGAACTGGATAATATCATCGGATCGGAATAGTCAAGAGAGAGTGAGACATAATTCTCACTCTCTCGAAAAGTCAGGAATGTAAAAAACCGGAATCACTCGATGCCGAAATGCAATTCTAGGAAATGCTGAGATATTGAGCCCAGGGATACATTTCTATGCCCCCGCCGTAGTAATCTTCCAGAATGTCGGACATAAATATTTCAGCCCTTAGCAGGTCTCTTTCCCGCGGACGGCTGGTATAGTCCCAATGGAAAGCACGGCCGCCCAATAGTGCTCCGGAGCTGTAAACCTCGGTCATTTTAACCGCTTTTTCAAATAACTTACGTTCCTCAGCAGTCAATTTAGCGAATTCGGGGGCATTTGGATTTTCCTTGTACATCGCAATGGCCACCGTGGCATCACCTACCATCCAGCCGTATTTCGCCGCGATGGGATCTACTGTAGGTTCTTCCCACATCTTCCCGCAGCAGGCGAATTTGCCTACGGTCTTGATCATGGCTCCATCCAGGCGCAGTTCAAGACAGGTTAAAGCTGCCTGAGCCTCCAGCGGTCCCTGGCCCTGACCGCCATATGTCACAAAAATAATGCCTTTCGTCTTTGTTTTGTAGCCGGCATTCATATTCGGCATCTCAGGAGGGGGCGCTCCCGGAACAGCCAGCCCTGACATGCCGCCCGGACCGCCGGGCTGCATGAGCATTCCCTTGGGCATCAGGTACGCTCCCAGAGCTCCCAGATGATCGTCGAAGAGATAAAGAGGCGGCGTTCCCGCCCATATCGGTGCCCCTACTATGAAGAGATCATAGTCGGCAGCATTATAGGGTGCCTGTCTCTTATCCGAGTTCTTCGTCACTTTCGAGATATCGCATGTCCAGTCTCCCCAGGGCTGTACTTTCTTCTCAATAGTCTCCTTAATTCTGTAAGCTACTTTTTCCGTATTACCGGTGATCGATGCATACACTATGAGTGCTTTTTTTGCCATTGTCCTTTCTCCTTATATTATTATTTTTTATTATTCGCGAGACTGGCAGGCCGCTGTCGAACGACCGATACAACACCTTTTTGGCAAAGAGATTAATTTGCCAATATCACATTTTGTTTATATATTACTCTGTAAATTATCATCTGTAAATTGGCTTTAGCTATATCATGTCATCATTATCCCATATAACTCTCGTTTTGCCTTGGAATCTATTAATCTTTCAATCTAATTTTTATATTTATTGTTTTAATAGGCTTTTCTACGAAGCCCGGTATATTATCAATCCTCCGGGAATGGCTAATCCGGTTCTTTTTATAGTAAAATTGAGTATCTAATTATTTTGGAGGAAGACGTAATGAATAATCCGAGATGTCCTTATCCGGGCAGGCAGCTTTTCCTTGGTTTAACCGCCGATAAAAGACCGGCCTTAGCTTATCTGGTTACCGGCCGCAGCAAAGAAAGCCGCGAAAGAAAGGCCGTATCTGTAGACAACACCATCAGAATGGGACCGCTCGGCAACATCGGCTATGATCCGCTGCGGCACTATACCGCGGTGAAATGGGACAATCCTTCCGGCACTATCGCGGTGAGCAACGGCATTCAAACTGAAACCGTATACGAGATGTACAAACTGCTTTACAATGTCGGTTCGCCGCTGACTAAAAATTTTATGACTAAAATCATGGATGGGGCCAATGCCGAACCGGACAGCTATCACACGCCGCGTATCGCCGGTATGATAGTAAACGGCCCCAACCCAACGCTTATCATCGGTATCAAGAACTTCTGGCAGCCTGCAATAACTACCCAATTGATCCCCGCACCGGGCATCCTGACCGGCGTATCTACATACGAGGGCAACATGGAGAGCCCCGCGGCAACCAATCCCGCCGCCCCCCTGCCGGACCTGAAATTCGAAGGTAAGACACCTGAAGAACTGGCCAAATTCGTTTACGAAATATCGAAGGCCGAGTACAAAGGAGACGATATCCGGGTATGCGGCATCGGCATTATACGTTCGGCAGACAACAAGACCTGGGAAATGTCTATCATCAATGCACACTAAACAGATTTAAGATTTTTAATTATTGATTTAAGAGTATACCCAAAACACTACAGATTAGTATGTTCTTCGAGACTCATATGGATATAAAAATCCCCCTTAATCCCACTTTTTCAAAGGGGGAGAATACGAATTTCCTCCCTTTGTAAAGAGCCTGCCCCTGGCTTGAACAGTGGCAGGTCAGGAGGGATTTTACCGTTTCGCGGAAAGCTAAGGGTCATATGTTGTTATGAGTACACACCACATAAATATTACCAGGTTCGGCAGTACGGTTTTCGAATGGGGCAAGCGCACATATGTGATGGGCATTATCAATATGTCGCTCGATTCGTTCTCCGGTGACGGCAACGCGGCTGCCGGAACCGCCCTGGTACAGGCACAACGGTTTATAAGTGAGGGTGCGGATATTCTGGACATCGGCGGTGAGTCCACCCGGCCCGGACTGCCCGGCATTACGGCAAAAGAGGAAATCGAGCGGGTAATCCCGGTTATCGAAAAATTATCACATGGAATACCAGTCCCCATCAGCGTAGATACCAGTAAGCTGGAAGTAGCAGAGCTGGCTGTGGCAGCCGGTGCTTCAGCCATCAACGACCAGTGGGGTTTAAAAACGGAACCCGGGCTAGCCAACCTGGCAGCATCGAAAGGCGTTCCTCTGATCTTGATGAGCAACCAGCGGGACCGCGGCGGCTTCGATAAAAATACCGGCCGCGATACGTCCTCATACGGTGACGTTATTCAGGAAATTTTAAATTCGCTGCGTCAAAGTACCAGGATTGCACTCGATGCCGGCGTCCCTGAACAAAATATTATCGTCGATCCCGGCATAGGTTTTGGTAAAACATGGCAGCAGGACCTGGAAACAGTCCGCCGCCTTAGAGAGCTGCAGGTCATGGGCTATCCTATCCTGATCGGTCCCTCACGTAAATCGCTCATTAAAATGGTGCTGGACCTGCCGGCGAATGACAGGGTAGAGGGCACCTCCGCAGTAGTGGCTGTCAGCATCGCCAACGGTGCGGACATCGTACGCGTGCACGATGTTAAACAAATAACCCGCGTATGCAGAATGACGGATGCGATCGTACGCAATTACCCATAACCAGGATACAATAACCAGGTAAATCTCAAAGATCAAAAATCATCCTTCAGCCGAAGGACAAAACCAAAATTAAAAACGTAAAACGTCATTCCCCACCTGATCGGGAATCTAGCAATTGTAGAAATATATCACCTGAAATTTTACCATTTCAACTTAATAGACTATAATTTGAAATATTGATCTGTAATTTTTACAAAGGAGAAAAATATGGCGTTAATTGATTTTGGCGGAACGGAAGAAGAAGTCGTAATGCGTTCCGAGTTCCCGATGGAGAAGGCTCGTAAAGTACTCAAAGATGAGACCATCGCGGTCATCGGATATGGGGTACAGGGTCCCGGACAATCCTTAAATCTGAAAGACAATGGCTTCAAGGTAATCATCGGACAATCGAAGCAATTCCCGGAGGACTGGAACCGGGCTGTAAAAGACGGCTGGAAACCGGGCGTTGACCTGTTCGAGATCGAAGAAGCGGTTCGGCGCGGTACAGTTATCGAAATGCTGGTTTCCGATGCCGCACAGAGGACCGTCTGGCCGCAGGTCAAAAAGAACCTGAAACCCGGCGATGCACTGTATTTCTCACATGGTTTTTCCATTGTTTATAAAGACCAGACGAAAATAATTCCACCCAAAGATGTCGATGTAATTATGGTGGCACCCAAAGGTTCCGGTACTTCATTGCGACGGAACTTCCTCTCCGGTGAAGGCATTAATGCCAGTTTCGCCGTATTCCAGGATGCCACCGGCAAAGCTAAAGACCGCACTATTGCCCTGGGTATCGGCATCGGCGCCGGTTACCTTTTCCCAACCACCTTTGAAAAAGAGGTATTCAGTGACCTGGTCGGTGAGCGCGGCGTATTGATGGGCGCTCTGGCCGGCATCATGGAAGCCCAGTATGATACCCTGCGTAAACACGGGCACAGCCCGAGCGAAGCCTTTAACGAGACAGTCGAGGAATTGACCGAAAGCCTCATCCGGCTCGTTAGCGAGAACGGCATGGACTGGATGTACTCCAACTGCTCGGTAACCGCTCAGCGCGGTGCCCTGGACTGGAAACCTAAATTCAAGAAAGCAGTCATGCCGGTCTTCAAAGAGCTTTATGAAAGAGTCGCATCGGGTGCGGAGACAAGACGGGTTATTACATCCTGCGGTAAAGTAACCTATAAGGTACAGTTGACTAAAGAATTGGGCAAAATGGGCAATTCGGAAATGTGGCAGGCAGGCAAGACTACCCGTTCGCTGCGTCCGAAAGAAAAAGCAAAGAGCGGTTCCGCAGATGCTAAGGGCACCACAGGAAGACAGACGAACTAAATAATTGCGAGTATCGAGTATCCAGTTTCCGGTTATAAGGACAAGAGGGAGCAGTTGACGCTGCTCCCTCTTTTATTTGTCTGCCAGTGTACTTTTCAATAAAATCCCGTTTGCCCAATATAGGCCGGTGTATCCCGCAGGTAGTATATCATAAGTGAACTTACCCGAATAAGGTACATTCTCAACTCTGGTTACTACTGAGCCGTCCAAATTTTCGCCCGGGGAATAGCTATTCAGACTTCTGTTATCAGCCGTCGGATGCCCCGGAGATACGGTAATTAAACGGCCATCCTGAAGCGTAATTTTTACCATTTCAAAACCTATCGGTACGGATTTTCGTGTAGTCTTCGTCAGTACCGCTTCGATTTTTTCCCCCGTTTCATCAGCCGTCCATACAATCATACCCTGACGCAGGTCTTCCACGGGTATTGGACCTAGCGGTGAATCAATGACGGTCCCTTCAGTCAGGCAAATCGGACAGGTATTAAAACTTGTTTCTCTTGTTGTCTCGTTAATGGAACCGCCTGACGTAATCGTACCCGTGATACGGTACCCCTGATCTTCACCGGTTCGCAAAGAAAAACTATAAGGGCTGGCGGTCCCGGTAATTTCCAGCCCGCGAGTGAGCAATTTGTGCTGGCGGTAGACCAGCAGTTTTTCCTCATCCGAATAATCTGTTTTCACCTCTAAATTCAGATGATGTAAGATTGCGGCAAATTCATCGCTGTCTGCCCGGAAAGTAGAAAACTGTGTCAGAGCATTCGGCAGCTCGTCCCGTGCCACAGGGTAGAAATCAGGATCGCACCAGAATAGATCGGGATATCTGGCAATCAGAAGGTACTTTATCTGGGGTACGTTGTAAGTATAAGTGCCGGTTGTTGTTGAGGAAGTCTGGCAGGCAGAAAAAATGACAACCGGGATAATAACGATTAACAGCGATAATAATCTTGAAATATTGCCGGTTCTATGCATTGTGACACCTCCGGTCAAAGTACGATACAGCTTCATACCACTTTTTTATTACTTAGTCTCGTGGCAATTTAAACACTGGTCATTAGTGAAGTTTATGTGATCTGCCGGCACTGATAATTTACCGGATGTTGAGTGGCACGCCGTACAATCAGCCATGCCGTTCAGCGAATGAGGAATAATCGGGGCCGGTGTCTCTGTTGCATTTGTTGTTGATGTGGCCGGAGAGGCTGTAGTTTGATTTCCGTTTCCGCAAGAACTGGACGATATAGCACAAATAATTAAGACAATGATTAAAATAATTGTAACTGCGTGTATCCTCATATGGTTATCCACGCTGTCTCCGTTGATTTGTTTCAGACAAAACTCCTACACCGGCCCAGGTACTTCGATAATCTAATAGTGTTCGACATCCTCGTTTGGGCTTCGCTCACTGAAAGGTTCCTCGCTGGAAGTTTCCGGTGCTTCCGGAAAGAGCGGTACCTGCTCCAGAAACTCATCTTTCACGTCCCGGGCAAACTCACCGGTAATCTCAGTAATATCCCGGTCACGTTTCTGAAGTACCAGCCACCGGCGTAGCTCCGGCTCTGAATCGGCTACCGGAGTGAAGGACACAGCTCCTGAATCTCCTTCCAACCGCTCAAACCATTCCGTCCATGCCCATATGAAGGTACGCCCGTTCTCTGGATACTTCGGATGAGTCGAGAATATCCGCGGTTCGGTCTCCCGGAATAGTTTCTCTCTGTCTACCATGTCCATCTTTTTTAGTAAAATCTGCTTCCTGAATAAATACTAAAGGATTTTATGTTCGTTTGCATATACGTAAGAATACGGAAAATAATTTAAATTTCATCCTTTAGCTGAAGGACAAAAGTCATAACCTAAATTGAAAAGTAACAGATAAATCCCCCTTCGTTCCCTTTTTAAAGGGGGTGAAAATCTCTCCCTTTTCTAAAGGGAGATTAAGAGGGATTTTAGATTTAAATTTTGAGCTATGGCTTTAAGATTTCAGCTTTGATCTTTGAGACATTTGACAACCTGTGCCTGATTAACGGACAATCGAAAACATGGTATCTAATCACATTATCGTAATCGGTGCTGGGGCCGGGGGAATGATGGCCGCCGGACGTGCAGCGGAATGCGGTGCCGGAGTGGTCCTGCTGGAAAAAATGGAGCAGCCCGGTAAGAAAATCCTGATCAGCGGACAGGGGCGCTGTAACCTGACGAATTCCCTCGAACTCGAGGACTTCTTAACGATGTACGGCCGGAACGGGCAGTTCCTGCGCCATGCTTTTCACCGTTTTTTCCGCGACGACCTGCTGGAATTATTAAAGCGTTACGGTCTGGAGACTAAAATAGAGCGCGGCGGGCGCGTTTTCCCCGTTTCCGACTCCGCAGTAGATGTCGTAGCCTCCCTGCAGCGTTACCTTACTGAAAATAAAGTGGATGTACACAAGGATGTTCCGGTTAAAGGTATCATCGTAGAAAAAGGACGGGTGGCGGCGGTTCAGACTCAAATGAGCAACGTATCCGCCGCTGCCGTTATTTTGGCAACCGGGGGAGCATCTTTTCCGGCTACCGGTGCTACTGGAGACGGATATCGTACGGCCGCGGCACTCGGCCACACTATAGTAAAACTCAGACCTTCGCTGGCGCCCCTGATAACGGAGGAGATCGAACTGGCGGCCAGCATGCAGGGAGTAAGCCTTAAAAATGTCCGTCTCACCGCGTTTCAGTGTAGCGCTGATAAAATAGATCCTTCGCTGACCCCGTCCCATGATTATGGCAGAGGCACCGGAAATACCAGCCCGAAACCTCCGGTTATCGAAAGCCGCCTGGGCGAGATGATGATGACACATTTCGGTATCGGAGGCCCGATCACCTTACAAATGAGTCTGGCGGTTGTAGATGCCCTGGAAAAAGGTCCTGTAAGCGTTTCCATAGACCTTAAACCGGGTTTAAGCTACCAGCAGCTGCGTCTGCGTTTACAGCGAGACTTCGACGAATTCGGTAAACGGAGCTTCCGTCACATACTCAACGGGCTGCTGCCGCAGACAATGATTGACCCCATCATAAAACTGACCGGTATTCCTCCTGAAAAACCGGC
>JGI20214J51088_10002556_pt1 | contig 12084 bp, 13 predicted proteins | sample WetSurMetagenome_FD_51088 | JGI IMG/M metagenome (IMG submission 51088)
CTGATCCGGCGGCCTGCAGGGGCTCGGGGCGTGCATCCAGCAGACTTTCGGCCAGTGACATGGCGGCTCCCGCCATNTCGTCTCCCGCCGTCAGCAAGCCCACCTTGGGCGCCACGAATACCTCACGCAGGATAGGGGGGAAATGATCCGGTTCCACCCGTCGCCAAAGCCGGTAATCCGGGTCCAATTCCACGGCCTGGACCAAATTGGGGGAGGGCAGGCTAAAGAGACTGATGGGTTGATTGACCTCCACCCAGCGTGTTTCGGCCTGATCCGGGTAGACCAGCAGGCGCAGTGGCACGCGAAGCCGATAGGTCGGCCCATCCTGCTCCACAGTCAGGGTCAGATTGCCCTTGGTCCAGTGGGCATCGCTCAGCTTCAACCGGGGCGCGCCAGCACGCTGCACCCATTGCCGAAAGAAGGTTCCCAGGTCCCGGCCCGCTACCTCGGCGAAGGTCTTTTCCAGATCGGACCAGCCGACGCGCTGGAACCGGTAGCGCTGCCAGAACAGACGCAGTCCCTTGGCAAAGGCACCAGCACCGATCTCGTCCCGCAGCATGAAAAACACCATGGCCGCCTTGTCATAGCCGACGATGGAAGAAATGCCGTGATGGCGGGCGGTGAAGGCGGCAAGAGTGGTGTCCGCTGACTCGGGTACGGCAGCCAGGTCACGCAGCCAGGCCAGGCGTGCTTCTCGGGCGACATCTTCCGACTGGTCTTCCTGGTAAGCGTAATCGGCCATGAAGGTGGTGAGTCCTTCCGACCAGTTGCCTGTGGTCCAGTCAGGGATTACGCCGTTGCCCCACCAGTTGTGCAGGATCTCGTGACCNAGGGAGGTGGCGCGGATGAAAGGCAGGCGCAGGACCTCCCGGCCCAGGTAGGTGAGNCCGGGCATGCCGAAGCCGGTGGGCAGGGGACTGGCCACCACGCTGAAGGCGTCGAACGGGTAGGGGCCGATGAGTTTGCTGTAGCGGTCGATGTAGCGGGCAGAGTCATTCAGGTAGCCTGGCGCCAGATCCGCCATGTCCGCATAGAACCAGGTGCGCAGGCGCAAGGGGGGGTGTCCCGGCCGAGGAATCAACTTTTCCGTCACCTTGTAGGGCCCCGCCATCAGGTCGATTCCCTCGGCGGAATGGGCAAAGACATAGTCGGCCTGGTAGCCGTTGCGGTCCGACTCCTGCACCAGGTTTCCCGCTACCAGGCCCTTCTGGCCGGGCGGGAGGTGGAGGTGGACACGGTAGCTGAAGGGCACGCCGGGGTCAGGGTACCAGCCGCTGCCGGCGGGCAGGAAGCTGCCGCGTGCATCGACCATGGGCGGCAGGTGGGCCAGGACAGCGTTTTGATCCAGGTCTTGCATCGGGCCCAGGGTGCCCTGATAGGCCAGCATGAGCGTGTGGGCGCCTGCGCCGGCCAGAGCCAGGCGGATCAGCTCCCCGTCTGGTGGGGGCAAGGGCTGTTTGCGACCGTCGATGGTGAAATCGATCACCTTCAGGGACGGCACCAGGCGGAAATCCAGGCTGTCAGCCTTTATGGTCAAGGTGGCTTCGGCGTCCAGGGTGCCTTTCACCGGGTCAAGTCTCAGGTCCAGATCCAGATGGGGCGAGTCCGCTGGGTATGCCGGGTATGCGAGCAGCAGCAACAGGAGCAGCAATGTGCGCATCAGTTCGGGGTGGTGACAATTGCTGCGGGTTTGAGTTCGAGGGGGAAGCGTACAACGATCTCCAGGTTGCTATTCCCACGCTGGATCAGCAGCGGCAGCCAGGTTCCGGCGGGCTGGCGCTGCACGTAGCTGCGTACGTCCTCGACGGTGTTCACTTTGCTTCCAGCCGCCTGAATGATGACGTCCCCGTTCAGGAGGCCGCTGCGCTGGGCCAAGCTCCCCGGCATCACCGTTTCGATGCTGACCCCACCTTTCGCCTCGGCGAGGCTTACCCCAAGGCGGGGCGGTTGAGCAGCCCCCTTCTTGGGCTGAGGCGGAATCAGGAATACTGCATCAGCCAGGCCGGGGGGGATTTCCGAACAGGCGTGATCGTTGGGCAGGGTGAGCAGATTCGCGATCTGGTTGACACCCAGGGCGCGGAGTTGGTGGGGAACGCCGTAGCCATGTCGCACGTGGCCGGCGCCCAGGATGCCCACCACCAGGGTATTGGGATGATTCTGTCGGAATCGGGAGATTCCCTCAGCCATGGCCCGATCCCACAGGGTTTGAGCCTCGACGAAATGGGTAAACTGAGTCGCCCGGTCCTGTCGGCCGTCTTGCCTGGGAGGGTGGACGTCGAAAATCACCTGCAANTCCGCCAGGTAGGCAGGCAACGGAGTCGCCGGGCGGCCTACCCCTTCACGCCGGTTTTCCGGCACCGCGTCCCAGCCGGCATTCCGCACCTGATCGACCAGGTCATGCTCTACATTGAGGGCCAGCATGGGCAGGTGGTACTGACGGGCGAAATGAAAAAGAGGCAGGTAGAGCTGGGGGTCAAAATCCCAAACCTTGCCCCACTCGGCTTGCTGCAGAAATTCTGCCTCGGACAATTGCCCCGCCACCCAACGATCCAGGACCGGCTGGAGTCGGCGCGGAAACATCTCGAAGCCTATCGCCAGGTTCGGGTGGAATTGGTGCAGGGCGGTGAGCATCGTCAGTTGCCAGCGATGATCGTCGGCGCAATCGTGGCTTTCGCCCAGAAGCACCACCTGATTGCGGGCCAATTGGTCCATCAGCTTGCCGGGCGACAGGATGGGGGTTGCAGAATCAGCCAGCGACGCGGGAGGTTCCAGAAACTGGCCCGGTTGCCCGCAAGTGCCCGCTGCTTCTGCCAACTGCGTGGTCAGGACCAAGATGCAGATCAGGAGGGTCGGGGCCAGCTTGCGTTTGGGCATGGTGGGTGGTGACTGGGTGGTGAACGTTTCGCGCTTTCCAGGGGTGAAGGCGAGACAGGCAAAATTCTGGATTTTGGAGAGCGTTGCAAATTAACCAGTAAAAATCGCCCGACTTTCCTAACCTTCCGAATCGCTTGAAATTCTGTTCATAGAACTCTACCGGATAAAGACAACTGTCATAGCCATGCCGAGGCTCAATCACTTATTAATTTAACATAATATACATTATGCGAAGTNGATAANGGCAGTCAGCAAGATTTTCCCAACCTNATGTACAAGAATTCGAGCTATCTCCTCACTTGCAACTTATGGCCATCAAATCCTGTGAATCTTGCGACTACAACCTGCTAACCTAAATGCCAATAGATACGATGTTTTTCCCTCCTCGTCGTGTATCGGAGATCGAGTTACATACCTGACGCAAGCCGGAACTGTTCGTGCACGTGACGGTCATCCTTTTGCGGTTAGATTGCTGTGATTGCGATTGCTGTTCCATCCGGCAGCGTGGCTGAGTACGGTTATTTCCCACATTGCTTGAAATCCACTGGAATGTCGTAAAGGAGATTGGCATCGGTAACCATGCCCATACAACGGCGAACTCATATGCACCGGTAATCAGCACCAATATGGCCTCCCACGTTGACGGTTTAGAGTCATACCACTGTCCAATGTGCGGTACGCATGGGCTTGCCCGAATCCGCCGCCGTCCCATCGACCGCATCCTGAGCGTGTTCGTAAGACTGCGACGGTTCCGCTGCACGCACGTCGAATGTCAGTGGGAAGGTAATCTGAGGGTGCGAACGCCCGACCGAGACCACCCCTACCACTGGGGGTAACCTCAACCGATGCTGGACTCAGCATGCAGCCCGGATTGAATGCAAAAAATAAGAATTAACCCCTAACCAGTTGATATCCATCAATACCTGCCGGACCCTTTAAGCGGGTCCGGCTGTCCGTGGTCATCCTGGCGCAGGTGTTCAAGCCATGATTCGACCATAAAGCTATCCACCATGCGCCCCGGGTCCTCAATGTCCTGGAACAGCTCCCACATGAATGCGCCGTTGCGTCGCCTAAGCCTGCGCATGTTCAAGCCGATGGCCGCGTGGAGTTCAGCTCGGTTGACCAATTTCGGCGTAATCGCACTCCATGCCGGCATCATCATTTCGACAATATCGGCAAGCGCCCCGGCGGGCAATGCCAGCAGGTGATAAATGCCATGGGCAGCAACCTATCCCTTGATGCAGATGATGGGCTCCAGACGCGCCACCTTGCACGCCAGCCCGGCATGGTCGGCCGAATCCACCACGGCGTTCACATCCTTGTAGGCGCCCGGAGCTTCCTCGGCGACCCCGCGGGAAGACGGGCTGCGGATCAGGATGCCACGCCCGGCCAGTTCATCGACCACATGCCGGCCGTTCCAGTTGCGCAGCGCCTGATGACGGCTCATTGCCCGCCCCGACCCGTGACACGCGGAACCAAAGGCCCGCTGCATGCTCGCGCGCGTGCCTGCCAGGATGTAGGAAGCGGTGCCCATGCTGCCGCCGATCAGCACCGGCTGGCCAACCTCGCGCAACGCCTCAGGGAGATCGGGGTGGCCGGGGCCGAACGCGCGCGTAGCGCCCTTGCGATGCACGAAGAGTTCCTTCGGCCGCCCCCCCACGCTATGCGTCTCCACCTTGCAGGTGTTGTGGGAAACGTCGTACAGCAGCGGCAGCCGTGACTGCGGCAAGAGCTGCGAAAACACCTTGCGCGTCAGGTGGGTGAGGATCTGGCGGTTGGCCAGGGCGCAATTGATGGCCGACCGCATGGCGCCGAGATAGTCCTGGCCGAGCGGCGAACGGATCGGCGCGCAGGCCAGCTCGCGGTCGGGCAAATCGATCCCGTAGCCGGGGGCGGATATCACCATTCTCCTGAGGAACTCGGTGCCGATCTGGTGACCGAGCCCGCGCGAGCCGCAGTGGATGCTGACGACGACATCTCCCGGTTTCACCCCGAATGCAGCGGCAATGTCCGCTGCGTAGATATCCGTCACCTGCTGCACTTCCAGATAATGGTTGCCGGATCCCAGGGTGCCCATCTCGTCGCGCTGGCGCTTTTTGGCTTGTTCAGAAACCTGTGAGGGATCGGCACCGCGCATGCAGCCGCCCTCTTCGATGCGCTCCAGGTCGGTCGCTTCGCCAAAGCCCTGATCCACTGCCCAGTGGGCGCCCCCACGCAGCATGGCATCCATTTGCGCAGCCTCCAGCCGGATGGCGCCGGTGCTCCCCAAGCCAGCCGGTATGGCGTGATAGAGCGTATCCGTGAGCTGCTTTTTGAGCGGCTCAATGTCGTCGTGCCGCAAGCCGGTATGCAGGGTGCGCACGCCACAGGAAATGTCGAATCCCACTCCGCCCGCCGAAACCACACCGCCCTGGTCCGGATCGAACGCCGCCACGCCACCGATGGGGAAACCATAGCCCCAATGCGCATCCGGCATGGCATAGGATGCTGCGACAATGCCCGGCAACATGGCGACATTCGTCACCTGCTCATAAACCTTGTCGTCCATCTGGCGCAGCAGCGCCTCGCTGGCGAATATCACGCCCGGTACCCGCATACGGCCGAACGGCATGACCCGCCACTCGAATTCGGACCTGCGTTCCAGCTTGGCTAAATCCATGGCATTCCTCTCCGGCCCGCTACACATCCACCACGCATTGGGCGAGCCAGGCGCCGTCCGGCTGCAGTGCCACTTTCAGCGCCGTATAGGTTGCTCCTTTCACTTCAACTGCGGGGTGATGGCGGGCGATGTCGAGCGCCTCTCCCCATGCTTTTGCGCTCAGGCGGTGACCTTGCAGTCGCACCTCAAAACGGCTGAACAGCATGCTGCGCGTCGCCATTTCGTAAACCAGTGCGTTGAGCCAGTCCACAAACAGCAATTCAGTATCGGGCGCCTCGCAAGCGAGACTGACCCTCTCTAGAGGCGTAACGGTTGCCGGATCAGTCACTACCGCCGTCAGAGCCAGGGCTGCCTGCTCAAACGCCCTCTCGAGGGTAGCGCCCAGTCCACGCACCCCCATATCGGCTTCATGCGGAAAATGTTCCCAGCGTTCAGCGCTCATGCAATGGTTGCGGTTAGCATCGAATCAAACTTCCCTAACCCTAGTGCAACTCTTCGTCCTCATCATGATGGAAGACCAGTTCCCCCAACTCGACCTTGATGGGTTCACCCACTGGCTGCTCACTCACATTCACCGCCTGAAATATCCACTGGTCCTTCTCCAGCCAGCAGTAACCAAACTGATCCTTGTAAAAACATTCCCTGGGTTCCATTTTTCGAATCCTTATCTAGATGGTCAACTCGAAAATTAAGTCTGGCAGATTTATTTTTGAAAGCGACATTGACAACCTCGAATCAATAAACCCACCCTCCTCCAATGGAGGTCACCTACTCTGCATGGGTGTTTGCTATACATAAAAGACGGGTAGGTCAGGAAGTCATTTAAATGCTTTTTGGCATCGTATATCAGGAAGAAGGAGCCATGACTCATAATCCAGTTGACGTTTCCAGTCGTGTCAGTTCACGCTTGTCGGCACTTCTCAGCAGCCGGGTCGAAAATCCCGAATGCGAGCAACCTGTCACGCTCAGATCGGTACGACGTTTTCTCGCTGACCTATTGCCGAAAGACTTCAAGGAGGCAGAGCAACTCCATCGTTTTGATATCAGCGATTCGCCACTCGACGAACTGGATGCGCTGATTGAGGAATTCGGCGGATCGGCACTCGCAGTCGATTTTGTGCAGGCCAACGCCAGCGAATCACTGTCACAGGTGATCGAGTCGGTTGTGAATGACGAAAACCGCGAAAATCCTCCCACTCTGGGTGCAGTCAGGGAGGCCATCATTTCAGGGCTGGGCGCGCGACTGGTGGGCGACGGCGTACTGGAGGATGACGAGGACGATACGCTGTTGGCAGAGATCGATGCGCTGATCGAGCAATTTGGTGCCGACATCCCAGCCGAAGCGTTTATGAGCTACGAATAGCCCGAACCTTTTCTGAACCAAGAATGAAGGAGTCGTCAGCGTGTTGAAAAAGAGGCGTTCAAGACGTGTACTGGCCATGTTTCTGGTGGTACTCGGTGGTGTGCTGATCTTCCTGGCGCCAGAGATGTGGGTCGGTCTGTTGCTGCTTGTGCTGGGGGCAGCGGTTGAGCTAGCCGGAATTGCACTGGAGCGTCGCGCCTGATCTTCTGCATTTTCGGTTTGCCTCTGCAGGTTTCATTGCCCTTTATCTGTCCTGGGTATATTTCAGGAAATGTTTTAAATGAGGGATGCATCGATCAAAGGTAAATATCACCGGGTCCGGACTCGTTACGTGGCGTTCCCGTCATCTGGCAGGACGCAAATTACCCAATCCATTCATTGATGAAGAGCGTATGGATTTGCCTTTGGCCGATGCAGCAAGCAGGCCAGGTTTGATGTGATTAATAGGAGCGCAAGATGAAAACCCGATTCGATGGCTTTGAACCCGTCCGACGTGACCGTCTGGTTCAGGATACTCGTCACGACGCCTACAAGGCCAAGAACAAATTGTCAGAACCGACGGTGTGCCCGCAATGTGGTGCGGTTTTCCACGAGGGTCGCTGGCAGTGGCTATCCAGGCCTGCACAGGCCCACGAAGAAATGTGTCCCGCCTGTCACCGTATTCACGACGAATACCCGGCCGGTTTTGTGACCGCAGGCGGTCCTTTCTTCAAGGAACACCGCGAGGAACTGCTGCAGCTGGTGAAGAACGCGGCAGAACACGCCAAGGCAGAGCATCCCCTGAAACGGATCATGAAAATCGAGGAACAGGATGACGGTATCCTGATCACGACGACCGACATCCATCTCGCCCGCGGAATCGGTGAAGCGCTGCACCATGCCTTTCAGGGCGAACTGGAGTATCACTACAACGAGCGGGAAAACCTGCTGCGGGTGGTGTGGGAGCGTTAACATCTCAACAGGACATGCGCTCTGCCAAGGGATGGCCATTTTCGCCTGACGCTTGGCCGATTTTCCATCGCGCATAAGTGTGGTCGAGATCGACAAGNGGATGTCGCCAATCAAATAGGATCTTGCTATCCTGAAACTGTAATTAGGCATTTATTCATTTTCCCATGNGCAGGAGGCCAGATGGCTGCACTTAACCAATCNCAGATCGATCAACTTGTCACACAACTGAAGCAGGAATACCAGACGCTGCTGAGCGAAGTGCGCGAGGAGTTGGAAAACTCGGGCAACCAGCATCGTATCGATCTGCTGAACAGGGAGCCCGGTGATAGCGGCGATGAGTCGCTGGCGACATCGCTGGTGAATGTCAACCTGACGACGCTGGATCGCCACATTCAGGCAATCCGGGATATCGAATCGACCTTCCAGCGGATCAAGGACGGAGAGTATGGCGTGTGCATCGACTGCGGCGATGAGGTTGCTTTCAATCGCCTGCAGGCATACCCGACCGCCAAGCGCTGCATCGTGTGCCAGGAAAAACGCGAGAAACAGTATGCCCGGTAAGGCCATCCCGCAAGACAGCCCGGCGCATCAGCAGCAACGCAACCCTTAAGAAAGCAGACGCCATTCTGCTTTCCTTATCCAACAAGGGAGACCACTATGAAAACCCCACTGCAAATCACCTTTCGAGATCTGCCCCATTCNGATGCCCTGGACACGCACATTCGTGAAAAGGCCCAGAAACTCGAACAGTTTTTTTCCGGGCTCATTGGTTGCCGGGTGGTGGTGGAGCAGCCCGCCAAACATCACCAGCAAGGCAAGCCATTCAATGTCCGCATCGACCTGACCGTGCCGGGCTCGGAAATCGTGGTGGACCGGCAGGAAAACGAGGATGTCTATGTTGCACTGCGTGACGCCTTTGACGCTGCCAGGCGGCAACTGGAAGATTACGTCCGGCGCCTGTGAACGTCCCCGAGACCGCCTGCAGGGAAAGGGGCGAGTACGATGCCAGAATCGACCGACGACCAGGCAGAATTGATACGCAGCCTGAACGCCCCGGGTTGCTACGATCACGCAGCCGGCCCGGTGCAGCATGTGGAAACCCATATTTCCCATGTTCTGCTCAGCGGGGAATACGCCTACAAGATCAAGAAGCCGCTTGACCTCGGGTTTCTCGATTTCAGCACTCTCGACAAGCGCCGGCATGCCTGCCAGGAGGAGGTTCGGCTGAACCGCCGTCTGGCACCGGAATTCTATCTTGGCTTGGTTCCGATCACCGGAACACCCGCTGCGCCGCGCATCAATGGCTCCGGTGAGGCGATCGAATATGCGGTGAAAATGCGGCAGTTTCCGCCGGATGTCACGCTCGACTGTTTGGAGACGCAGGGCCGTTTGACGGGATCGCAGGTCGAGGCCATCGCGACAACCGTCGCCCGTTTTCATCGGGAAGCCTGCGCCCGCGCCGGAGCCGACAGTTCGTGGGGCGATCCGCAACAGGTCTGGCAACCGGTGGCGCAGAATTTCCTGCAAATTGCGTCCCGGCTGACTGACCCCGCCGATCGCCAGACCCTCGACGCTCTGCAACGCTGGAGCGAGGCCGAGCATGCGCGGCTGGCTCCGCTGATGGGCGTGCGCAAGCGCGACGGCTTCATACGTGAATGCCACGGCGACCTGCACCTCGGCAACCTTGCCTGGGTGGACGACCAACTGCTGGTGTTCGACTGCCTCGAATTCAATCCGGAATTGCGCTGGATCGACATCGTGTCCGAAATCGCGTTCTGTTATATGGATCTGCTGCAGCGAGGCCACCCGGATTGGGCCTGGCTGTTCCTCAACATCTGGCTGGAAAAAACCGGCGACCATGGCGGGCTGGCGCTGCTGCGCTATTACGCCGTATACCGCGCGCTGGTGCGGGCCAAGGTCGCTGTGCTGCGTGCCGGGCAAGTCACGGGTGCTGCGCACGACGCAGCCTTGAACGAAGCGCATGCCATTCTGCAATTGGCAACAACATTAACCCGCCCCCTGCCCTTGCGGCTCGACATCACGCATGGACTGTCAGGGTCGGGAAAGACCACCGTCACCCAGACCCTGATGCAGGCGCCGGGGGCGGTCCGGCTGCGCTCCGATGTCGAGCGCAAGCGTCTGGCCGGCCTCGATGCCCTGGCCCGCAGCGGTTCGGGGGTAGGCGAGCAGCTTTATGCGGCCGACGCCACCCGCCGCACCTATACCCATCTGGCCTCCCTGGCGGGTGCAGTGCTGGACACAGGCTGGCCAGTAATCGTCGACGCCACCTTCACTGCACGCTGGCAGCGCGACCTGTTGCACGAGCAGGCACGATTGCGCGGCGTGGCCTTTCATATACTGGATTTTCAGGTGCCCGTGACCACCTTGCGCGAACGGATCATCCAGCGCGCACGCGCGGGCAGCGATGCATCGGAAGCGGATCTGGAGGTTCTGCAGCATCAGATCGATACCGGGGAAGCGCTCGCCACGGATGAAAAGGAATTCCTGGTTCCGATCAATTCGTAGTCACGATGCTTTGATAATTGGCCACCGGATAACAGTCTGCCCGAAAAGCGCAGAAAATTTGTTAATGTCATGGGCAAACATGCCACCATTATTGTTTGTTTTTATTAAGAAACATAAACTCAATAACGTGGTCATGCCAAAACGCAAAAATGTGATGAACTGCCGCGGGACTGACGCAAGCCGCGCTACGCCGATATCGTCCGGCTTCCTACCTCATTGCTGCTGTTGCTGCTCGTCCTGCAGCTGCGACAGGCTCACCCCGGCTGACGACAGGTAATCGCGCACATGGCGCAACTCCTGTTTGGTGCAGGTGTTGCTGTTGTGCGGGCGGTGCAGAAATCCTTCCACCCCGTTCAATACCACGCGGAAGCTCGCGCCGTGGTGAGGCTCCACCTTGGCGCCCAGATGCGTCAGCATCGACTCCACCTCGCGCCAGTGAACATTGCCGCTCACCGGACCATCGAAAATGGAACGCAGCAGGCTCTCGTGCTTGTGACTCATGACATGACCTCGCAGTAACGATATTTTTCAGCATAGGGTTTGCTCAGCGAAAACGCGAGCACCTGGGCAAGCACGGCGGATCCATGNGGNCATCGTCCCTCATGCCAATGGTTGGCATGCGTTCAAGCAGGAGATTCCGCCGAAAGTCGCGGCCGTCATCGGGGCACACGACGCCGAAAACAATTTCGCCACCCGCACGCTACCTATCGAAGCTGCTGCAGGCGGAATGAAAACGGAAAAAACGCACCAACGGTTTCCAGATAGGCGCCAGCTTGTTGCAAGCGGCTCTGGAGTGCTGCGCGCGCTTGTGCCACGTTAGTAGTACGATCAATGATCTTGTGGCCATTTTGGCGGCTTTTTCCAGACGGATTGCCCACGAACCCCGCTACATTCCAGCCCTGTGGCGGGCCACCGTTGTCTGCCTTGCCAATACCGGACATGCCCCCCATACTGGTCTGACGAATTGGTCTTTTGGTCAGTCCCCTTCTGCCCCTCGCGGGCACTCCGACGGCTCTCCTCATCGGCATCGCATCGCGCCATCCCGGCACGGTTGCCGCAGTTCCCAACTGCGATCTTTCGCACACCACTCCGGCGCACGCAACGTCGCGCCACCGGTCAACCTTGAGGAATCGAAGCATGTCAAAAGAAGAACTTGTAGAAATGGAAGGCGTCGTCAACGAAGTGTTACCGCAAACCCGCTTTCGCGTCACCCTGGATAACGGCTTTGAAATCACCGCCTATGCTTCCGGCAAGATGCGCAAGCACCGTATCCGTATCCTGGCCGGCGACAAGGTCACTATCGAAATGTCACCCTACGACCTCACCAAAGGCCGCATCAACTTCCGCCACAAGGACAGCCACGTCCAGGCGCCGCGGCCCGCCATGCCCAGAAAATACAATTGATTCGAACCGCGAAGCCTGAACGCATGAAGCCTGTTCGCATCGAAGCGGTCGCAACGCAGGCGGAACCCCGGCCAGCAATCTACGCCGTCAAGCCGCATCCGCTCGGCGTCTGCAAAGTCTGTGGCGGCATCACCTACCGCAAGGAAGCCGTCAACCAGCGCTGCGGACGCACCCCACGCGGCCACCGTTGCAGCGGCATCATTGCCGTTGCAACGCGCGATGCCTGCTGGAAGCAATGCACCAGTTGCAGGGGCACCGGTAAACTGGGCGCCATACCCTGTACCTACTGCCGCGGCATCGGTTGGAA
>JGI20214J51088_10002557_pt1 | contig 12077 bp, 10 predicted proteins | sample WetSurMetagenome_FD_51088 | JGI IMG/M metagenome (IMG submission 51088)
TCAGGGTAATGGGGCCTACGACCTCGTTGGTGTAATCCAGCTTGCCGCTGGACATGAGGCGGAAATACTCCCTCACCGAGCAGAAGTTGCCATTCTCATGGTAGTCCTTGCCATTGAGCAGGGCGTCCACATCATCCCTTGTGACGGTGCTCTTCACATCTTTGAACTGGACGAGAACCGTGAGGCCCCTGATCTCGCCCTCGCTCACCCTCCGCCCTTCCAGCAGTCCCTTTTCCGCTCCGAAGGTGCGCAGGTTCAGGCTGGGCTTGAAAGATGATGCCGGCGGATTCATCCTGGCATACCTGTCTTCGAATTTGCGGTTTCTGACCTCTTCCGATTCTTTAAAGTGGCGGCGCACCTCCTCGGGAGGGCTCTGGGACAGATCGACTCCACTGGAGACGAACTCGCCCGCGATCAGGAGGGCATAGCAATACAGTCCATGGTCCTGGTCGTAAACCACGGAATAGCCATCCATATTCTCGTATCGGGAATAGAACTCATCGCCGTAGACTCTCAGTTGTACCTCTGGACCCTTCTCCTGGGGAAAGGACAGGAACTCTCCAAATATCGAACTCATCAGATCAACCTCGCAGGCGCCTCAGAAGCGACGCACAGAACCTTTCGTGGTCTGATAACTATATAATTATTTTCTATGCCAAAAAAGTTTTTTTTAGGAACGGCTACTGGCGTCCAATTCCCTTCTCCATGGCTTCTCTCGCCAGCCGGATGGCACAAAGCTCCGAGCACATGGTGCAGGTGTCCGTTTCCACCCCTCGTCTGTGCCTGATCTGCTTCGCTCTGGCCGGATTAATGGCGGCATCAAACTGCCCGTTCCAATCCAGCGCAGCGCGGGCGCGGGCCATCCGCAGGTCCTGGGCCCTCGCCCTCTCCCGCACACCCGGACGGGTGAGGTCTGCGGCATGGGCGGCGATCCTTGTGACATAGGTTCCCTCGATCACATCATCGGTGGTGGGCAGGTCCAGGTGCTCGGATGGCGTGGTGGCGCAGAGGAAGTCGGCTCCCGCCATTCCGGCAATCACTCCGCCCATGGCCGCAGTGATGTGGTCATAGCCGGGCGCGATGTCGGTCACCAGCGGCCCCAGCAGGTACAGAGGCGCGCCATCGGTCAGATGCTTCATCGCCCTGACGCTGGTCTCGACCTCATCGGCAGGCACATGCCCAGGCCCCTCCACCATGGCCTGCACTCCTGCGGCGCGGGCTCTCTTGACCAGCTCACCAAGCATGATGAACTCCATGTACTTTGCCCGGTCGGATGCATCCTCAATGCAGCCTGGCCGCAGGCCATCGCCCAGAGAGAGAGTCAGGTCGTACTCTTTGGCGATCTCCAGCAGATAATCGTACTCAGAGTAGTAGGGATTGTCCTCGCCGGTCTCGCTGATGTACTTCATGGTCAGCGATCCACCCCGGCTGACCACGCCCATGACCCGCGGATCAAAGATCAGCCTCTCCAGAGAGTTCTTATTAACCCCCACATGGACGGTCACGAAGTCCACACCGTCTTTGGCATGCTTTTCCAGGGCGTTGAACATACCCTGGCTCGTCAGATCCTTTTTAACGGCGGCATTATAGATGGGGACCGATCCCACGGGAATTTTGACAGCATCCAGAATCATCCTCCGCACTGCGTCCAGATCCCCGCCCGTGGACAGATCCATCACTGCGTCCGCGCCCGCAGCCACGGCAGCGAGCGCCTTTTCTACCTCGCCTTTGGGGTTGTCCAGGTTCTGCGAAGTGCCCACGTTCACATTGACCTTGGTGGTGAGCATCTCGCCCACACCGGTGGGCACCAGCCCCTGCCGGAGGATGTTTCGCGGTATCACAACCCGACCTGCTGCCACCAGGCCGGCCAGCTTTTCCGGTTCTATTCCCTCACGTCTGGCCACGGCCTCGATCTCGCCGGGCACACGTCCTCTCTTGGCTTCTTGCATCAACGTCATTAATACCAACTAATATATCGTAGAAGTTAGGAGTTATTTTCATGGTTGAAGTGCATAAGGTTAGCGGTGCGGCCTTCGATGGCAATGTCTACCTGGTCCTGGACAAGAAACCCATTCTGGTGGATGCAGGCATGATGGCCGGCCCGACCCTCAGAAATATCAAGAAATATATCGACCCCAGCAAGATTGAGATGATCGTCCTCACTCACTGCCACCATGACCACTCCGGAGCGGCTCCTGAGCTTTTAGAGGCCACCGGGGCGCGGCTCCTCCTGAGCGAGAAGGAGGTGGGAGGGGTAGGCGATGACCTGGCATCGGTTGCCTATCTCTTCGGCCAGCAGGCTCCGGAATACAGGGTTGACGAGACGCTCAAGGAGGGCATGGTCCTAGATACCGGCGAATGGAAGCTGCATGTCATGGAGACTCCCGGCCACTCCCTGGGCAGCATCTGCCTCTACGAGGAGAAGGAAAAGGTGCTCTTCTCAGGAGACACCGTATTTCCGGATGGAAACATCGGCAGGACGGATATGTACGGAGGGGACACGCCTGAGCTTGTCAGGTCCATCGAGCGGCTGACAAAACTGGATGTCAAGACGATGTATCCCGGACATATGGAGATCACCAGCCGGGATGTAAACCGCCAGATACAGATGAGCCTGAGGTTCGCGAAGAGCATTTAGCGAAAGGCGAAAGGATCAGATAAGAAGCAGGAAGAGTGCAGCCAGGCGGAAGGTCACGCCTGCGCAACCGCTTCCGTTACTCTTTTTCTTGTCAGATCATATTTCATCTCAAAAATTCCATCTGCTTCCTGCTGGAGCAGGCTCCGGGAGTCATTAGGACAAATGATGAGCTGCAAAAGAGAATAAAGACATTAGAAACTAAAACACCAGCCTGTTCTCATTGCAGCCTCTTTGTAGAGCGTTCTAACGAAGAGAGATGATGAAACACAATAGTTAGGGGCCAGAAGAAAAATCAGGCAAAACATTTTTTTACTATTAGTGTTTTTGGCCACCGGAAGGAGGAATTACTCAAGTGAAAGCCTTAGTAGCAATTGTCTTAATTATTGCGCTGATTAGCATTGTAGATTGCAAGAGTGACAATGCCAATCCTGCCGCGCCCGGACAGTCCGGTGAGAATCCTGGACAGAGTGGTAGCACTCCCGGACAGAGTGGTAGTAATCCTGGGCAGAGCGATGGTGCCGAAGGAGCTCCCGGACAAACCGGCGCGGCCCCTGGACAGGGCATAGACTGGCTGCCTGAGGTGTGAGAGATCACACTATATTTTTTTGCTTAATGAATAATTTCTTTATAGCTGCCTCTCAAAGGATAAACGCAACCAAAAGAAAGCATGAGACGGAGGGACAAAGTGAATTGTGCAAGCTTTGAAGGTCCTCTCGCATGAGAAATAATAGTAACAGTTTTATAGTTTTGAGTATCATATAGCATTGGTGAAATAAAAGATGTTCAAACTCATCCGGAAGATAATAAAGATCAAGCTATTCGTGATCGGCTTGCTGGCCCTCCTGTGGTTTATGAAGAAGAAACATGATCGCGAATGCGATGAAGAGGACTAGACGGCCATTTTGTAGCAGAGTTCTGCCGCATAGGGCATTAACTTGATTTAAGCCGCAGGCCCAGCGCGCGGCAGCGCTTCTGGACAAGAGGCAGACCCCATCTGGGATCGGATCACAATGTGGCCCCAGCAACATTCTCCGCAATATTTCCGGCAATTTTCCACGAAAATCCCACGAAACCTTTTTTGCCTGGCACCTCTGGGAGATGCAGGCAGTTACTATCCGTAGGCCCCTGAATTGACCGGGCCGGGTGAATCGCAAAAGGCATCGGAAGGCTGCAAGCAGCAAGCATAACTGACCGTAAGAAGAGTCTAAGAGTGTGCCGTGAAAATGAAGTCAAAACAGTCCCTTGTGATGGAACCGGAAGCAATGTCTATGATCGAAAAAAATGATATCAAAGCCAGGGAAGCAAAGGCCATTATCCAGACCTACGCCCGCCAGGATGTGGTGCTCGTGCGGGGCAGCGGTGTTCGTGTCTGGGACTCGGATGGAAAGGAGTACCTGGACTTTGTAGCCGGAATCGCCGTGAACAACATCGGCCACTGCCACCCGGCGGTAGCCAGGGCCATAGCCATCCAGGCAGAGCGGCTCATCCACACCTCCAACCTCTACTACACGGAAAATCAGGTGCTGTTGGCTGAGAAGCTCAAGGCCCTCTCCGGCATGGACCGGGCCTACTTCTGCAACTCCGGCGCAGAGAGCGTGGAGGCGGCCCTCAAGCTGACCCGCAGGGCGACCGGCAAATCGAAGATAGTAGCCGCAGAGCGCGCCTTTCACGGACGCACCCTGGGGGCGCTGGGCAGCACATACAAATCAGTCTACCGCGAGCCCTTCCGGCCCCTCAATGAGGCCGCATTTGTTCCCTACAACGATATTGAAGCCCTCAAGGCCGCGGTGACCGCCGAGACCGGGGCAGTCATCCTGGAGCCGGTGCAGGGAGAAGCAGGCGTCTACGTGGCCGATGCAGAATACCTGCGCGCCGCCCGGCAGATCTGCGACGACAGGGGAGCGCTGCTCATATTCGATGAGGTCCAGACCGGCTTTGGCCGCACCGGAAAGTGGTTTGGCAAAGAGCATTCAGCAGTTATGCCGGACATCATGACTCTCGCCAAAGCCATGGCCGGGGGCCTGCCCATCGGCGCCATGCTGGCCCGCGGCCCGGCCGCCGAAGCCTTCCAGAAGGGCGACCACGGCTCGACCTTTGCCGGCGGGCCGCTCATCTGCGCTGCCGCCCTGGCCAGCATTCAGGTCATAAAAGATGAGAAGCTGGTAGAACGGTCCGAAGAAATGGGAGCATACCTGAAGAGCCAGCTGGCAAAGCTTGCGCCACGGGAGGTCCGCGGCCTGGGACTGATGGTGGGCGTTGACCTGGACGCCGACTGCAAGGCTTTGGTTGGAGCGGCTCAGGAGAAGGGAGTTCTGCTCAACAGCACCGGCGAGCACACCCTGCGTTTTGTGCCGCCTCTGGTAGTGGGAAAAGATGAGATCGATAAAGTGGTGAGCGTGATTGAGCAGTCACTCTGATTCATGGCGCAGTTCAAAGCTCCGGCCCGTCCTGGGCAAGCTCAAGCCCTACGTGGCAGGCAAGGGCTTTCTGGAGATCTCCCGCAAATACGGTATAGCGCCTGAGTCGATAGTCAAGCTGGGAAGCAACGAGAACCCCTACGGCCCCAGCCCAAAGGTAGCGGAGGCAATGGCTGAAGTCTCGCCTGAGAGGTACCCGGAACCGGAGGAGCTGATTGCGGGTATCGCCGCCTACACCGGCTTTCCCGAGGAGATGATAATCATAGGAGCGGGCATGGACGGCGTCATGGACACCCTGACCCGCCTCTTCCTGGATACCGGTGACCGTACATTCATTCCCACTCCGACCTTCAGCTACTACGAGATCCTGACAGTCACCGCCGGAGCCACGCCCGTCCTCGCGCCCCGCAGCCCCGATTTCAGTGCACCCGGATCGATTCCGCCGGGCACAAAGATGGCCTTTCTCTGCTCGCCCAACAATCCCACCGGCAATGTGATCGGCGAGGAGGAGGTCTGCGCTCTGCTGGAGAGCACAGAGGCAATTGTGTTTTTGGACGAGGCCTATGTGGAATTTGCCGACAAGAGTCTCATCCGGCTGGTGGAGCGGTACGATAACCTGATTGTGGGCAGGACTCTGTCCAAGGCCTTTGGCCTGGCAGGAATGCGCCTGGGCTATGCTGTTGCCCCGCAGTGGATCGCGGACCAGTACCGGAGAGCTGCACCGCCGTTCTATGCAATCAGCTGTGCGTCCGTTGCCGCCGGAACTGCCGCCCTCTCTGACCTGCCATTCATGCGCCGCACTGTGGAAAAGATTCGATCGGAGAGGGAGAGGCTGCAAAAGGCCACGGGAGCGCACCCCTCCCAGGCCAACTTCCTTTACTTAGAGACCAGTCAGGACTCCCGGAAATATGTGGAGAGATTTCTTGCCAAAGGCATAATCATCCGGGATTGCCGCTCCTTTTGGGGCGCGGGCGAGAATCATGTCCGGATTACCGTTGGAACGCCTTCAGAGAACGACCGCTTCCTCTCCGCCTTCCAGGAAATATGAAAATAGCGCTGACAGGAACTCCCGGCACCGGAAAGACCACAATCGCCGCCCTCCTGCCCTACCGGGTCATCGACATAAATTCCCTGGTAAAGGGAGGCATGAACCTTGGCAAAGACCCGGATCGGGGCTGCCTGGAAGCGGACATGGATGCTCTGGCTTGCCGCCTGGCGGAGCTGGACGGCTGCAAAGAGACGGTCATCCTGGAGGGCCACTTCTCTCATCACTTTGCAGACCGGGCCATAGTCCTGCGGCTGGCGCCCTCCGCCCTCAGGCCCCGCCTGGAGGCTCGGGGCTACTCCGCCTCCAAAATTCAGGAGAACCTGGAGGCTGAAGCGCTGGATGTCATCCTGGTCGAAGCGGCGGAGCTCTGCTCCAGGGTAGATGAGATCGATACCACAGGAAAGAGCCCCGAACAGGTTGCTGAGATGGCAATAGAAGCAATCGAGGGAAGGCTGCACCTTCCACCCGGCCAGGTGGACTGGCTCATGGAATTTTTCGGATGAATGCGCTTAGCTTGGTGCGTAACCGGTCTTAATCTGGGACAGGGGCGGCTCTGAGGGAAGTGCCACTTGGCTCCGGTCGCAAGCCTCCAGAAGGTATCCTATTCGACCGGCGGCTTTTTCCAGGAAACTGAGGCTATGCGCGCCATTAGTCTCTGCACAGGCCGCAACCACGGCCCCTTTTGCCTCGCCTGCATATGCAATGGGCGCTGAGATCCATTTTCGGTTCTGGTCAGGATCGACTTTATGGGCACGGGGAGCGACGAGAAGAATGCTCGATTCCATTCCATTGATAAATTCAATCAGGTCTTCCACAGATCCGTGCAGCGCCCGCAGCTCCAGGCTGCGTCCGCCTTCCTCCCTGAGGAATATCCCTCCGATCTGCGCGTCTTCCAGGCCCGTGATGAGGTGATCCAGCGCCTGAGAGAGCTTTTTGTCCGCTTCATCTGAGGATGTGAGACACGTCTGCATTATGCCGTCGATGGCGGCAAGCTCCCGGTTCGCCTGCATTATTTCAATCTCCCTTTCTTTTCGCTCTGTAATGTCGAGGAGATTTCCCAGCATTGCCCTCTTGCCCTCGTACTCGATGGGAACCGTCCGAAACTCAATCCACCGGCAGGTGCCGTCCTTGCGCTGAACACGGGACTCATAAACCGGTATGTCCGAGGAAACGCCGCGCTGCAATATGCTCACGCAATGCATATCGTCGGGCTTAACCAGCTGCCAGAAGGGCAGGCCAAGCAGGCTCTGGGCTGAGCAGCCGAAGATCTCGCCCAATTTGGGATTAACAAGCTTAAAGCCGCCGTCCTGCAGGATATAGATGCCAGCGAGAGCATTCTCCACAATATTTCGGTGAATTCTCTCCGATCTCTCGATCTGGCCGCGCATTACTCTCTCGTTGCTCTTGAATCTGGCCTCCAAAATGAGGTTCTCGAAGACATAAGGCAGGCTTTTAAAGCTTTCCAGGCTCTTGACCACATATTTGGTCGCCCGGTTCTCGAAGGCGACAACAGCCATCTCTGTGGTGCCGTGGCCGGAGACCATCACCACCGGAATATCCTGATCGAGCTTTCTTATCTTCACCAGAACATCAAGGCCACCGATTCCCGGCAGGACCAGATCCACGGAGATCAGGTCATAGGCAGTGGCGACAATCATCCTCAGCCCTTCTTCACCAGAGGAGGCGAAGTCCAGGAAGAACTCATCATGCTTTCTAAAGCCCATTCTGATCAGATCGGCATGTTCCGGATCATCTTCGATAATCAGTATGCGAAATCCTGCCATGTGAATCCTTCCCTGCTCAAAATAGGATAAGGATTTGCATATTTCTATCTTTCTACCTGCCGCCATAGATTTAATAGCCCTTAAATGCATAAAGCAGAAACGATGAGACCATGCATTGCCCTCTTACTCCTGGCATTGGTCGCTTCCTGCCAGGCCGAGACACTGGTTGTCGATCCTGGCGAATCTGGAGATGCCACGGCGCTCTATGCCGCCATCTATCAGGCAAAAAGCGGTGATACGATTCTGATCCATCCGGGAAATTACGCCGGCGCGGCTGTCGGCAAGAGCCTGAACATCACCGCAATGGGCCAGGTGATAATAGATGGATCGATAGCTGTAACAGCGCCCGGATGCAGGGTATCCGGCCTTATCATAAAGCCCCGTGGAAAAGATCCTGCCGTAAGCCTGGCTGGATTTGGCAGTCAGCTTGCAGGCTGCGCCATAACTGGCATCGCGACGGCGGTCAAAGTCACCGGTACGAATAATTCCATCGCCGATTGCCGCATCGATTCTCCTCAGGGGGTGGAGATGTTCGGCGCGAATAATGAAGTTCTGCGCTGCACCATATCAGGTAGCACTGCCATTAGAATAAACCGCACGGAGGGAAGCAGGATATCCGGTTGCCAAATCTCTGCTTTGCAGGGCATACAGATAGAAGACTCTCAGTGGAATACGGCAGTCAATAACACATTATCCGGGACCGGGTTTGGCGTGGTGCTCGCTCGATCTCAAAGCAATAATGTCTCATATAACCGCTTTTCCAGCGGCTATGTAAGCGCTCTTGATGTTGCCGATTCTGCCGGAAATAATCTGACGAACAACCACATAACCGGGGCAAAGGTCGGCATAAGCCTGAGGGGATCGCAGAGCTGCAACGTAACCGGAAACATCTGCGAGAGAAACGAGCGGGCAGGAATATTTGCCGAAGGGTCCAGCCAGAACTATCTGGCAGAAAATAACCTTTCCATGAACGGCAACGGAATCCTTCTTCAGGGCTCCGCGGAAAACATGCTCCTCTCGAACCGGGCCTATGGAAATGTCTATGGAATCTCTCTGCGCGGCAGCAAAAAAAATATTCTGAAGGGCAACATCCTCCAGATGAACTCTTACAATCTGCGCATCGATTCCGGCCAGGGCCAATCAGGATCATCAAACTATGATTTCTATTTGCAGGATATCGATCCGAGCAATCTTCTGGATAACAAGCCTGCATGCTATCTGATAGGCAAAGCTGATCTTCAGGTCCCGGAAGATTGCGGATTCCTGATGCTGGTGTCCTGCAAAAATATCAGCGCCGCCAATTTAACTCTGAGCAATTGCAGCGCCGGGGTGATGCTGGTTAATTCCGCCAAGTGCAATATAAAAAACAGCAGCATTGTGCGATCGGAAATAGGCTGCTATCTCGTGGACAGTCTCGCCTGCACAGTCACCCAAACCCAGTCCCGGGATTGCCAGACAGGATTTGAGGCGGAATCATCTTCCTGGTGCCAGTTTTCTTACAGCCAGGCTCGTAATTGCTCTGCGGATGGATTTCGGGCAGAAGACGGCCAGGGCATGAGCCTGGTGGCCTGCAATGCGCAGTACTGTCAGAATGGCATGGTTCTGCATGGATCCCGCCAGTGCAGAATTCAAAACTGTCTCTTCGAGGATAGTAATGAGTATGGGCTCCAGCTGATCAAATCCCATAACAGCACCCTCCAGGGAAACACCGTCCAGTCCAATGACCAGGGGATATACCTCGCTGGCAGCAATTACTGCTCTTTGCAGGAGAACAATGTCAGTGATAACCGAAAAGATGGCATTTCCTTGCAGCAGCTGGCCTATGCAACAATCAGGAACAGCACCGCCCTGAGAAACGGCCAGGGAATTTATGTTCAATCCTCTCGCAACATATCTCTCGAGGGAAATATCCTGGGCGAAAATTCCCGTTTCGGCCTGCGCATGAGCAGCTCTAAGGATTGCAGCATCTATGAAAATAACATCAACGATAATCAGCTTGCAGGCGCCAATCTGGTGGACTGTACCGGATCTCTGCTCTATCACAACGTCTTTGCCGACAATGGCATTCAGAATGCCGCGGATAACGGGAAGAACCGGTGGGATGCTGGCATCAAAGCCGGCGGAAACTTCTGGAGCGACCATCCGGTCTCCGGCAATCCGTCTCAGGAGCCGCGCCAGATCTCCGGAGGTGGCGTTGACCGCTATCCTTTCCAGGACCCCTGGGGGTGGCTCTGATGGATAAAAAGGATCTTGATCTGCTCAAGATTGCCCAGGACGGAATGCAGCTAACCTCGCGACCCTATCAGCTCCTCGGACAGCAGCTCGGCCTATCCGAGGAGGAGGTTATATCCCGACTGCGTGCTCTGCAGGAGGATGGCATAATTCGCCGATTTGCCGCTACCATTGGCCACCGGGCTCTGGGAATCGTGGCCAATGCCATGATCGCCTGGATGGTGGCCCCGGAGGACATGGAAAGAGCTGGCGCGCTGTTTGCCTCAGCGGAAGAGGTTACCCACTGCTATGAGAGGGCGACGGCTGAGGACTGGCCCTATAATCTTTACACCATGGTCCACTCAAAGAGCCGGGACGACTGCCTGAGGATTGCAGATCGGCTTTCGCAGATGTCGGGCATAAGCGATTACAGGGTTCTTTTCAGCGATTACGAGTACAAGAAGACCAGCGCCAGGATTTAGGAGTCGATAGTTGTGGTCTGGCCAAGGGATACCCAGTTGCATGGTCCAAGGCTACCGCTTTTTCTAGACATGACGGCGCGAATGGCGGTGATATTCGGCGGGGGCGCTGTGGGCGAGCGCAAAGCAAGGCTGTTTTCCCAATACGGGCCGGTGAGAGTGGTATCCCGCGATTTCTCTCCCGGGATTCAGGAGCTTGCAAAGGACCCGCAAAGGCGGGTAGAGCTTGTATCCTGCGATCTCTCCGCTGAAGTCGGAAAATATCTGAATGACGCATTTCTCGCCGTTCCGGCCACCAGCGACTCAAAACTCAATTCCGCCATAGCGGAGCAAGCGCGGGCCATGAACATTCTGGTAAACAATGTCGATGATCCCGGCGATGTGGTGGTTCCATCGATCCTGCAGAAAGGGTCCATCGCCATTGCTCTCACCACTGAGGTTCCGGCTCTCACCAAGTTTCTTCGCCTCCGCCTGGAGAAGGAGCTTACAGGAAGCTATCCGGAGATGGCCAGTCTGCTCGCCAGGATTCGGAAAGAGAACAAGCAGGCCATTGCCGCGCAGAAGGACCGGGCACGCATAATCTGGGAGATATTGGAGGACGATGAGGTCTGGAGGCTTCTTTCCGTCTCCTATGAAAAGGCCTATATGAGAGCCCGCTCACATGTAAGCCCCAATGAGCGAGATAGCCTCGATGCTGGTGACACACCGCAAGGCCTCCATTGATGAGATTGAGCGGGCCTGGCACGGAGATGTGCAGACCCTTCTCAAATGGGTGTCTTCGCAGGAGCGGGTGGAAGAGTGTGCTGTGCTAAAGACCTGCAATCGGGTCGAGATTTATGTTGTCAGTACGCGCGGCGAGAAGGTGCTCTTCGACCTGGCAAAAAAGGCGCGCGTCTCTTCTCGAATAATCGATTTTCAAGATCACGATGAGTCTCTGCTTCATCTCATGCGCCTGGCCTGCGGGCTCGAGTCCATGATCATCGGCGAGGACCAGATCCTGGGCCAGATGAAGGAACTGGTGCAGATCGCGGCTAAAGCCGGAACAACCGGATGGATGCTGGATACTGCCTTTAAAAAAGCAATTGCCGTAGGCAAGAGAGTGCGAAAGGAGACCCAGATAAACGAAAGGTCTATCTCGGTCGGGTCTGCTGCCGTTGACCTGGCCCAGGAAATTCTGGGCGATTTGAAGGGACGGTCGGTTCTGGTGATAGGAGCCGGGGAGACTGGAGAGCTGATATCCCGAGCCCTTCTGGCCAAAGAGATCGGCACCCTGGCCGTCACCAACCGGACCTACAGCTCAGCCCAGTGCCTGGCGGAGTGTCTGGGCGGCGTGGCAGTTCCCTTTGAGGAGATGAAAGAGCGTCTCAAGACCGCAGATGTGGTCATCAGCGCCACCTCTGCCCCCCATTATATCCTTCTCAAAGAGGACATAGAGAAGGTCATGGCGGGTAGAGAGGGAAAGCTGCTCATAATCGATATCGCTAACCCCAGAGACGTGGA
>JGI20214J51088_10002558_pt1 | contig 12070 bp, 8 predicted proteins | sample WetSurMetagenome_FD_51088 | JGI IMG/M metagenome (IMG submission 51088)
CCAATTTAACCCTGCCGATGAATATCTTATCTGGGGTGGGACAGGGGGGGGGTGAAACCCCCTCCTGTAAACGTATTCTTCTTTTTTTAAATAAAATATGCAGGGTTTCAACGAAGCCGTAATTGACTTAATAATTCGTCTTTTTGGGTATATCCGGCCCCCAGCAGGTAATTTTTTATTTTCCGGGTTTGGAACGAATCAGCCATGAAGAAATGAGGGTTACATCTCTACTTCCACGATACCTGTAGCCTGGCTTGGGGAGAGGATGATTTATATCAGGTCAGGGACCCCCGCCAGACAGGATAATAATCCTGATAAACCCCGGAATCAAACGACTACTCGTGATCAGGGAGTCCGGTTGGACAAGCTGTGGTTTTACCATTGTGATAGCGGAGGAAGGCACACTATGATACTCAAAGAGTTCCTTGACGGTGCAGGGACCGAAAAAAATCTTGCGGAGTTAATTCTCTTTTTCAGCAGGGAAGCCCAGGCGGTAAAGAAAGGATTTCTCTCAACAGCCAGGAAAATACCTGTAACCGATAAGACACGGAATATGTACGGCGAAGAGCAGATGCCCCTTGACAAATTCGCCGATGAGGTATTTATTTCAGGGTTGAGAAAGACGCGGCTTGCCCGGTATATCGCCACGGAAGAACAGGACAATATCATTGAAGTCGAAAACCCGAAGAACAACTTTGGCGTGGTCATCGACCCACTTGATGGATCATCCCTTATTGATGTGAACCTTTGTGTAGGATCCATTATTGGTATCTATCCCGGGCAGNTCCTGGAAAAAGGAGCGACAATGACCGCTGCAATGTATGTCCTGTACGGGCCCCTCACTACGCTTACATATACAACCGGAAAGGGAGTACACGAATTTGTCTTAGATGAAAGAGGGGAATTTATTCTGAAACAACAGGACATTAAAATTCCGGAAGGAAAAATTTATGCACCTGGTGCCTTGAGAAAGGACTACCTGCCTGCACATGCCCGGTTTATTGAGAGTCTCGAACAGGCAGGTTATAAACTCCGGTTCAGTGGATGTTTTGTTGCAGATGTGCACCAGATCCTTCGTAAAGGTGGGGTGTTTACGTATCCCGGGTTTAAAGGGAAGGAAAACGGAAAACTGAGGCTTTTGTACGAGGCAAATCCGATGGGGAAAATTATCCATGAAGCAGGAGGGGCAATCAGCAACGGAAAGGCAGATATCCTGCATGTATCACCGAAATCGATCGACGAGCTTACACCGATTTACGTCGGGGGTAAGAAGGAGATCGCGATGATTGAAAAGTATATGACACAAGGATGAGTAAACAGGAGTGAGAAGTCTTATGAAACAGGAAGATTATGGTCCAATCTCCGGTTCAACAATTTTCAAAGGGATTTCTGGCCGGAAAGCAATTATAATGGCAGCGAATACCAGGATTACCACGGTTGCAAAGGGAATTTTCCAGGCCGCAAAAGATACAGATTCTGCAGTATTCATGGAACTTGCACGTTCTGAATGTGACCTGAAAGGGGGGTACACAGGATTAACCCCAAAGGATTTTTCAGAAAAAATTAACCATGCGGCGAAGGAGGTCCGGTTTGATATCTGGGCCCTTCACGCAGATCATATCACAATAAAGAAAGGAGACGCCACGGAGATCGAGCAGACCAGGCAGCTGATCGATGCGCAGGTCGCGGCCGGGTATACCTCATTTGCAATCGATGCTTCGCATCTCTTTAATTTTGAGGGGAAAAATGTCAGGGAGGAACTGGACCAGAATATTTCGGTCACGACAGAACTGGCGCATTATATTAAGAACAGAATGAAAGGGAAGGATTTCGGCCTCGAAGTGGAGGTCGGCGAGATCGGCAGGAAAGACGGGCAGGGCATGGTCCTGACAACGCCCGAGGAAGCTGTAGAATTTATCAAAGGTTTACAGGCAAACGGAATCGATCCCCAGGTCCTTGCGATTGCCAACGGGAGCACGCACGGTCATGTATACGACGAGAAAGGGAACGTCGTCGAGCAGCTTTCGATCGATATTCCACAGACAAAGGCGGTCGCAAAAGCGTTAAGAGACAACAACCTGAATGTCGGCATCGCCCAGCATGGTATCACCGGCACGCCCAGGGACCTCATTAACCAGCATTTCCCGAAAGGGGATATTATTAAGGGTAATGTAGGGACATTCTGGCAGGACGTGGTATTTGATACACTCAAAGTCTACGAACCGGGCCTCTACAAAGACATCCAGGAATGGACGCTTGAGAAATACCGGGCGGTAAACCCCGGNAAATCGGACAGGCAGATAGTGGATGGCAACTGCAAGTTTGCAATAAAGGAATTTTTCAGGGAGCTCTATTCTGTTGAAGAAGGTACAGAAAAGGCTATCCAGGCAATGGCATATGCTGAAAGCCTCGTATTTTTCAGGGCGTTCAGCTCGTACGGATCAGCGTCCCTCGTGCGGAAAGTAATTGCGTGAATCTTCCACCACAATTTTTTTCTCCTGAAAAGAGATTCTATAGTGTGATTTTTTATGCCCAAAACCACGATTTCCGTTATTAAGGCGGATGTGGGAAGTTTTCCCGGGCACTCCCGCACCCACCCGAAGCTCCTGGAGAAGGCAGCCCGGCTGCTCAGGGACCAGGAAGGCAACCTGCTGATTGACTCTTTTGTCACGCACTGCGGTGACGACCTTGAACTGATCATGACCCACACCCACGGGGTGGATAACGAGAAGGTCCACAAGCTCGCATGGGACGTATTCATGGAGTGTACCGCAATTGCAAAAAGCATGAAACTCTATGGTGCGGGGCAGGACATGCTTGCAGATGCCTTTTCAGGGAACGTCAAGGGAATGGGACCCGGTGTTGCCGAGATGGAATTTGAGGAGCGGGGCAGTGACCCGGTACTGGTATTTATGGCAGACAAGACCGAGCCCGGGGCATGGAACTTCTTCCTTTACAAGATCTTTGCCGATCCCTTCAACACGTCCGGACTCGTGATTGACCCGACGATGCACAAGGGATTTATTTTTGAAGTCCACGATCTCTTTGAAAAGCGCAGGATCATGTTCAATTGTCCCGAAGAGGTCTACAGCCTCCTCGCGTACATCGGTGCACCGTCCCGGTACGTGGTCAAGCATGTCTTCCGGAAAGATGGTGAGATCGCAGCGTCGACCAGTACCCAGCGCCTGAGCCTTCTTGCCGGGAGGTACATCGGGAAGGACGACCCGGTCATGATCGTCCGTTCACAGAGCGGTTTACCGGCGGTAGGTGAGGTTATTGAACCCTTCTGCACGCCCGTACTGGTGGCAGGCTGGATGCGGGGGTCACACCATGGGCCTTTTATGCCGGTCGGACTGTGCGATGCGAACTGTACCAGGTTCGATGGCCCGCCAAGAGTCACCTGTCTCGGGTTCCAGCTCTGTAATGGCGAGCTGATCGGCCCGGCAGACATGTTTGATGACCCGGCTTTTGACCGGGTCCGGTCCCGGTGTAATGACCTGGCCGATATGATCCGTGCGCACGGGCCTTTCGAACCCCACCGGCTCTCCCTCGGGGAGATGGAATATACGACCCTCCCTGCAGTAGAGAAAGAGTTAAAGAAGCGCTGGGAGCCGATACCCGGCTAATTTTCATTTTCCATTGTATTTTTCGCCACAATATGCCATTATTTCCCTGCAATTACATCATACAAATGAGGGGACAGGTAATTGGGTATACATATGGAATAGTTAATTTTTCTGCAGTATGAGAAACTTTAATTACCTGTCGCCCTAAATTTAGGCAGATGGTTAACGGAATCGTACTTCCCATTAAAAAGGTATTTTCTCTTGTTGATTCGAAAATTACCGTAGAAATAAAAGATGATGGGAGAAAATTACAGGGTCGTCTTGTCGCAGTGGATGAGTACCTCAATATCCACATGGAAGAGACAACCGAACTGAATGACAACAACCAGCGGGGAAGAAACCTCGGAACCGTTGTGATCAGGGGCAACAATATCCTCTCAATTTCACCGGTCATCTGATGAGTGAGCCTATGAATAACCCGATCGATGAGGCACTCAAAGTAATCCAGTCCAAGCCGGAGGGCGTTCTGCAGAGTGAACTCTGGAAGATCCTTGATGTCGACAGCCGCAAATGCTCGAGGATCGTGAAAAAACTGATCGATACCGGGATGGTTGAGCGGACAGAGTTCAAAAAAGACGGGATAAAGACCTATATTCTCAAGGCAACCAAGCGTCCGCTGGACCCCTGCCAGATCATGGCAGGTGAAGAGCTGATCCCGTGCATTGGTTGTGAAGAAGAATGCAGCGTGATCGATTGTCACAGGCTGATGGACTGGATGTACCAGCTTGCGATTATCGAGGTGGAAGAATAACCGGGTCTGTTCTATTCGTTCCGTGGCCCCGGTAGTTCTTAAGCAGTCCCGGGGGTATTTTATTCTCCCCTGGCATCCGGGACCCCCTGGGATTTTTTCTTATTGCCATGAAAAAAATCCATTTGTCAATAGTTTATAACCTTGGGTGCCCAAGAAATTAGTAGAGGGGGTCTAAGTGGTCTTCTGCCCGGAATGTGGAAAAGAGATACCTGCAGGCAGCAATTTTTGTCTTTTCTGCGGTTCGAGTCTCGACCGGGTCAGGCGGTTTCTTGAAGAGACCCAGATCACCAAAGACAAGGGGAACCCCCATCTCATCGGGGAAATGACCGATGCAACAAAAGCCCAGGCGGCTGCATGGGTCGTAAAAGGGGATACATACGTATCATCAGGTGCTGATGAAGACGCCCTCAGATGTTATACTGCAGCAGTGGGCCTTGATCCCTCAAGCTACGACGCATGGAACAGGAAAGCCGAGCTCCTTGTACGGATGGGACGGACAATGGAAGCCCGGATATGCAATGAAAATATCCTCCACCTGAAAGCAACATCCGGGACTACGTCCATCCCTGAACGATCAACAGCCCTTCCCGAAAAAAGCGAGCACGGGGAGTCCTATATCGGGGGCCTTTCAAGCCCGTCCTTAAAACTCTCACTCTCTGACGGAAAGAGCAAGGACCTCGCAGGTGCAATCGGGACAAATGTCGGTGGTTACGGTATCTACGTGACTGACAGGCGTATATTTATCTTAAAAAACCAGAAACACGTTTTTGGTCACCCGAAGGGCCCGGCAATCGGCGGTTTTGTTTACGCGGAGCTGTTCGGGAGGACATTTGACATCGTGAAAAGGACCATCGGGGACCTCGAGGTCTACAAGGAGATAGAACTGGAGAAAAACGACCTGCAACAGATTTGCATGAAAAAGCCGGTCTTTCTTTCAGGATATATTTCATTTGTGACAACCGACGGGGAAATAATTAAAATTTATATTGATCACAAGAGCGTGTATGAACCGGTCAGGCAACTGATGGTCAGATTCTGTCCTGAAAAAGTCAAACTTGTGTAATTACTCCCGGATTTGACATCAATAGCGTTATCACTCCCTGTCACCCCGTTGTTATTCATGGGTTCAGATATTGCAGACAAAACCGTGGACATGAAAAGTACTGAGAATTCGTTAGAATCACTTCTTATTTCAATAGAATCTAAAATTGATATCATCGTAGAATGGATAAAGTCTAATAAATCCCGGTTACCCGATGAATCGCCAAAAACGGATACCCCTGGGCAGATTCGAACTGCCGTCGCCGGATCCAAAGTCCTGCATGATTGACCACTACACTACAGGGGTACATGTCTATTTGATTACTACACCAATTTCCATCCGTTCCTTTCATGATGTAGCAGATAGTGTATGCTCTGATTCCTTTTCAGTTTAATTGCTCCAGCATTACCCTGTTGTCTTAATCTTACTATCCCCATGACTGTTCCCCCATTATACGTTTCTTATCGGGGTCAGAATTATTCCGGGCCTGATAATGATCAGATTGTGAAATACTCATTCCCTGTGGGCTGATATTGACATACAAGAAATATAATAGTTATATTAACTTTGCATTAATTTCCAGGCGATTGGATCGGAAATACAAAGGAGGGTATATATTTTCCACAAATTTTCCTGGCCTGGTACAGGGCGGCAACATTTATCTGTCAATCAGGCACCGTTTCTACTATGAGTCTCGTGAGCCCGTACGTGGTACTCCTTGCCCTCGTTATAACGGCCCTTGCTTTTGGAGGGTGTATCACATCAAAGGCCACGGACACGATCGTCCCCACGGTTATCCCGACTCCCAATAATACTTATGCGAATACCACGGTTACACCGGTGCCTGCTCCAGCGAAACCTAACCTGACGGCCGATGACGTTGCTTTCCTGAAGAATGCCATCTACCAGGAGAGTATTTCCATTAAAATGATCGGGGATGCCCTCACCATGATTAAGAGCGGACGCTATGATTACGCCAGAACACTCGCGGAATCGGCAGAAAAAAACCTTAAATCAGAATATAATAATTTATCAGCGGAATCAGTCTCTCCGGCATTGCAACCAGTCAAGGATGAAATACTGTATGCGATACAGGATGAGATTAATGGTACGAGAAAACTGAGAAATATTGCAGTCTCTGACAGCGAAATGATGTCCGGGGCGTCAAAGGATTACCGGGATGCCGCGGATACGTTATTTAAATCTGCAAATGCTCATCTCAATAACGCGCAATCCAAAATTAACGATTTAAACAGGTAAAATATTTCAGGACTGCATAACACTATACCATGAGTCCACTGATTTTTCTGATTGTGTTGAACATGTAGTTAACCATTATATTAATTTACGGTTATTTTCTCTCACGAATCCGGAATACCGCTTTATTTTTTTGTCTCTCTGCATGGAATCATACGCATGCGGTGCAATTTCCATCTAAAGAAAAATGGTCCAGACTACATTGCTTCTTATTCGGATGAAAATATACCCTGATATCTGGAAAATATCAATTCTTAAAAGATTATTTTCCATGAGAATATACAGATTTATCGCGCGTTACGCAATGTAATCCGTTATTGTAACCCATTAAAATAACGAAAATTAAATAAATATTTATAGATTCAAAACCTCCCCTCTATTATGCCTGGGGGGGTCTGATATTTTTATTGATCTTTGGAAAGAGCGCATTTTAATCCTTATTTAAAGAGGGTCAGAAAATGCATCAGCCAGTCCTGGATATCCAACAGTAATACGGTAGTATTACGAGGTCCAGGTCTGCGAGGATCAATAGTAATTGACAGTTCCAGGATAATGAATGCCAGGGCATTCCCGGAAAATGAGACCAATGGTCAGAAAACAGGAAGCAGTGAGGGAAACTTTGGATTGATCTGATGTATTGATAAATGCCTATCTGGGGGGGTGGCACTTATTCAAACAGAAAATTTCAGTTTAATTACGAATTCGTCAAGATATTATCCTAATTACGGTACGGGAGTTTACGGCTCCCGTTTGTTCAGTTGCAATGAATTGTCGACCAGGAATTTCTCATTTTTACACGATAAAGCCAGAAATCGGGCTTTAACTGAAACATACGGCTCTTCTGATACGGGATTCTATCCGGGGGATTATTATGAAGAATAATAATCGCCCGCTTTTCACGGTAATCATCTTACTTATCGTGTTACTCATTATTGCAGGGAATCTCACCGCAGTAGCTGCTGACGATCAACCTGCAATCACAGACCCGGGATCAGGCAGCGGACAGGTTACCAATGAAGTCTCACTACCTGATGGCGGCAATACAGACAACCCGGACCCGGGACAGATTGATCCGGATAGCGCTAATCACGGTATTTTTCTGAATTCCCAATCTGGCAGCACCCTGGATGAAACAGTACCTTCACCTGTTGAAACAACGGAAGTTCCAACAATTACAACTGAAACAACACCAGTTGTGACGCCGACTGAAGCTGTGCCTTCACCCACTGAACCTATTGAAGTTCAACCTTCAGACACCATGGTCCCTCAAACAATAGTGAATGAGATTGATACTACACAGGTCAACCAGTCAGGATCTGCCGGACCGGTATCGGAACAAAATCCAAATTCACCTTCAGCTGAACCGGTAGCGACTGATCAAAATGGCACTGCGGGTGCAACTAATTCAACAATACCAGCAGGAGAGGTCCCAGAACAGGTAATACCTCTGTTGACACAGGCGGTTGACAATTCAAGCCATATAATGCTAAGCGAGGCCGTTTCCTCACAACCTGATGCGCTGAATGCCACTACAGGTGTGCCTGATGGAAACATCCCGGTACCTGTATCAGAATTACCAGGTGCAGATCTCTTAGACAATTCAACGGTGACCAACACTACCCCCTTGGAAATGATACCTGTTGAATTATCAAATGTCACCCCAATCGACCTCAACCAAACGGTCTGCCTGACGAATTCAACAGCTGATTTGTTGGTAAATGGAAATGAGAGCGAGTTTATAGATCCCCCCCTTAATACTACCGCCTCATCAACTAACATCTATTACAAAAACGGTCACTGGATTATCAGCCAACCAGGATTCTACTACCTGGATATTGTTAATTCTTCAACTAATGTTAATAAGGAAACCAAAACATTTTACAATTTCGGGGGATCTTTTGCTATCCTGATCAATGTCTCTAATGTCATCCTGGATGGAATGGGTGCAATCCTAAGTGGTGATAATACCCATGGTACAAACACTGATTTCGGCGTTCTCATTAACAACCAGTCTGGATCAGACACAAACTACAATATATTTAATTCAAATACCGGGTCTGCCCTCCATGGGATAAGCATCACAAACCTCACTGTCACGGGATTTGCAGAAGCAGGAATCCTGTTCAACAACGTAATTGGCAGCGGTATCCATGTCCCTGAATCAAATGTAACAAACGTGAACGCAAATGGGAACTCAGGTGAAGGAATTACTCTCCTTAATTCCCAAAATGTCAGGTTGGACAACAATGTGGTTAACAATAATGATATTGGAATTTATGTGAAAGACTCGTCACAGATCAACCTGACGGGGAACAGAGCAACAAATAACAATCAGAATGATTTCTACATTGCCGGAAATTCAAATAACCTGACGGGGAACACCGCTTCGTGTGTTACTCACAACGGTTTCTATGTTACCGGAAATTCAAATAACCTGACAGGGAACACCGCTTCGGGTAATTCTGAAAATGGTTTCTATATTACCGGAAGTTTAAATAACCTGACCTGGAATACCGCAACTGGCAATAGTCAACATGGTTTCTCTATCACGGGAACATCAAATATCCTGACAGGGAACACCGCTTCGGGTAATTTACAGAACGGGTTCTACCTCACAGCAAATTCAAATAACCTGACAGGGAACACCGCTTCGGGTAATTCACAGAACGGGTTCTACCTCATAGCAAATTCAAATAACCTGACGGGGAACACCGCTTCGGGTAATTCACGAAATGGGTTTTACCTCACAGGGAACTCGGATAACCTGACCGGAAATACCGCAACAGGTAATTCACGAAATGGGTTTTACCTCACAGGGAACTCGAGTATCCTGTATAGTAATACCGCAACGGGTAACGAAAACGGTATCTACCTTGTTAAATCTAATTACAACCTGATATCAGGTAACAATATTTCCAGAAATGTGGAATTCGGGATTTCTCTCGATGAGAACTCAGATTATAATGAAATCAGGGGAAACTGGATAACCTTCAACGGTTACCATAGTGACGATTATGGGTTATATCTCCACAATTCAAGAAATAACAGAATTTACAACAACTATTTCAACAATACCAATAATGTTCTCGTCGATGCTTCAAGCCAATATGTAAACACCTGGAATGTCACCAAAACTAATGGTACCAATATCGTCGGTGGCCCGAATGTTGGCGGTAATTTCTGGGCCCAGCCCAACGGAATGGGTTGGTCACAGACCCATGCTGACCGCGGTGACGGTTTTGCAAATGCAAGTTACCCGATTAACAGTAATAATATAGACCAGCTCCCGCTCGCCATAAGCAGCCCACCAGCAAAACCACTGTTCTATATCATTAATACCAACCTGACCGATAACCGNCTTTATACCTACAACCAGTATTCAGGGCTCGGTTTCTGGGTGATTAATGAGTCCGGCCATACCTGGCAGATCGATTTGAACACTGCCAATAATTCGGTAAATTATGATCCCGTAACGCACACGTTCTCGAACTTCCGGTCAGGGTTTGCTCTCCTCATCAATACCTCGAATGTCGTCATTGATGGAATGGGGGCGATCCTTGACGGGAATGGAATGACGGGATATGGAATTATCGTAAACAACCAGACCGCGAACAGTTACAACCAGCAAACACTGGGTACTCTCGGGGGAATAAGTATCACGAACCTTACGCTCACCGGCTTTACCCAGGCAGGGATATTCTTTAATACGGTAATCGGGTCCCTTCCCGGGACAGGAGCGGCACCCTCGAACATCACCCACGTTGACGCGAGTGCTAATACCATTTCAGCCAGCGGGATTATGTTATATAATTCAAAAGGCATCGAATTGAGCGATAACCAGGCAAACTGGAATTCTAATGACGGTATCCTGCTGAACCGCTCAGATTCGAATATTATCCGGGATAACAACCTGACCGGAAACCATGTGTCAGGTATCGCACTCATCAATTCCAACGGTAATAACCTGACCAGGAACAATGCAACAGGAAACTGGAATTCCGGAATCCAGGTCGCTTGTTCTTATAATAACCTGTCAGGGAATATCGTATCATTCAATGGGCTTTACGGTATCAATGTCTCGGGTGCTACATGGACAAACCTGACGGGCAATTATGCGTTGAATAATTCTTTCACGGGAATTTATGTGAAAGACTCATCGCATATCAACCTGACCAGGAACTTCGCTAATAACAATACGAAGTATGGTATTTACCTGCAGAATGTAGATGACAGCCTCCTCGATCGTAACAATGCAAACGGGCCTGGACAACAACAGGGAATAGTCCTCGAATACCAGAGCGATGGTAACAGGATTACCGGCAATAATGCCATTGGTAACAGCGGGACAGGTATCACCCTCATCAATTCACACCATAACAACCTTTCCGGGAATTCAGCACTTAATAATGGAAATGCCGGTATCGCACTCAGTGCATCTACATGGAACAACCTCACCAGAAACGATGCGAACGGTAACTCCGGCGGTTCTGGTATATCATTAACCGGATCTCATCACAACGACCTCTATGATAACAACGCGAACTACAATGCAGAAGGGATTGTTCTCGACGGTGCGACCTGGAATACCCTTGTCAACAACACGGCTAATGGTAACACGGCCCCGATGTCAGGGTTCCACCTGACTAATGCAGCGGACAACAACACGCTCGACAGGAACCATGCAACCGGGAACCTGGGGAACGGTTTCACCCTGGTTTCCTCTTCAGGGAATAATCTTACCCGAAATGATGCTACCGGGAATGCAAACGGTTTCGTCCTCCAGGGTGAGTCCAACTGGAATACACTCACTGCTAACCATGCGAACGGGAACACGGGATCAAATGCTATCGGGATCTTCATTTCCGGGTCCCATCACAACGACCTCTATGATAACTCCGCGAACTACAATGCAGAAGGAATTGTCCTCGACGATGCAACCTGGAATACCCTTGTCAACAACACGGCGGATGGGAACACCAATGCTGCCTCGGGATTCCACCTGAACAATGCCTTCAACAACACGCTCAACAGGAACCATGCTACCGGCAACTCCGGGTCAGGGTTCTCCCTCAGCTCCTCCTCAGGTAACATTCTAACCGTTAACGATGCGACCGATAACGAATACGGGTTCACCATCTCAGGTGGCGACTGGAATAANCTTACCGGGAACACCGCTACCGGAAACTACGAAGGAACAACTCAGCAGTACGGAATTTTCCTGGACCACACAACTCACAACGACCTCTATGATAACAGTGTACTCGGGAACCGCGAGGGGATTTACATCGACGAGGCGACCTGGAACACCCTTGTTAACAACACAGCTGAGGGGAATACCGGGGATTCATCAGGGTTCCACCTGACTAATGCAGCGGACAACAACACACTCACTAA
>JGI20214J51088_10002559_pt1 | contig 12064 bp, 7 predicted proteins | sample WetSurMetagenome_FD_51088 | JGI IMG/M metagenome (IMG submission 51088)
TCATTCTATAATTTTCTGATCAAAAAAGCAAAAGATTCTCTTGATACCACCTTAAAGGAATCCTTGAAGCTCCGTAAAACAGTAGTTGAATTATCAAAAAGAAATGGAGACTTTGGAACGGCAAGGACTTTATTTGAGGCTTATATAAAAGGAGATTATAATTCAAGCGAAGAATTAATAGAATACGCCCTGCTGCTTTATCACCTGGGTTTCAGGAGTGATGCGGTGAGTCAAGCCGAACAGGTTGTTAAGATGTCTGAAAATATGTCAGCAGATTTACAAAAAGATCTCTATTTTGAAGGTTTTGCACGCTATTTTCTGGGGCAGCATGAGTTTGCGAAATTTTGCTATATCAGATCGCAACTGGACCAGTTCTTTTACGATAAGTATTTCGAATAAATTACTTCTTTATCAAAGTATGTTCCTGTGGCATTTCAATTTCCCTGAATATATAGTGAGTTGAGAAATTCTGCGGTCCCAAAGACGGATTTTTGGTCTCTACAAGCCAGCCATCTGCATCGTCAACTCTTGAGTCAAGTATATCATCCCGCAGTTCGGAAAGAGAACTTCCGCCTCTCCTCCTTCGGTTATAAGCTACCGGAATATCCATTTCGACTCCACCGCAGACAAAATACAGATACTGTTTTTCAGCAATTCTGCTGTCACCTGTGTTGGTATCTCTGATAACCCTGGCATTTGTCAGCCCCGGGAAAGCCGCAGGTATATTAAAAGTCCGGCAATAATTAAATGTCTGACCAATCTCATTGTACAGTGAGGTGAAATCCTGATATTGGCTATCATCCAGTGTAGTCGCCTTTATCAGGGAAAGAAGTCTGAACAGATTCTCAAGTTCGGCATAAATCCTGACCTGAGTTGCGGCTTTTCGGAAATTCCTTGAAAAGGACTCAGCAAACTGATCGGATTCAATATTTCTATCTCCCGAATCATATAATTTACCATCCCGGGTAGCAACCTGAGCCTCAGTCTGGATAATCACATTGCAGGAATTTATTCTAACAATGTTGTCCTCATATTCGAATACAGGACTGTTGGGATCACATTTGAACCAGAAACGGGACATTATGGGTCTGCTTTCACGGTCGCTCCTTTTCCTCATTGCTTTGTCGATATAGATATCAAGCAATGATTGTATGAAGGGCAGGGAATCCAGTCCCTGGGATATTCTCTTCATATGATAATCTGCTTCCAGCATAACTCTGGCAATATTGGAATTACCCGGCACTCCGCCAACAACTACTTTCTGGTCGCCCCATTTGCCGCTTACACGGTTATAATAACTTATGAGCGGCTCATTCTCACCCTTATTAGCCGAAACCCTCTCAAATTCTCTGACATCTTCAGGTATAGGATCGAGTGAACAGTAAGGAGATTGTTCTCTTTCAATCACATTTTTGGTCAAATAAAGCAGATCATCCATGTACAGGTCGGGCCAGTTATTATCCTCTCTTCCAAATAACAGGATGTCGTTATTTTTCTTATCAATCACATAACCCTCAATCCATCCGAGTTTAGACAACCTGACAGCTTCCTTTTTCCTGCTTATACTGTCAGAGTATTTGTTTATCAGATTCCGCAAAGAAAGCACATAGATTGTTTTACTGTTTGAAGGGTGATTTTCATTTGGTTCATATTTATAAGAAGACAAAACTGGATTTCCGGACAAATGCACGGTATTAGTATTGTCAGTATTCTTTTCCTCTTTCTGGGAAGTGAATGATTTATCTGTGTATCTGACAGCCCTGTTTGTTCTTGTTCTTCCGGGATTACTATCACATCCATTGCAGAAAACAAGTGAAAGTAGAAATAAAATAAATGTCAGGTAATATCTCATATTTCAGCCAGAATTTTTTTATATCAGCTCAAAAAATAAAAAAGTACTATTCATACCATACTTTTACATCATCATACCATCCATAAAATCCCGCATGCCCTGCATTAATATGAAAATAGCTTTGAGTAATTGAATAGCTAGAATTTTGAGGAGATGTAAATTCACCCAGGTATAAACCGTCTACCCAAACTTTAAATAAATAAGGTGAAGTATTGTATACCTGCACTCTCACTTTATACCATTGGTTAAAACTATATGAAGTAAGGAAGGTTGCTGTTCCTGAATTGTCTGCAGTAATTGTACCATTTTGTTGAAAAACAATCGTTCCAAATGATAAACCCCAAATTGGAGAGTAATCAAGAAATCCCATCGAATGATCTCCGCCGGAAGTATAAAAAGATAACTCATAATTCATTGTTGAACAACCAGCCTGCCACCCGGCATTATGGTTCTCAATTGTTGCTGACCAGGATGAAAGTCCCTTGAGTCGAAATGATTTTGATCCAGAACTGGCAACTGAATTGGTGACTATATTCTGACCACTTCCGTTGTATCTTTCGTACCAGCCACCTGAGGATGGGAATATTCCTAAAGCATAGCTTTCAAAGTTGTCGTTAATCAGATATGATACATTCGTGCCGGCTGTAAAGGTAACCGCTGTACCATATCCGGTTCCAATGCTGTTTGTAGCGTATGCCCTTACGTAATAATAGGTACCAGATACCAATCCGGTTATCGAACTTATAAATGAACCGGTTCCTGAACCGTCATTTGTATAATTATTGGAAATGGTAGGATTACCTGTAGTATTCCAGCAGACTCCCCGTGTAATTATTACTGATCCTCCGTCACTAATTATTGTACCACCTGATTTTGCAGATGTACCAGTATTCTCAGTTATACCAGTAGTCGTAATAGTTGGTATACTTGGTGTGGCAGTAGTAAAGCTCGTTTCTCCACCATATGCTGTACCATCGTTGGTTGACGCATATGCACGTACATAGTATTTTGTAGAGGGCATTAAACCGCTCAGATTGCTTATAAAAGTCCCGGTTCCAACCCCGTCCACAGTTTTATTGTTCGATATTGTTGGGTGTGGAGAATTATTCCAGCACACTCCTCTTGAAACAATTGTGACTCCACCATAATTTGGAATAGTACCTCCCGACCTGGCAGTTGTCTGTGTAATAAGACTTATAGAATTGGTTGTTACCGAGAAAATTACAGTAGTAAAGTTTGTGAGGTCTCCGTATCCTATTCCCAGTTTGTTTTTAGCATAAGCCTTCAAATAATACTTTGTGCCTGGGATTAAACCGGAAATATTAATTGACGAAGTACCAATACCAACAATACCTCTGGCAATTGAATCATTCGTTGTTGGATTACCATTCTGACTATAGCAGACACCACACTCGGTAACCTTTGAACCTCCATCCTTAGCCACATTTATTGTAAGTTCGACTCCAAAAGGAGTAGGATTAACCATGGTGATCTCAGGAAAGGGTTTCCTGGGCAGATTCCATGTTAAATCAATCTCTTCACATGATGTGATAAGCAAGAAGAATGGCACTAGTAATCTGATTTGTTTATTACTGAAATTCATACTATTCTTGAATAGAAGATTCAATGATTTTTATCGGACCTGATTTCAGTCGTTTCTTCAAGTTGATATTCAGGCTATTGTTTTTTATACCTTTTCCAAATACCCAGAAAAAATCGTGGATATAAATACAAGCAGCAATTCCTCCGGAAATCAGGGAAACCCTATTTGCTGTGTTTGCAATATTATATTGTTCTTCATCATTGCTACCACTGTTTGGATCGGAATACTTGTTATATTCAAGGTCAGAATAAATTTTACTGCCAGTAGATACTACAGCTGAAAGCAGGAATAATGCCATTCTCCCTCTCCCTTTTTCTCCATTGGTAACCTTTCGGGTACCCCAACCAGGCATGAACAAGGAATAAAGACAATTTCCTGGCCCACTGTTATTCTTGTAGCTGACCAGAGTAACATCGCTCATTTTTTTATTATTTATCGTTTTATCGAATACCTCAAATTTGAAAACTCCGTTCCTGAGTACCTGTTGATTAACAAAACTTTCGATGTTAGCTTTTGAATTCTGGATTTGTTTTATTTCAGGACCAAACTTTATTTTTGAGAATTTTGATCTTGCCTCCAGGGGGAAAGAGTTCCAGGCTATTTTATATTCGATCCTTTCATTGATAGGAATATAATAATCCCGGATCTGGACTGGTTCGAGTCCTGAGTAATTAATTCTGTCAAGGTTTGACCTGATCCTGTTATTGCTTGCTGATTCAACCTCAATGTAACTATTGTTGGTTCCGAGAGTATCAAATCGAATAACGGAGCTGAAGCTTAGACTCCCTGATTTCCCGCTGCTATAAACGATTGAATTTATAACTTCATTGTTTTTATTTCTGAAAGCCAGGAACTGGTCAGGTTCGAAATTTGAATATAGCTGTGGTGTTTTTCTAAGTGTAAGTATATCCAGGCCACTTTTAGCTTCGCTGATCTTTTTCCTTATTTGATTTTCGATATTTGATCCGGAATCAAAATTTGAGGTGCTGTCATTAAAATATGCCAGTGCTCTTTCATAACTTTCAAGTGCCGGTTTATATTCCCTGTTTTCATTATGACTGTTACCTTCGGCAATAGTTTTTTCGATCAGAATCCGATTCAGGTTTTCCCTGCTCCTTTGCATCTGCCCTGAAATTCGGTTATGCATATTCTTTTCGCCTTCAGTAAGGTATTTTTTGGCAGTTTCATATATGCGCAGTGCCTCTTCATAATTCCCAATATTAAATAAATTGTCAGCCTGCCCGAGGTAAGAGGACAATGAGTTTAGTCTGTTAACCTCAGCCAGTCTTAATGCTTCTTCCCTTACCCTCACAGCCTCAATACTGTCGGCCCGGGCCCGGGCAATTGCCTCGAGTCTTGCCTTTTCGGAACTAATCGCTTCATTAACTGAAGTTTCATTGTAGATAATTATAGAGAAGCGTGCAAGTGAATTATCATTGCTGTAGTCCCTGAAATCGATGCTCACGCCATTTTCTCTTCTGGTTAGATAGGATATATGATCAGCTTTACTGGTTTTTATCTGCCTGTTCTGAACCTGTATTTCCCTCAAATTTTCAAAACACTCATTAATAGCCTGATAGATCAGAAGATTAGGTTTCCCATTCCTGTAATAAAGGTAAAGCTTGCTTTCGATATAGCTTGTACTCCTTTTTTGCCATACAGCAACATTGTAATCGAGGTTATAGCCAAAATACTGCCCTGTCTGATTAGCATATTCCTCATTGCGGCTCCAGCCTTCTCTTGCCAGGAAACTGCCAGCCCCGGTATATGAAAGTCCCTGCAGATTGAGTAGCTGGGATTCTGTCAGACATGATATTTTATTCTGAGAATAGGAAACAAGACTGACAACAAAAAAAGTAATTATCAATGAAGAGGCGCGCATAGAACTCAGTATTTATAGGCATTACGTTCATTAAGCCACTTTTCAGTAGTCTTCTTTTGTGATTCAGGTGGATAGCTGTAAACTCTTTCCATTTGACTTATATAGCTTAAATCTTCCAGTAAATTGAAATTACCCATTTCAGAATAAAAGATAAGTATATTCCTCAGGTCTGTTAATTCAAGCATGCCATCAGGAGAATCAGAAAAATCATTAAACTGACTTTGTTTAAAAATCTCTAATACTTTCTTGATTGTATTTTCATTTCCTCCTGCAATGAATTTTGGTAAAACAGGAGAACGTTTAAGGATTCTTTCGAAAGAAATAAAAGGGGACAGTGATTTTCTAGCATAACTTATACCCTTTGTCGGATGTTTGATGATGTATTCTGCAACATCGAAATCCGGAACGCATTCTACTTTGTTTATTGATAATCTGTACCCTTTTATACAGTCGGTGTATATCTGATGATGGAATCCAGATCTTGAACATTTGATAAGATAATCCCAAAGTGTTGTGTTTTTGATAATTTCTATTTCGTCCTTTGTTCTTGCATTATTCTTTGTCTTTTGGATATAAATCTGTTTTGCATTTTCGGTTTCTGTTTTGAATGAGTCGGAGGGATATATTCTGAGAATTGGGATGGTTTTATCAGTAACATCTTGCTCAATGGATATCATCCTTCGATCAAAAGTGAATACAGTATCTTTAGAGTCAGTCTTGGTTACTCCAGACAGGTCATGAATAAATTGTTCTATCAAACCGGTTTTAGGTAATTCATTATAGTTAACAGAAGATATTAAATGCAGTTCCTCTTTTGAAATAGAATTTGAGATCTCCTTGAGTGGCCTCATTAAAAGGTGCATTTTCATTACTTCGAAGATATTCAACAACCTTTCGGTTAACACCTCATCATGTTGGAGAACTAATTTGAACGTGTTATTAATCGAATCACTACAAAGTCCCTGCAAAAGATTTTCCCAAGATTCGGTATTCTCATCCAACTGAAATTTATTCCAGTGTTGAAGAGTTTCCGAAATAGCATTATTTATAGATTCAAGAAATGTCTTTACATAATATAGATTCTCTGTTTCATCTAATTCTTTAATGATCTGATCATGAATAGCATCAACCAGTGAATTTCGTGCAGATTGTATATTATCCTTTACTTTATTATAATTACTGGTATTGACCGAACTTGAAAATAAATTCCTTATATAATCATCAGAATGACCTTGAATGCTTTTAGAATTAATTTCAATAGCTCTCCTTTCAATATCATTAGTCAGATTCTCACCACCAACGATGTTTAAGATTTTAAAAGCCTTATCGATAAACTCATCGAACAGTTTAGACGATTTTTCCGCAATAATGGAAGGGTTAATTGGTTTTTTAACATTATTCACAAAGTAATTCTCAGAATCTGTCCATCTGCCAATCAAGTCTTTACTTAAGCTCAAAGCCAAGTATTCCTGAATCTGATCTTTTGGAAATTGAATGGCAGAAAGACCGAACGTTCCATATTTATCAATATGTACGGCGCTTTTCCCATCAATAACTCTGGCCATTCTTTTTTTCCTTACTCCAGCTATATTTAAATAAAGATAAAGACCTGCCATTTTATATAAGGCACCCAGATTACTTAAGGCCGGACTTCCATCATTGTAGTCCTGACTAATAAATTGTACCAACTCATAAGGAGGAACAGTAAATTTTGCTTGAACTCCATTAGGCCAATTTTCCTTATAAACTGTATCAGCCTTATTATAATGATCCAAATCTTTTAACGCAGCATAACTGTTTGCATAAGCTACCTCAAGTCCACGTATAGAGGTAGGATTTTTGGGTAATAGAAACAAACCAAACAATTCATTTATATCCTTTATAAGATACCGTACTAGATAACCCATGTCAATTAATATTCCGGAACCAGTACCGCCTGTAAGCGTACCAGTAATAAAAACAGTTGGTTTTATTTTCTCAGAATTTTCTTTTTCCGAACCTTTGTCATCTTCAGGCATAATTCTACCATAGGCGTTTACAATTGCTTCAATTACATTCTTAAAGTTATCCTGGGTTGAATTACAGCCCCATAAAGCTAGTCTCCCACAGGATCTTATACCTCCAGCTCCCAAACCCGCATTAAGCAATTCAACGGAGGGAGGCAACCAGTCGGCGTAACCATCTTTCTGGAGTTCATAAATCATATTCTCCATTTCTCCCAAACTTATATAAACCCTTCCTATTTCATTTTTTTCTGGTGTTATTCCAACCTGGTTATCTTTGTCTGTTTCAATAAACAGATATTCAACATTTTCAGGTTTGTTTTTACCATATGTTTCATAATAAAACCTTTGAACATGTTCCAGAGTGAATAAACCGCTGGAGCCAATGCCTATAATAAGTGTCGGTGTTGGCATAATATTCTGATTTGTCGTTAATTTAATAGTTCTTATTTATCTGGCTGGATTGAAGTTTCTTAATCCTTTTATCTCTTTTCTTTTTCCAGTAATAATAACCGCCTCCCAGTAATCCGGAAATTATTATCAGCCAAAGAAGCCACATTGAGGAGCGGTCCTTTACTTCAATTACCGAATTAGCTGATGAAGCCTTGAATTCATCCTTAGCTGAAGAGACTGTAATCCTCCATCTGCCGTTATTTATGTTTTGAAAATTGCAGTAATTACCGGTCACGGTGTTGGTTTGTGCCTTTACTCCGCGTTGATTAACAGGTGTCAGCCTGACCTTATACAGAACATTTTCAGGGGCATTTCTGCATATCCAGCTTACAGTGAACTTATTATCTTTGACCGGTACCGGATCATGGCTGGTGCCTCCATTCAGGGATGTCAATTCTATTTTAAGTGCCTTAGTTTCAGCAGGTATCGGTGACCCATTTGGAGAAGTATAATTTGAAACATCGATTGACTGGCTTAAGAGTGAAAACTTGGGATTATCAATAAGTACAAACCTGGTGCCCGGTTGTTCTATAACCGGATTAGTGCTTGTATTATATGTATTTACAAGTTTCTGCTCATATTCATTATAGCCGGCATTTCCTCCGAAATCGTCGGAGGTATTGTCTGAAACAAAAATCAGCTGATAGGTATCAATTCCCTCTTTCTTTGCTATTTCAGCCAGACGGGCTTTAGCCAGGGTTATGAAGGTCCAGTCGTCAGTAAGCTTCGTTGGGAAAAAAAGATCCACATAATTAGCAATGTCTGATGAAGTTCCTATTGTATTTATCCTTGCGGAATAATTCGTAACTGTCTCCTTATCTCCCAAAGGCATTATCATAAGTTTTGTGCCGGGCGTAACCTGCTTAAATGAATAGTTACCACCATATTGCCAGGTTGAGCCATCAATGGATGATCCGGATAAGATATCGATAAGCAATTGTCTGGCACGCATCAGATCAGTCTGTCTTATGGACTTTGATTTGTCAACGAGGACAAAAATATTCTCCTGACCATATGTCATTAAAAATGTCAGATAAAAACCAAGCGCAATTACTAATCTTTTCATTATCAGATAATTTTTCTTGGTTCAATAAAAATTCCGCAAAGCACCATAATTGTTGTTAAGATTATTGTCCAGATAATCAGGTACCAGTTGTTCTTAAATGATCCAAGGGCAGTATCAAGTGCATCCAGGTAATCCTGTTTGTCGTTTGTAACAATATAACTGTCGCATCCATATTCACCGAATTTTTCAAGCAAAGGATTCATTTCCCCGTCAGAATAATCAACTATGAAGATCTTGTCTGCAGGGAATTCCCCGGCAAATTCCTCATCATCCAGAAAGAATCTGTCGGAATCTATAGATTTTCTGATATCATCCTCTCCGTCAGTCATAATTATCATCAGTTTGTTCTTATAGATATTATTAGTTTTGGTATTCCTTATATAAAGGTAAGACTTCCATATGGACTCGCAGATCGGTGAACCCCAGCACTGGTTGTTTATCTGGTTCAGCCCGCGTGCCGCCGATGAAGGATCGGAAAAAGGAACAACATTCCCGGCTTTAAGCATAGCATAATTCTTCACCTCTGTGATTTCATCCATTGAACTTTTAGCTCCGGAAAGAAACTCATCCAGTCCGTCAAGGGTGGTGAGGATAATTTCATTGTTACTTTCAAGATTATTAAGGGTCTCAGATAGAGCTTCTATCGCATTCTTCTTGTCAAGACTTGTCGAATTATCAAAGACAATTGAAATAAGATTCCTTCCCTTGCTTAATGAAAATAAAAGAAGTAAAAATCCGGTTAATAGTATAAAATAGAAAAGCTTGTTTTTAAAATAAGCTTTCTTGGCCGTGACTATTGTTTCATCAAATTTATTCGATGTTTTGGGAAGGAGAGTTATATCCTTGATACTTTCGAAAGTGAAATAATTGCGCAGTTTCCTTAGCTTAAGTACAGGCACAAGCAATGAAATAATCAGACTCAGAAGCAATGAAATCTGCCAGGGATGATCTGAAAAGAAGTTGATCGACCACCAGTAACATATAAGTCCGATGATAACAGCAGACACAGCAAGTGAGCTTATGATCCATGCTTTATGAATATAGTACACCGTTTTGAACTGCCTGTTACGCCTGGTAAATACTTTCAGGCCAACAATAACCAGCAGCCAGATCAAAAGGATTGTTACAGCGGGAAATACCCAGAATTCAAATGAATTGTACTCTGCTATCCTGAAATAGTACCCAAGACTATTAAATAATGTTTCCATATTTAAGCCAGTATTATTTTGGTTTTTTCACCTCCGAATCCAATACTGATAATTTCAAGTATCGAATTCCTCTCAATATCCTTTATATGCCTGTAGGGGAGCGAACAGTCCTGACTAATCTGCTGTGTTAATCCCGCAAATCCCTCATAATTTTTAAACAATGGTACGGGCTTAAACTCCAGACCCGTATTTGTTACCCTGCTGCTCAGAAGTTTTGCATAATCATCAAAGAACTGTTCAAATTCTTTAACACTAGGACTATAATTTCCGGTAAAACTGGAAAGAACAGCGAGCTCACCCGCGAGGATAAGCATATTACTGGCATATTTCTCAAGGACATTCTTATTGAGAATTCTCTTGAATTCCCTGAGCTTTTCTTCTTCGGTTTGAATTTGCCTGAAAGTGCTGATAATAACCGGATGTGATGTGGCTCTGTTACTGATCATTTCCTGGACAACCGCTTCCCAGATACCTGCATCAGCAGGTATATTCTGGTTATATTTCATTAACAGCTGGGCCACAATCAAAGAGCTTTTCTCATCTGATACCTGGATCTTGTTATAAAGCTCGAGAGCCTTGCCGTATCCTGACCGTACAGTTGAGAAGAATGCATCAGCTTTAGCAGTGTAATTATCAAGAAAATCAGTTAATACTACCTTGCCTGATAAAAGACCGAGCTGATTTTCAAGTTTCAGTTTCTCACGTTTACTATCATCCAATCCTGATTTTAGATTATTGATCTCGGCAATCAGATTTTCCTTTTCCACAAAACTACTTACGACCGAATCAAGCTTAACATTGTTTAGACGAATCTTTTCTACAACTGACTCAAGTGCTTTAATTCTGGTAACAATTTCATTGTCATTCAATATAGGTTTAGCTTCCTTCTGGAAGTCAGAACCTGACTCATAGGGCGGGGGATAATCAGATTCGGTATTTTCCCCCGATAAATTGGATTTGAATTCGCCCCTTGAAAGGAATTCTTGCTTAGTCTGTTTGTAACGAATGATTAACTCCTTACCCTGAAGCCTTTTAACAATTTCATGCCTCTGGACCTCGGTTAGTTTGGTGTAACCTTGCAAAAGATCCGGATTCAGTTTGCAAAGCTTACTCAGTGTAACTCTATTGCCTTCAGCAAAAGCTGATAGGCTGGAACCACGAAATGGTATTATAACAGGATTCATTTTATCCGGGCGTGAGTACCCACCGCTGCCACTCTTTTTGTAGAAAAAGAAATACCACACGCCAAGTGCAGCAAGGATGACAATAACTACTATGCCAATAATGAATTCTGTTTTCATATTTTCAGATTGTTTTAGTTCCTTGAGAAGTAATTATCTATCTAAGTTATGAAATTCCTGTAAACCATGAAATCGCGCTAGGTTTACTCACTTTATGCCTTAACCCTGCTTACTATCCACCACCCACACATAGTGGTCCTCATTTGCTTCTGCAATATTCTGATCTGAAACCACGCCCTTTTCTGAGATCTTCTTTCCGTTTACCATTTCAACGGTGCAATCCACTTCATCATTCTCCTTTACGGTAATTTCCAGGGAACTGGTTTTTTGTGGGATCATTATACCGGCTATTTTGGAGAATTTGTGTTTCTGATTTTTCTCAAGAATCGTGTCTGCATCCTTTCCCATTATCTGGTAGAAATTCACTTTCAGTCCATCCATCGGGAATTCATTTTCTATTCTGGTCTGTTCACTGATACAGCTTATGCCCTCATCTATTTTCTTAAAGGGGTTACCACTCTTGATTAAAGGAATATATTGAATATTTGACATTGCCGGTCCGATGGTCCTCTTTACTCCAAATGATGCAAATGTTTTAGGATTGTTGCGACGGATAGAGTTCTTATTGATTCCGGACCAGCAGGCACCAAGAGCAACTGCTGTTTTGGATTCTTCAATACTCAGACTGATTACCGGGGCATTAATGCCTTCCTGGGCAAGCCTGGCAATAACAGTCTCTTTTATAAGCGGGAAAAA
>JGI20214J51088_10002560_pt1 | contig 12062 bp, 7 predicted proteins | sample WetSurMetagenome_FD_51088 | JGI IMG/M metagenome (IMG submission 51088)
TTTTTTTTTTTTATTAATTAACCTAGCATAGTTAGTGCTGTGTCTCGGTAGGACATGCGGAAATTAAATCTCGAAATTGTTTTTCGTTTAAGCCAACACCACGGATTCCGTCCAAACGTTTTACGGCTAATCCTTGTTGAAAAAAGATGACCGTAGGGTACACTTCTACAGAATATTTCTCACAAAGATTCGGGTGTTCATCGATCGTCATACGGTAACATCGAAACGATATTTCCTTTGCGCACTTCTTAAAGATAGGTAAGAATATCTGGGAAAACGGGCACCATTCCGCATAAAAAAGGATGAATGTGTTTTCTTTTGTCTTGAGGATGTTCTCCAACTCTTGTTCGGTTTCGATGAGTGTGCATTTCTCGACGTTGTTCATAGTTATTCCTCTTTTATTGTTTTATTCCGGGTAATGACTGCTGTCACAGAGCGGTTTATTTTGTGATTTGCCGCACCGACACAGCGTAATCCGATTCCGTTTTGCATAATTTGAGTCATCAGCTGATGTGATGGAGATGCCACCGCGAACCCAAATCGGACCGCTGACTCCGATGAAAGGATCTTCAATGAGAACAATGGAGGTTTCGAAGGATGGTTCAATAATTTCTCCTGTTTTTTTATCAGATACGACCAGACGTCCAGAGGGACAATCCGCTGCTTCTTCGATGGCGATTTTCTTATCGCCCGGATTGTCTGAGGTGAGGATAAGGTTCCAGATGCCGCCGGCACGATGACAAAATCGAGCGGATGCACAAAGATCTTTTGCATCGGTCAATAGCAAGTCAGGGCCGTTAAGATCAGCAACGTTCTTGTAATATGTTTTTGGGTTTGCTGTCTCTGTGCCATCAAAATTGATTTTTGTATGAGCTCCATCACAAAAGGGTTTGTTGTGTGATTGACCGCAACGGCAGAGCGCATAGGCATCTTGTTTTGGGAATGTTTTATCATCCTTCCATTCGCAGGAATCCCATTTGCTATCGTACTTGATTATTTTTTGAATCATCGGAATTCCGCCAGTGATAAGATAAGGACCGTTTTTAGATACATTGATTTTAAAATTCTGATCTGATTTATCATTGATCTTTTTCGTCCCCATGGTTGATTTGTCCTCCTTTCCCTCTGAACAGTTTTTATATCTTTCAAATCATGTTGGATTTACAGAAATACGTTGTGTTAGAAACATTAGGGTTGTTCTGTATTTATGTTTTTTGTGCATTTAGGTCTCTCTTTCAATTGTGTAGGGACATGACACATGTCCCTTCACAAATAGTGGGTACGACCGTTGTCTGTAGTCTTTTTTCGCAGGTGAGCTATNTGGTTCTTCTCGTGATGTTTGTATCGCTTATGGGAGCTGGATCTGTCTTATTTTCCAGTTGTATTTTTTCTCTTTATAACACTTCATTTTAATCGTTTTGAAATTATTTTTAATTTATTTTTCAGGTGAGTTACTATAGTTTAGCTGATTTCGTGAGATGAGGAAAAAATATGAAAACGAAAATCAAAAAAAATGAAAAACTAAAGCAAGTTATAATCGGCATCATTATTTTTTCGATGATGTCAACTGGTTTTGCAACTATTGTCGTAAAAAGTGATGGGAGCGCCACAGTGGCNCGAGGGATTCTTNCGACATCTCCGGTTCCTGATATGAAAACCACAANTGTGATTACCTCTGCGGGGACANCCACTACGGATACTAGTTCGAATACCGCACAACTGTCTACCGAGCAGGTGCAAGCATTGAATCATATGAAATTGGTTCTCAGTCTACCCGCAAAAAGGAAGGCAGCAGCAGATCAGTTTTGGGCTCTTTATCACTCGATTACTACTCAGAAACAGCATAGTTCCAATCCTCTGCCCTCGCCTGTAAACGCATCTATAGTCCCACACTTCTTCGGTCCATATCCAAATTGGGCAAACAGCCCTCTCCCCTCAGGAACGGTGACGAATATCACAATCGTAAGCGGAGGTCAGGGGTATACTGCTCCGATTGTTACTATCGGGAATTTGTATAATGGTAATGGGATCGGGGCAACCGCGAATGCCACAGTCACTAATGGGGTCATTACCAAGATTACACTGGTTTCTGGAGGAAGTGGTTACAATTCACCTTACATTTCTATCACCGATAGCACGGGTACTGGTGCAGCTGCGACGATACGAATAGGGGGCACTCTCGCAGGTGGTATCAGGAAATTCATTGACTCGCTCCCCGGTCTTGGACCAAGCGGAGTGGACAATCTTGGTCAATACATCCCAATAGGAATTGCTGATAACATTACTTTCCCTGGCTGTGATTACTATGAAATCGCGTTGGTCCGTTATTCAGAAAAGATGCATACAGATATTCCTCCAACTCTCATGGAAGGATATGTACAGTTAGAAACACCGTTCAATTATGGTGTCAGCAACCACGTAGTATTAATGAATCCTGATGGAACCCCAATATTAAAGGCGGACGGTACTCAGGCGATTGGCGTGGATAATCCTCATTATTTGGGACCAACCATCGTTTCAGTGCGTGATCGCCCAGTTCGTATTAAATTCAGTAACCTCCTGCCGACCGGTATGGGGGGCGATCTCTTCATACCCGTGGACACCACCGTCATGGGAGCCGGAATGGGTCCCCTTGATATGATGGGAATGCCTGGGATGAAGGAAAATTACACGCAGAACCGCGCGACATTACACCTTCATGGAGGAGCAACCCCATGGATAAGCGATGGTACTCCTCATCAATGGACCACTCCTGCGAATGAAATGACGCAATACCCTAAGGGTGTGAGTGTTGAATACGTTCCTGACATGTGGTTTGTGAACAGTACGGTTGTACCCAACACAGTTGGTCAGACTACACCACCGTTACCAGGTGCAACAAATGACCCAGGCAACGGTTCTCTGACATTCTACTATACTAATCAGCAAAGCGCCAGACTCATGTTCTACCATGACCATGCATACGGTCTCACCCGTCTGAATGTCTACTCAGGTGAAGCCGCTGGATATGTGTTAACAGATCAAGTAGAACAAGACATGATTGCAGGGACAAACGTCACTGGCGTAAATCCAAACCACCTCAAAATTCTTCCCGATGTAGGAATTCCGTTAGTCATTCAAGATAAAACCTTTGTAGACGCAACCACCATCGCCTATCAAGACCCGCTTTGGCAATGGGGATCAACACCAGGGATAGCGCATACCGGTGACCTTTGGTTCCCCCATGTCTATATGCCGAATGAAAATGCTGGCAACATCACGGGTGGGAATCCGTTTGGACGATGGGATTATGGTCCATGGTTCTTCCCACCAACCAACGACATACCGTATGGGCCAGTTCCAAATCCGTATTACAATCCGATTACTGCTCCTTGGGAACCACCTCTCATACCCGGAGTTCCTCATACTTCCATGGTAATGGAAGCATTCTGTGATACACCGGTTGTCAACGGTGTCGCCTATCCNTACCTGAATGTCGAACCAAAAGCCTATCGATTCCGTATTCTGAGTGTTGGAAATGATAGGTCCTTGAACCTCCAACTATACCAAGCAGATCCAAGTGTCACGACCTGGGATGGCAGAACCAACACAGAAGTCAAGATGGTTCCCGCGGTTCCAACGCCCGGGTTCCCAGCGACCTGGCCGACTGATGGAAGGGATGGGGGTGCTCCTGACCCAACAACAGTAGGTCCTTCCTTTATCCAGATAGGTACTGAAGGAGGTTTCCTCCCAGCACCTACCGTAATACCAAACCAGCCAGTCACCTTCAATCTGAATCCAAAAACCTTCAACTACGGAAACGTCCTTGACCATGCATTAGCCCTAACACCAGCGGAACGAGCCGATGTCATCATCGACTTTTCTCAGTTCGCAGGAAAAACCATCATCCTTTATAATGATGGTCCAGCCGCGTGGCCTGCAGCAGACCCACGAAATGACTATTTCACGGGCAGTATGGATAATACCGCCATGGGTGGTGCTCCAACTTCACAACCAGGATATGGCCCAAACACAAGGACTATTCTGCAATTCAGAGTCAACAACACCACTCCAGCTGCACCATACAATATAACAGCATTAAAAACAGTATTTGCCAAGACTACTGCAAAACGAGGTGTCTTTGAAGCATCAGTGGACCCCATCATTGCGCCCCAAGCCGGTCACGATACTGCGTACAATAAAATCTTCCCGGTCGATAATTTTGTCAGAATCGGTGATACCGCGTATACATTCAAAACCATCGCGAATACAACACTCACCATTCCCTTCCAAGAAAAAGCTATTCATGACGAAATGAGTGCAGTCTATGACGATTTCGGAAGAGCAAGCGGAATGCTAGGGCTTGAACTGTCAAATGTTGGGCCCCAAGCGCAGGGCTTTCTGTTGTACCCCTATGTCAGCCCCGTTGTTGACATCATATCCGATTGTGCCATATCCCCTGTAGGGCCAGTCGCTGGTGATGGAACCCAAATCTGGAGGATTATCCACAACGGTATCGACACCCATGCAATACACTTCCATCTCTTCAACGTACAACTCATTAATCGTGTCGGATGGGATAATATGATCCTGCCACCTGACCCCAACGAATTAGGCTGGAAGGAAACCGTCAGAGTAAACCCCTTAGAACAGACAATCGTCGCATTACGTCCAATCGCTCCGACGTTACCATTCGATATTCCCAACAGCATTCGACTCATTGATCCAACGATGCCAGAGGGTGTGACCTTAGCAGGTCCCCCTGGAGGTTTCTCTGACCCAAGTGCCGAACCAGTCACCGTCACTAACCACAAAGTCAATTTCGGTTGGGAGTACGTCTGGCATTGCCATATTCTCGGTCACGAGGAGATGGATATGATGCACGGAGTCGGGTTTGCGGTCGCACCAAAAGCACCTACCAACCTTACTTCTATTGTGTCAATTAATGGTGGTAACGAAAGTATACAACTAAATTGGCATGACAACTCACTTAGTGAAACCAACTTTACTGTTCAGAGGGCGGGTGATGCAACCTTTACGACGAACCGGGTGGATAATAAACTTGGGATGAATGTGATAACATATACAGACGCCACCGTTCAGCAAAATCAATTATACTACTTCAGGGTGCTAGCCAACAACGTCATCGGCGACACCACGGTTTACCCAACTCCAGCAATCGGCTTCCCCACGGTAACAACCAACTCGACACCCACCAATACAATCATACTTAATCCATTAAATCCAGTTATCATCACCAATGCATTGCCAGGTGGCGACGTCAGCATTGCATACAGCCAAACCCTGACAGCCATCGGTGGCACGCTTCCTTACACATGGTCGGTGTCAATCGGTTCACTACCTGCAGGACTCACCCTTACACCATCAACGGGTCTTATCTCTGGAATACCAACTACAACTGGCACCTACAGCTTCACCATCATGGTCACCGACAATATCGGCGCCACAGCAACCAAACCATTTGCCATAACTATCAATACAGCACCAATAATCACGACTGTCTCACTCCAGAATGGTGACGTTGGGGTAGCATACAGCCAGACTCTGATGATGACCGGTGGCACGCTTCCATTCATCTGGACAGTTTCCGTCGGCACGTTACCAACTGGTCTGTCTCTAGCACCATCAAGCGGGGTAATCTCCGGGATACCAACTGCGATCGGTACCTCCAGTTTCACCATCTTACTAAGTGACAGCGTCGGTGGCACTGCGGCAAAAGCTTATACAATAATCATCAACCTTGCACCAGCGATCACCACAACCTCCTTACCCAACGGCCAGGTTAATATCGCGTACAGTCAGACCCTCGGGGTGACCGGTGGTACGATCCCATTCACATGGTCTGTCTCGACCGGTTCGTTACCAACTGGATTATCTCTTGCTCCATCTACGGGTATTATCTCCGGAACACCAACCACAGCGGGAACATTCAGCTTCACCGTTATGGTAAGTGACAGTGTTGGGGGCTTTGCAACCCAGCCATTATTGATCCTTGTCATTGCTGCGCCAACGATCACTACTGCATCACTCCCCAATGGACAAGTGAATATCGCCTATAGCCAAACACTTACGGGAAATGGCGGCACGCTCCCCTACACGTGGTCGGTATCGGTCGGATCTCTTCCATCTGGACTCACCCTCGCACCATCAACCGGTGTTCTCTCTGGGACGCCAACAACAGCAGGCACCTTCAGCTTTACAATCCAACTCAGTGACAGTATCGGTGGAATANCAACCAAACCTTTCTCAATCATTATCAATGCTATACCGTCTATCACCACTACCTCTCTTGGGCCTGGCGATGTCGGAATTGCCTATCAGCAGACGGTTGGAGTAATTGGTGGTACGGCTCCGTACACCTGGTCGATTTCAACCGGTACCTTACCTGCCGGATTAACCCTCGGTACATCAACCGGTATTATCTCTGGGACACCCACAACCGTTGGCTTCTCTAGCTTCACCGTCAAGTTAGTCGATAATTTCGGTGCAATAGCAATAAAGCCACTGGCTATCCTTATCAACACAGTGCCTTCGATTACAACTACCACGCTACCCGGTGGTGATGTCGGGGTTTCCTATAGTCAGACCCTGGGGGTGACTGGTGGTACAGCTCTGTACACCTGGTCGATTTCAGCTGGTGCTCTGCCCTCTGGTTTGTCTCTTGGTGCCTCGACTGGCATTATCTCTGGAACACCAACTACTACCGGATCTTATAGCTTCACCGTAATGGTCAGTGACAGTATCGGCAGTACAGCGACAAAATCACTCTCCATCGTCATCAATGCTGCGCCATCTTTCATCACCACCACTCTTCCCTTTGGAGAGGTTAGTGTGGTGTACAGTCAAACTCTGACAGCCACCGGTGGTACACTTCCGTACTCCTGGTCGATCTCAGCTGGCGTTTTGCCAGCCGGATTATCTCTAGGCTCGTCATCCGGTATTATCTCTGGAACGCCGACAAACGTTGGAAACGTTGGTTTCACAGTGAAGATAACCGATACTGCCGGTGGGACGGTGACACGGGCTTTCACCATCAGTATTAGAGGAGCACCGTTTATCACCACCACCTCACTTGCAAATGGTGAAGTGGGAGTCGTCTACAGTCGAACGGTTGCAGCAACGAGCGGGACCCCACCATACACCTGGTCGATTTCAACTGGTGCTCTGCCTTCAGGATTATCACTTGGTGTGTCGACCGGTATCATTTCCGGTACACCGACAGCCGCTGGCACCTACAGCTTTACTGTTCGAGTGATTGATAGCCTTGGCGGTACGGCAACAAAGGCATTCTCAATTACCATCCAACCGGCACCGACGATCACCACGAATTCACTCCCCAACGGACAAGTGAATATCGCCTACAGTCAAACCATTGCAGGTACTGGTGGTACGCCTCCATACACCTGGTCAATTTCGACTGGTGTCCTCCCCAATGGATTAACCCTCAGCGCATCTACCGGTGTTATCTCTGGGACCCCAACAACGGCAGGAACCTTTAGCTTCACCGTCAAACTAACCGACAATGTCGGCGGTACTGCTACAAAGGCGTTCTCAATCACCATTAGACCAGCACCGAGTATCACCACGACCTCGTTACCGAACGGTCGGATTTTACGGTCATACTCAGCAACCCTAACAGGGATCGGCGGTCTGCCTCCGTACACATGGTCAATTTCAGCTGGCGCTCTGCCCAATGGATTGACTCTCTCGCCAACAACCGGTACTATCTCTGGGACGCCAACCGTGCGTGGCACCTTCAGTTTCACCGTCCGACTAAGAGATAGTCTTGGTGCCACAGCGACGAAAGCACTCTCGATAACAATTACCTTGTAGGTGATTCGTAGCAGATAAGAAACGACGAAGGAGGAGTCGATCCTTCTCCTCTTTTTTCTTTTTTTGTTATATCTAAATATTTTTTTATGGTCACTCTTATGATTCTTCATCTGAACTTAATGTAATAAATATGGTATTCTTCTTTGAGTCCTGTCTGTATATTTAGAAATGACATCAAGGATTGTCTAAGGAAAATCTATTGGTTATTAATCCTACTTATCCATATCATGGTTAGAAAAGGTATTTCCACCTTTTATCAATGGAGTGAAATGTATGAAGATGTCGAACGAAAACCTGCTGAAGGATCATCTTATTTTTGATGCCCATTGCGATACTGCCAATGCTCTTTTAGATCGATCATTTGATTTTATCAAAGGAAAACAAGTCCATGTCGATAGGGATAAAATCAGGAAAGGTGGGTTGAACGCGCAGATATTCGCTCTCTATGTCAATCCGGCCTATGGACCATATCGATCGATCAAAAAAGCATTGTTGCTGTATCATGCGATGGAGAACAAAGTATTTTTTCCAGGATATGGATTGAAAGTGACCTCCTCAATCGAGATGGACTCTGCTCTGAGAAAAGACAGACTTGCATGCTGGCTGTCTCTGGAAGGTGGACATATCATTGAAAATTCGATCGAGATCCTTGAGTTTTTTTATTCACTTGGAATCCGATGTATGACACTGACTCATATGAAGAACACCGACTGGGCTGATTCCTCTGGGGACAGCCCTCGATGGGATGGGCTCAATGCACTTGGGAAAAAGATAGTTACTCGCATGGAAGAGATTCATATGGTTATTGATGTCTCTCACGCGTCAGATAAAACCGTCGAGGATGTTTTAGAGGTGACATCTGCTCCTTTAATGGCGTCTCATTCGAATGCACGGGCGTTATGCGACATTCCTCGTAATCTGCCTGATGATTTCATTCAGGAGATTGCCAAAAGAAACGGTTACATCGGGGTGAATTTTTTCCCTGTTTTTCTAAAGAAATCCATTTTTGATCAAGTGTATAAAAATGTCGAAAAATATGAACCTGAACATCAGCAGATCCTTCAAGGTAAGGAAGACAGCCCGGATTTTGTCAACAAGGCAGAATCAAAACTGTTTCAGAAATATGTGAAAGGATCCGATAGTGTCGATATAAACGCCGTGATAGATCACATTGTCCATATCGCTGAGGTCGGAGGTATTGACTGTGTGGGTCTGGGAAGTGATTTTGATGGGATGAGTTCCACTCCTACTGATTTGACCGATGTTTCCTGTTATCCAGTACTAATAGAAGGATTGTCCGTAAGAGGTTTTAAAACAAAAGAGATCCGTAAGATTATGGGGTTGAACCTCTATCAATTTTTAAAACAATTTGATCATTGATTTCCAATAGTAATTGATGGTAAATGCCCTCTTTGATAAATGTCCGAGGAGTTCAAGTTTGACAATACCGAGTATTCCTCGTCTTATTTTAAGGAATTTTTTTATCGAATTTTTTCATTCTGATTGTATCTCAATTTTCTTCTTGAACGAAACGATTTTTCTTTTTGTTCATTAATACACTGTGCACTACTAAGATAACAATCGCTGCGATAATAATGGAGATCGTCTTATCAGCGATTTCGACGACAAGATTTTCAATGAACGAGGCGGTCGTGGGGTTTCCCGTTTGAGAGACAAAGAAATCGTAAATGATCAGCGTCCCCTTGTAGGGTGGGAGATGAAATGCGGTGATGATACCGACGCTAAGAACCGCATTCAGGACACCGGTGGTGAGACCGACCGTCACTAATTTGAGTGGTTTATACAGATTCACCCAACCGCGTTTATAGAATGCCCAGGTGAGGACTGCCACCAGGATGCTGCTGAACAACCAGACCCAGTAAGAGATACCCCAGTACGTGAATGCCATGATTAAGTTATAGAGGACACCGGCGAGCACCCCTGCCCAGAGGCTGCCGATGATGACAGCAAATGATGTTCCCCAGCTGTCAAGAAAGAATGGGACACGTATATACAACACTAGAATTGATGTAGCGAAATTCAAGAGGATTGCACAAAACACCAGGATGAGAAAAAATGGCCATCGTGTCTTTATGGTATGGCGAAGAGCTATCTCATGGTAACTTGATAGTTCTTCATGAAGAATCGTTTTTTTCTTCAGAGGTCGACGTGTTGTCGCGTTAATCAGTCGGGCGATCAATACGGCAACAAAGATAACTCCGCTGACCAGTTCGACGGTCACAACTGCGCGGGCGACAGCGGTGACTGCGATAATATCACCAAACCCGACCGAGGTTAAGGTAACAAAGCTGAAGTAGAGGATTGCGGAGAACGAGAACTGTCCGTAAGTGAAGTGTAATGATGTTGGGTTGAGGATGTAAATAAGGGAGTAAATTTGGCTAAACGTGATTGCGATCAGGATATAAACGCTGATGGCACCGTAGATTTCGTTGATTGTGACTTTTTCGACAGACAGAACATGATAAAGGATGGTAATCAGGATGAAAAACAAGGTGATGGTTGACAGGGCGAATCGGGCGACCAGGAGTTCTGGTGTCGACTGGAACGTCTCTGTCCATATCACGATGAATGTTGGGACGGTAAGCATCAGCGAAGTCGCGACATATCTGATGTCGTAACTGACTGCGTAGATACCAAAAAGAAGGATGACGGCGAATAAAATGAGCAGAACGATGCTACCGAGTATGCTGTCCTCAAGGAATGGGAGTAAGATGATGAGCAACACTAAGGAGATGAATAAGAAAAACGAGCGGCGTTTGCGTATGACCATTTGCACTGAGTGATACTTATCTGTTAGTGACGTATAGCCTCCTCCATTTCAACTCGTAAACTTAAAAAGACTATTTAATGGATTTGTTTTACAAGAACAATTATTAATGAATGCTCCTTTTTGAATTCAGCATTAACAGGTATAAATCCCCTGTTTTTAAAACCTACATTATTTACTTTTCACTTAGGTTCGTTAACGGACCAGTTTCTTTTTATCGCTTGTTCAAAGAATCTCCTCCCGGTTGACAAGATACTAAAAAAAACGATTATCAACCATATCAATCCTGAAATTAATGAGAGATAAAATAAGTGATAAAAAAGAAACATCATAACCGTTGAAGCTCCGAACAAATAGAATATTACTAATAAAAAGAAAAAGGGGCGGACCTTTAATGTCATAGGTGGAATATTCTTGATATAGTGGAACGGCATCTCAAGGTTATCTATTAACACAAATAGAGACACATAGAAAAGAATCGTAAGAAAAAGAAGGGTTGCTTGTGCAAGCATATCTTCTGTATTATTAAGTCGAGTCAACAATAACGTGATTGATGTAAATATAAAACCACTGAAAAGTGATAATACGTGTGCGATGGTTTTGTTGTGCTCGAAATATGGCGTGTATAAATCTTCATTTTTAAGCATTCCATTTCCTTCTAATTATTTTTTGAGGGAAGATTGGATTGTCTGAGCGAGCTCATCAAGCTTTTTTTCATATCCTGACTCAAGGGGTCCTTTTATCGCTATGACCTTGAGTTTTAATCCCTCAGATAACTTGGAGATATTCTTTTTCCTAAGAATTTCCTCCATCTGTTCAAGACCTTTATCCTGACTGGACGCGGGATTAAGACAGGTATTAACAAGGATATAATGCGCAGATTGGTTTTTTATCTCTATTTTATCTAAGAATTTCCTCATCGATCGCACGATTTTTCCAAACGCATTAGGTGCACTAAAAATATAGAGATCAGCTTCAGGAAGCGATTGTGGTTTGATATCATGAACTGACATGAGTTGCACAGAATGCCCTTTTTTCCTCAAGATTGTTTCCAAATACATCATCGCTTTTTTTCCATTACCATATTTTGATTCATAGATGATATCGATGTTCATTTTTATTCGCCTTACACCCTAATCATTTATTTATTATTTAATGCTCCCCTGTTGAGATACTTTGACAATACTCCAGAGCCCCCACAGGGGGGGAAAAATGAAGGTCTGGCATAAAATCCTACCACGGGATTGCTTGCTAGGGGTACATTGCTCCTCAAATATTTTGTCGAGCCTAAGTAACTAGAGGGAAAGCATTGATGCGGTTTTCGATGGGTGCAAAAAGTAAAAAAAAGAGGTGGAGTTAGAATCCCATGAGATACCGCAGAATGGGGAATGCATGAGGAAATAGCACAAGTAATCTTGCAAGGAACCAATGATGTTCGATG
>JGI20214J51088_10002561_pt1 | contig 12056 bp, 9 predicted proteins | sample WetSurMetagenome_FD_51088 | JGI IMG/M metagenome (IMG submission 51088)
TGAGATTTTGCGGCCGCATCCTATATGCTAGATTCACACGCCTATTGTAGCACGAAGATGCAAATATGGTAGCTGGATATTGCGTTAGCTTCGCTTGTGTGNTAGAACTACAACATGGTTGAAAATTCAACAACGCNTGAGCTGTATGGTAAGTTANGNNCGGTGGCAAAGGCGGCAAATCTTTCGGAAAATCAAGCATCACATATAATTGATTTTAGCTATAAACATGATCCCGATTCCAAAGGCCGTTTAGTGGTATTTTGCGCAGGCATAGCTTCAAATGAGGCAAAAAGAAAAGATTTTATGGTTGAAACCCAGAAAGCCAAATTTAAGGGGTTGGATTTTGATTCCATAACAACTTCATTCGTAGATCACAACAGAAGAATAACTATTGACGATATTGTTTCGGAATATATCGATGCCCTGAAAAAGGCAAGGGAAGAATTCGGAATTACAAATGTAATATTTTTCGGGACATCCTTAGGCGCAGGATTTGCCGTTAGAATAGCCCAGCATCTTCATGCAAACCCTCAGGATAATTTAAAAGTTGATGCTCTCTTGTTGGCGATGCCCTGCATAAATGAAGATAGTGTCAAAGGTGTTGCAGATGAGACTATTAAAATACTAAGGGGCGTTTCCGACTCGGCTGCTCTTGCAATGGTTAAAGCGGGATATAAGATTAGGGGGATATTCAGTTATTTTTTAAAAGACAAAGATGATCCTGTCGGGTCAACGCGATCGAGACTGGCATCTCTCAGGACAATTCCTGAAAAATCTCTTTCTCCGATTGATAAAAATACCCGCGTATTTGCATACTTTTCAGAAAACGACAGATATATACAAAACGAAAACGTAAAAGATGACTTAAACGCAATTTCGAGTAAGGGTAAGGTGGAGCCCGGTTTCGTTTCAGGTTCAAGCCCAAATAAACATAATTTGGGAGATAGAAGATTTACTGATATTACTGAAAAGTTTTTACTGCCGAATATCAAAGAGGTTTGGGGAGATCAAGCTTACGACTCCGGTCCTGGGGCCGCATCCCGCACGCCAAATTCATAGCCTATCGCAGCACTTTCATTTGAANATGCTATACTCGAATTTATGTTTACGGTTTCTGACGAGCGGTACGATTTCTACGATCAAAACGGAAAGAAAATAGGCGTTGCGAATTGGAAAGAGCTTCATACCAAGGGTCTAATTCACGAAAATGTCCAAGGAATTCTGTTTAAAGATAATTCTAAATCTCAGGTTCTTCTAAAGAGAAGATCGTCAAATGTAGATATGGAGCCGAACACTATTGAAATTGCAGTCGGCGGACACGTTCTCTCCGGAGAATCGTCAGAAGATGGTTTAAAAAGAGAGTTAAATGAAGAACTTTTTTGGGAAAAAGATTTACCAAAAAATCTAACTATTAGAAAAATTTGTAAATATTTTAATCATGATGTTGAAAATAATTACGAAAATGCTTACTTATTTGAAATAATATATTCAGGACCGTTTTTCCATGAGAAGGATTATTCTGATAAACCTTTTTGGCGTGACTGGAAAACCGTTCTAAAAGACATTAACAATAACTCAAAAGAATTTTCCAGATATTCAATAAATGCAATTAAAGAATATTTGAAAGCAGTTAATGATCTTTAGTCATTGAGGTTTTTTAAGAATTCCAAAGTGCCTTTTTCATATTTATTGAGGGTAATTATTGTTTTAAAGTATAATTTTTCATCCCCCAGCTCGTCCTTTTTTCCGACAAAAACAAATACAACCGGCAATTTGTTTTCAGATAGTTCTTTTGCGATATCTTTATCTCCCTTGGTATCTCCGAATACAAAATATTTTTGAGGACAGATTTTTTTATTTGACAACCAATTAAGCATTTGTTCGGTGGCATATCTTTTGTTAGCTTTTTTGTATCTGATATTTGTTGCAATAATATCAACGTGAATTTCTAATTCATACTTTTTATCAAATAGGCTTACAATTTTTCTAATTTCCTCAACAAGTTTATTCTGAACTAATTTAAATTTCTCAAGCGATAAATTATCTCTCATCTCGATGGAAATCATTGTTTTTTTATCTAAATCAACAAACATTGAGTCTGAGAATTTATCATCAACAATTTTATTAATTGCAACTAGCAGTTCTTCGTTTATCAAGAAGTGTTTATTTACAGAGTCTTTCCTTATCCCCTTTTCATAAATTGAGCTTGTGCCTCCGAATTCATTTGAAACAAAAACATCATTTAAAATATTTTTGTCGGCTATTCTATTCTCAATTTTTGAAACTACCCTGTCTATAATCCATTCACGGGCTCTTCCCGTTATGAGAGCGACGGGTTCGTTTCTCTTCAGTCTTTTTACAATTTCATCCAAGATTTCAGGCTCGGTTATTTTCTTTTTCTGGGGATTTGTAATTACGCCGTCTACGTCAAAAATTAACATTTGATCTATAGTTTTCATGATTGAAGTGATTATACTCTTGTGGGATAACAACGATCAAGTTAGGTTTAAAACTTGAAATATTCAAAGAATTTATACGCTACAAATGCGGGCCAAACCATTGCCTTCAAAATGCCGATTACACCATCCATAAACGAATGTGAGTGCTGAATAAAATAAATAACCGCTCCGACAAAACCAAGTCCATAGAATGCTCCGGGATTGCCGCCTCTATTTTTGCAGCATTTTTTTGAACAGGATTTCTCCTCCATGCAGTTTTTGATAATTTCCTCTTTCATTTCTTCTTTGATTTTTTCGGTTGTTTTCGGCATAGTTTAATTTTAGTAAAATTTATGTTTAAAATCAACTTTCAGACAAAATAGTTACTGTTGGATTCTTGCGGCTCTGACTCTATCGAGTTTGGTCAGAAGTTTTTTCCGAAGCCTCAGATTTTTCGGAGTAACTTCCAAAAGCTCATCATCTTCCAGGAAATCCAGATATTGCTCAAGACTCATTTTCAAAGGAGGCGTCAGAGCAATCTGAATATCGGAGGTGGAGGCTCGCATGTTGGTCAGGTGTTTTCCTTTGGCTACATTTATTTCGATATCGTCTCCTCTTGAGTTAAGGCCGATAATCATCCCCTCATAAACGGGAGTTCCCGGATCGATGAAGGTTGTCCCACGTCCCTGGGCATTTTCCAGTCCGAAGGTTAAAGCAACTCCTGGTTCGGAAGCAATCAAAACGCCATTTCTGATTTTAGGCAATGTGGGAGTCAGCGGCTCATATTTGTCAAACATCGTGTTTACCACAGCAGTACCTTTGGTATTCGTCATCAAAATATTTCTGAGCCCCAGAAGATTTTTAGACGGGATTTTATATTCAAATCTCGTATGCCCGCGTCCGTCAACATGCATATTGGTCATTTGGGCTCTTCTTTCGCCGAGTTCTCTGGATACTGCGCCTTGAAATTCGTCCGCAACATCAACGATCAGGTCTTCGACCGGCTCCATGATTACCCCATCCACATCTTTCGTTATTACCTCGGGTTTTTCGACCTGGAATTCATATCCTTCGCGCCTCATGGTCTCGATAAGAACAGATAAGTGTAATTCTCCCCTGCCTGAAACAACGAATTTATCCTGCATGACTTCCAGCCGCATGCTGATATTTGTCTCGAGCTCTTTGACCAATCTTTCATAAACCTGTCTTGAATTGGTAAACTTTCCTTCTTTTCCGGCAAAGGGAGAAGTATTGGCAAAAATTGCAATCTTGATTGTCGGATCTTCAATGGAGATTCTGGGTAAAGCAACAGGTTCGCTGGGGTCTGCAATTGTGTCTCCGATAGTTACATTATCAATGCCTGTAATGTCAACAATTTCGCCGGCCGTTACTTGCTCAACCTCATCTTTTTTCAGGCCGCGGTTAATAAAAATATTTTCAATTTTAGTCGGAATTTTTTCATTCTTCGCATTAATTAAAACAACCGGTTGGCCTTTTTCCAGTGTGCCGCTGATTATTCTGCCGATCACATGTTTTCCCTTGTGGGAATCAAAGTCCAAAGCGGTTGCCAGCATTTTGAAAGGGCCATTATCTACCTTTGGGGCGGGAATATAATTTACAATCGTTTGCATGACTATATCCAGACTGGTACTTTTCGCAACGTCCTCCAATTTTATTGCCGCTTTGCCCTCTCTGCCGATTGCATACAAAACGGGGAAATTTAATTGGTCGGAGTCGGTGGCAAGTTCCAAAAATAAGTCATTGGTTTTTTCAAAAGAGTCCTGAATATCCGCCAGTTTTTTGTCAATTTTATTGATGATGACAATTATTTTGAGTCCCATTCCTAGAGCTTTTTTCAGGACAAATTTTGTCTGGGGCATAGGACCTTCCAGGGCGTCTATAATTAGCAAAGCTCCGTCTGCCATATTCAGAGTGCGCTCCACCTCTCCTGAAAAATCCGCGTGTCCGGGAGTATCAATAATATTAATTTTATAATCTTTATAATTAATCGCTGTATTTTTGGCCAGAATAGTAATTCCCCGTTCTCTTTCCAGCGGATTGGAATCCAGAATTGTTGTTTGCTGCATTTCCGCCTCATTCTCGCGGAAAGCATGGAACTGCTTGAGCATAAAATCTACAAGCGTAGTCTTGCCGTGATCCACATGGGCAATAACAGCGATATTTCTGATATTCTCCGATTTCATAATAATTTCACCTTTCCAGTAAAAAATCCCTCTTTCCCGCCGGATCAGAGGGATCAAGGCAGCTTCATTACAACCTATATTATATCACATGGCTGTTTACTACGCTCAGCGCATGAACAGGATTTACTTTCCTTCGAGTCTTTGATAGGCTAAATGTATTCCCTATGCCGGGGGATTTTTTTATGAGATCAAAACGCAGAAGAATAAGCAGGAGGAAAAAGCCAGCAAAAATAAATTTTCCGTGGTTTAAGTTAATAATACTGGTTTTGCTTCTTTATTTTATTGCCAATATTATCGGAATTATTAGATCTGCAGGATATAAAACAACTGAAACGAAATATATTCCCGGAAATTCTTTAGGGAGTATTCCTTTAACTCCTCCGGCAACTCCTACGCCGACTTTGATTCCTACGCCAACCCAGATTCCTTTAATTGGTTATTGTTTGAATGTTCCGGTCCTCATGTATCATCATATTCAACCTGCTGCTGAGGCGCAGAATAAAGGACAAGGAGCCTTGTCTATTGATAGCGGAGAGTTTGATTTGCAGATGGGTTATTTGGCAGGTAAAGACTATTCATTTATCTCGGCCCATCAGTTGGTGGACGCTCTGGCAAGTCACGGAGATCTACCATCAAAAAGCATTGTCATAACAATGGATGACGGATACAGCGACATCTACGCTTACGCATATCCCATCCTTCAAAAATACCACATTATAGCTAATATTGGTGTGATTACCGGCCTTGTGGGGGGAGCCGACTATTTATCCTGGGGGCAAATAGAAGAGATGTCCCACAGCGGCTTGGTATATATGGTTAATCACACTTGGTCGCACTATTCTATAACACATGGGTCAAGCGATAAAGTTGAGTTTGAGATTGCGACAGCCAAGCAGCAGCTGCGAGATCATACGGGGCAAAACATGGATACATTTATCTATCCATACGGAGCCGTGAATTCCAGCGCAATTGCAGCATTACAAAAAGAAGGCATTAGAGGGGCTTTTTCGGAGATTTGGGGCCGCTGGCAGTGCGATTCGTTTATTATGGCTCTTCACAGAACCCGCGTCGGCAACACTTCACTTTCTTATTATGGACTTTAGGGATTTAATCAGCATATTGTAATTGCTCTCCTAAATCAGCTACTTTTTCTGAATTTCCTGTTTCAGGCGACCCGTCATACGTCAGGCTGATCCATGGCTTATTATATTCTTTTGATAATTGTTCGGAAAATGCAGCCACAATTCCTCCCGGCATACAGCCATGAGGCATAACCGAAATAACGCCGGCATAACGGGGATCTTCCATTTGTTCTATACCGCTGCCCAAGGAAAGAACCGCTTCGCTTCCGTTCCTGCTTGGTAATACTAGTGATGATTTGGCAAGCAATTCTCTTGTTGTATGGTCTCTTTCGAAGATTACCCTGTCTGTTTTTGCGGCCAGTCCGTTCTCTATAGCCTGGGTGAAAAGTCTTCGCGCAATTCCTGTCACTAATTTTTTAATATTTTTGTTTTTCCATGCGTCTTGGACATGTCTTAAATTAATGTAATTTATCCACTCCGCCATCGGAGCAACTTCCACTTCCAATCCGCTTGCCTCGGCATTTCTGACCAAGTCATTGTTGCAAAATTCATTTGACCGAAGATATATTTCTCCATTGATTCCAACCAGCGGCTTTTGCGGTTTTGTTTTATCTTTAACATCAAGAAAATCTCTTTCCGCTGCCTTGAGAAGAGGCTTCAAATCTTCCTTATTTTGAACTTTTCGCATTAGTTCCTGATAATATTTTGAATAAACCGCATCTGCCTGACCGGGTGCTTTTTCGTATGGCCTGGTTGTCCAAAGCATCTTTTGTAATAAATCATTTGAGATAAGACCTCTCCATGCCAAAAGCTCAAAATTTCTGCCCAGCCCCAAATCACTATACGCGTTATTTGATACTGAGGTAAGCACTTTAACCGGTATAGCAAGCTTGTTGAAAGCCCTTTGTTGCTCCAATGCGTATTTTCCCAGCCTGCACGGTCCGAATGATCCTGCCATGAAAAAATTTGTTCCCGCAGCAAGGTTACCATCTCTTGCTTCTCTTAGGCCTTGTCCGAGACTATCTCTGAACGGCAGACATTCTTTTCCGTTGGTAATATCACGGCTCAGATTCATGCTTTTTCTGTCGGACCTCGGTAGTACTCTGGCGTCTACTCCGTAGGCTCTCATGGCTGCAACCAGAACGCCTGCATGGTCGGCCATGCTTGGTATAACCAGCTGTTCTTTTTTATTAACTATAGAAGGGACTTCTCTTTTATAATCCTCGGGCTTGCCTGTAAATTCAAAGCCTGATTTTTTGTAGCCCTGGATGTTATCCACAAATGCTTCAAGCCTGGTGATGATGCCGGCTTCGGCAGCATGTTCATCAACTTCAATTTGTCCAAGCGGTTTTCCGCCCATCATGTCTTCCACGACATTTTGAATAAATGAATTCGGTCCGCAGCCGAAATTGGTGAGGAATAGTCCGAAAAGCTGCGGATTCTCATTGATTATTTTTGATGCCGCGTATATTTTCCTTTCATAATTCCAATAAGGTCTGTCGGAAACTTCAAAAACATTAACATCGTTCAGGGGAAGAAAGTCCATAGGAACCGGAATAACGCCAAGCTTATCTAATTCCGAGGTAATTCCGAGATTGGCACCCTGATCCTGAGCATTATAAGCCCTAGAAAGGAGAACTACGCCTGTTAGTTCCGGATTGTCTTTTAATCTTTGGAGAAGCTCTTTTCCTTTCTCCTGCATTTTTTGCTCGAATTCCCTTTGTTTTTTTAGTCCTTCATTGGCAGCTCTTGTTCCTTCCTTTTTACTAAAACCCATCCGTGTTGCAATTTCTGCAAAACTATCTATCACTTCCGCGTCTCCTCTGGAAAAATCAATTACGGGATCAAGAAGTTTTTTATCTAATTCAAAAACGGATTTTACGATGTAAGGACCGGCCTGAATCAAAGGACATGAATAGTGCTGATCCTCTTCTCCGTTCTTTTTACCCATTCTGATAGCATTCGGAATCATGACAAAGTCATTGCCTTTATTTAGTAATTCTTCCACGTGTCCATGAAGTAATTTTGTCGGATAGCATGTATCCGCATAGGCTTTCTCCAATGAATGCTTGACCGTTCCGTTGTTGGTGGGAGAGCTAATCTCAACCTTTACTCCCAAGTCTTTCAAAAATCCAATCATTAACGGAGCCATATCATGAGTCATTAATGCCCGCGGAATTCCTACTTTTTTGCCTGTTCCTTTTGCCGGGTCATAATCTGCATAAAGAAGTTTTTCTCTCTCGGTAAAAGGTGTATTTTCCTTATTCTTTACTGCCCCGTCTATCGAATCAAACTGATCGCATCTTGAGCCAAAAAATGATTTCTTTTCTTTTCCTTCGGGAGTACGGGTAGTCATTGAGCTGATAGTGCAGTTATTGTCACACTTATGGCAATCTAAAGTAGTAAGTTTGTAGGTAGAGTTTGCAACTTCCGAAAAACCTTTAAAATTCGATGTTTTTTCCGTCATTTTCTTCCCTCCACTTCTTTCATCTTATCTCCGGCCATAAGAGCCGCTCCGATTGCTCCCGTGACTTCTTTGTGCTCAGGAATTATGAAACTTTTTCCTGGAAATTCATTTATAAATGCTGAAACAATAGCTTCGTTATAAAAAACTGCTCCGGTCAGAAGTATAACATCTCCAACTTTGTCATTTTCAACGACCTTGGAGTGATAATTCTTGGCTAAAGATGTTGCCAGACTGGCTATGACAACCTCAAGGGGTACTCCTTGCTGTAAGGCATCGGTAACAGCTTGGCTCATAAAGGCAGTGCATTTTTCTCCCAGATCGATTTGATATTTTGCAGCAAAAGCCTTTCGGGCGAATTCTCCGGTGCGGGTAGATACACCCATCTGTTCCGATAACTCGTCAATAAAACTTCCGGTTCCGGCGGCGCAAGCCTTGTTCATCTTGTAGTTTAAAACAGTGCCGTTTTTTAAATAAACATATTTCGAATCTTGCCCGCCAATTTCAAAAATTGTATCAATTTTTGGATTTAGCAATATCGCTGCCTGGACTTGGGCAGTTATCTCATTTCTTACAATATCCGATCCGATGAAGTCTCCGACAAGATATCGTCCCGAACCGGTTACACCAGCCGCTTTTACTTTTATGCCCTGATGACGCGAAAAATATTCCATTATTTGTTTGATTGCTTCTAATGGTTGGCCTGCCGTCATAAGATACAATTTATCCAAAAGGCTTTTATCCTTAGAATCGAGTAATACCGCTTTTGTGCTGGTTGATCCTATGTCGGTTCCCAAAAGCACTTCTGTTCCGCTTTTAATTTCAACGGGCTTCCATGTTTCTTTTGTGGCTTCAGGAGGCTTAAGCGTTATGGGAATCTGAAACACTTTTTCTTTTCTTGCCGCAGGGTATAAGCTTACAGGAACAATATCTTTTCTTTGAGCGAGAGTTGCAGCTCCGATTGCCCCCCGGTGTTCCGGATAATCAGGAATTATCAAGTTTTCGATCCTAAGGGTGTTGGATAAAGCTCTTGAAACACCCTGATTATTCGCAACCCCTCCTATAAATAATGCTGGCTCTTTAAATTGTCCTTTCCATTGAGAAGAAATTATTTGGGCAACGCTATTGGAAAACGCCGCGAGAATTTCCTGCAGCGGCACTCCTTTTTGTTGCAAATGAATCATATCGGACTTGGCAAAAACACTGCAGCGTGCAGCGATACGTGGCGGGGTACCTTTGCATTCAAGAGCAATTTCTCCAATTTTATCCACAGGTATTCTTAATCTTTGCGCCTGTTGTTCCAAAAATCTTCCTGTTCCCGCAGCGCACAGAGGAGAGCGCGTACTTTTCCATCGTTTGCCTAGATCATCATTTCTGCCGATTACGGATGCTCCCTGTCCCCCTATATCTATAATTGTTTGAGCATCTGGATGGTCCCATAAGACTCCTTTGAAATCCGAAGTCGGAATTCCAAATTTTTGCCAATCGGGTTGTTCCTTATATGCGTATCTACCCGAGCCGGTGACTCCAGCTGCTCCAAGCTTAGTTCCTTTTGGCAGCCTGTCCATAAGTGTTACTATCGTTTGGCTGAGGCCCTTATAATTGCGTTCTTTATCTAAATAAATTATCTTTTCCCCCTGGATTACGGCAAGATGAGTGTTTACTGATCCGATATCAAGTCCAAGTGTTGGTTTTTCAGTTCTGGACATAAGATTTCAAGATTATAGTATTTAAATGATAATTAATCAATAAGTCAGAATATAAAACGAGCAAAAGGATATCGCGTGTAGATTCTGAGGTTTTTTGATTTAGTTGTTCTGGTTTTGTTCTATTGTTTTTCGTATATTTTTTACATATGCTGGAAATATGCAGAAAATTATTTTACACATTGATTTTGATTCATTTTTTGCCAGTTGCGAGCAGCAATTCAATCCCCTTTTGCGGGGAAAACCTGTGGGAGTTACCGCTCATCATGGTCGGACTTGTATTATAGCAGCAAGCCGTGAAGCTAAGAAGTTAGGGATCAAATCTCCTTCCCGTACTTATGAGGCATTGGGGATTTGTCCCGGCCTCAAACTTGTTGCAGCCGATTTTGTTAAATATTTTGAGATTTCCAAGAAATTTTTGAAGATTTGTCAGAATTTTTCTCCCGAGGTTGAGCTTTTTTCAATTGATGAAGTTTTTATGGACATTACTTTAACGCATCATCTATTCGGCGGACCCTACAAAATGATCGGAAAATTAAAACAAGAAATTGCAGAGAAAATCGGAGAATATATCACAGTTTCAGTCGGCATTTCCCACAATAAACTCTTAGCGAAGCTTGCTTCGGGATTGAAAAAACCAAACGGTACATTTGAAATAAATAAAGAGAACCTCGAAGATGTTTATGAAACTGCAGAATTGACGGATATTTGCGGAATCGGAGAGAGAATCAAAATTAGACTCAACAAAATCGGCATTTATACCCTTTTGGAATTAAGAGACGCAAACTTAAATTTGTTAATCTCGGAATTTGGTAATTGTGAGGGATATTTTTTAAAAAATATTGGCCTTGGATTGGATTCGGATTCTCTGAATTCTTTTACCCGCAGCCCTTCGGTCAAATCTGTCGGGAGAAATTATTGTCTGCCGAAAAATGAATACAATAAAACCGTAGTTTTGCAGAATCTATTTGAACTTTGCGAAGAAGTCTGCATCAAATTAAGGCGTCTTTTTAAAAAAGGAAGAACCGTCGGATTTTATCTTGGCGGAGACATAAATTTGCATGGAAGAAAAACGTACAGCAGCTATTTTGATACAGGACGGGAAATGTATAATTTAATAATGAATCTGTTTGACATTAATAGTTTTAAATATGTAAGAAGAATGGGGATTTGGGCGTCAGGCCTGGAAGATATAAATAGCACTCCCCTGTCTCTTTTTGATTCTCCAAAGCGGAGTAAATTGATTTCGGCAATAGATACACTTAACGAAAGATTCGGGGATCACACTATCCGTAACGGATTTTTGTTATATTCGGACAAACTGACAACAGTCCCCAACGGTTTTACCTCTCGTCTTTAACAAAGACTCGGGGTACGCACACTATTGGATTTCAGTTTATGGAGTGCAGCATGGCTGACAAGTATGAGAGAACGAAATTAGCGCTTGAAAATATTGAACTTTAATTGTAAAGAGTTTGGCATTCGGAGAGAACAAGATTTCTCTTCTCGCTTGGCAGTCCCAAAATATCCAGGCGGGACGGGTCATTGCATATCTCTCTGGGAAGAATTATATGGTTTTCCAAAAGTTGTTGTTTTTGGGAAGACGAGATAGAGGTAAGCATGGTAACGGGATGAAGCTCATGCTTTTCGATTAAATCTCTAAAGTTGCCATTGGCCGGATAATCCCAGGATATGATTTTCATATTGCTGCAAAGCGCGTAATCCAAAGCGTCTTTAGTAATTTTGGTATTGGTGATAAGCCAGGCGTCATTTAGATTATTTTGTTCTTTGATATCGTCAAATCTGGCTTTGGTATACAAAGAAACATGAATTTGGGATTTTATCCCGGGCGTATTATGAAATTTACATTCAATCATTGATCTTAAATTGTTTTTTTCTGCAATAATATCTATTTCATGACTGATACATTTACCTCTCAACACTTGTCTGACTGAGGTGTTGTATCCTTCCATCTTTAAAATATCCGAAATATAATCTTCAAACGGATATCCCGTCGGCCCGAGATCAATAATTGCTTGTTTTAGGCTGTATTTTATCCGGGAGGGATACTGAGAATCCCGCATAAATTCCATGATGAGCTTGTAAATTTCGGAGGTTGGAATATTATCGTACAATTTTGTATGAATATATGAAATTGCTTT
>JGI20214J51088_10002562_pt1 | contig 12056 bp, 9 predicted proteins | sample WetSurMetagenome_FD_51088 | JGI IMG/M metagenome (IMG submission 51088)
AACTGAGGTTAAAAATCTTCAAAGGAAATTAAAAGAACTGGGATTTAACCCGGGCGCAATAGATGGTGATTTTGGTCCGGGTGCTCAGGCAGCGGTGTTAGCATTTCAAAAAAGTAAAGGGTTATTAGCAGATGGCGTTGCTGGCCCAGGTACTCTGAATGCTCTTGGTCTAGTAGACAACTCAAACCTTCCATCGGTTGTAAGTAAAGTTACATCTACGATGGTTTCAAAAATGTTTCCATTTGCACCAGTAGATAACATAAAAAAATATCTGCCTTCTATCTTAAAAGCTCTCGAAGATCAAAAATTGGGAGATAAAAAAATGGTGCTGATGGCTCTGGCTACTATCCGTGCAGAAACCGGACGATTCTTAGCAATGGATGAAGGTAAATCAAAGTTTAATACTTCTCNGGGCGGTCATCCTTTTGATCTTTACGATAACAGAGCTGATCTGGGTAATAAAGGCAATGGTGATGGAGATAAATTTAAAGGGCGTGGTTTTGTACAGCTTACCGGCAGATCAAATTATACTAAGTATAGTAAATCACTTGGATTAGATACACAGTTAGTTAAAAATCCTGATCTGGCAAATGATCCAGAGATTGCTGCAAAGATTTTAGCTAGTTTCTTGAAGGATAAGGAAAGAAGAATTAAAGAGGCATTACTTGATAATGATCTTAGGTTAGCGCGGAGACTGGTAAATGGCGGTAGCCATGGACTTACTGATTTTACAGACGCTTATAATATCGGTAACAATCTGATTGTATAAATATTAAATATATTTTCAAATAAAGGAAAAAAAAACTAATTTTTCTCTAACAACGGAAAACCTTACAGCATTCTCAAATACCAAAATACTACAATTGAATAGGTAAAAAGAAATGGATCAATTCAAATGTTGATGTCAGGCATCAATAGTTAAAGTATCAAGGAAGAGCAATACTTCGAAAGATGATTTATAGAAGAATACTTTTATAAGTGAAATACAGAAAGTGAACTTGGACTTAAGAAAACTGTTAAATAGTACGAATGAGTAAATGATAGATAATTATGACTATTACCGTTTAAGTTATTATCTTATAAAAAAATTAATTTATGTTTTTTGGAAAGGTGACTTTTTAAACGAATTTTAGTTGAGGAGGCAAAATGACTAAAAAAAATATTGGGTTTAAGAAAAAACCGGATGTAAGCGTATGGGTTCTATTTTCTGCCGCTTTATTAATAATCGTCTTCTTTCTTTGGTACTTCTTTATTTATGTTGATAACAATGAAAAGCTTCAGATCCAGAAGAACTTCAGAGTATTAACACAGCTTGGCGAAAATTTTAAAAGTCGGTATGATGGTTATTCAACTGTTATTAAATCAACCGACATGAAGGATGCGCTTAATAGAATCAAACGGGATGATCAATCTGAGGGCGAGTTTAAAAACTATGACCAAAAAAGCGATTATATAAAGAAATATTTTTTTGGGTTGGAAGTTGTTAAAAAAGAAGCGTCTTACAAAAAAGACTACATTTATTTTGGTGAGAACAATGCACTAATTACAGATACTGTAGATTTTATAGGGGCTACAGGCGAGAGCCACCAAATCATCAATTTTAGAATCAATAAGAAAGATTTTTTTCAGCCGCTTGAAAGAAAAGATGTATTTGAAGAATTAATATTTATTAAAGAAAGCCCTTCATCCAAATCATCAACTACTTATAATGAATTGTTCTTTAGTTCTTTCCAAGGCGATATTGAAGTAAATAGATTAGACAGTTTATTTGACAAAAAAGCAGGAATTGCTTTTGGTTCTATTGCTGATATAAAATTATTGGGAATAGATTACAAATTATTTCTTACACATGTACAATTAAAAAACAATGAATCCTATTATGTAGGGGGTGTAATTAGTAAAGACACATATATTAAGGATACGCGTTCAATTAATTTTTATGTTGCTCTTTTAGTTACAATCATATTCTTTATTCTGTTACTTAGTATACCTCTTATCAAACTGAAAGTGATAAGTGAGAATCAAAAGTTAAAAATCAGCGATCTTTTGCTATCTACTTTTTCTATAATCATCGGTACTTTTTTCACATTACTGATCATTTTTAGTTTCATTAATTACAGCCGTGGAAAAGTAAATGTAAACACGGAGTTGAAACATCTTTCGGATTCAATTGAATACAAGCTGACTAATGAGATACAAGAAATTTATCATACCTTAGTATTATACAGTGACTCTCTTATCAGAAACGATTCGTTATTAACTAAATCAACCTCTTATAAATATTTTAAATTAATCTTCACTTTAAACTCAAATGGTGACCAGGTCAGTATAACTACCTCAAGGAAAAAACCTTCAAATCCTGATAATTACAAATACAGGAAATATTTTACTGAGAGCGGCGAGTGGCGATTGGGTAGCAGCAATTTAATGGTAGATTTTGTTTATTCGAGTTCAAGTGGTGAACAACTTGGTGTTGTTTCTATGAAGGAAGATGATTCAGTTTATGTAATTACCTCAAGATTTTATTCTGTGATAAATACTTTACTCCCTCCCGGTTATGGTTTTTGTGTTATAGATAAAAAAGGAGATGTAAAATTCCATTCCGACGCCAATCGAATGCTTAGAGAAAATTTTCTTAAAGAAACTGAAAATTCAATCGAACTTGCGGGAGCTATTTATGGAAATCTAAATGTGCCATTTTCTGCCAAATATCTTGGTAAAAACCACTCAGGCTACATAACGCCAATATCAACTCTTCCTCTGTATCTTGTTACTTTTTTTGACAACTCATACTCAAATTCTATAAATCTTCAAATAACAAGCCTGACTATACTTTTTTTAATTCTATTACTGCTAATGTTTTTTACTACTGTAATTGCAGCACGGCTTATTATTTATAGAAAGTCAGAATTAAGACCAAGCATAGATATAGTTGAGTGGTTGAGACCAGCAGAATGGAAAACAGATGTGTACAGAAAGTCAATTATCTCAAATTTAATTGCCATCATTTTGATAGTAATTTCAAGTTTTACTGATACCGCTGAAAATACTCTTTTTATAATTTTTCTTTTCATTCCAATTCAGATAGTCACTGTTTATAATTATACAAACTTTTTTGTCCGGGGATCCAGTAATAAAAAGTATTTTAAAAGTCAGTTTATCCCTTCAATATTTTTTATTATATGTGTTTTTTATATAAGGCTTAGTACGGATACCGATATCACTTTACTTGCAGTTTTTTGTGTGTTACTAATCCTTGCTAATGTTTTCATTTTGAAATACTTTAATATTCAATCGTTGCAATCGAATAATCCGAAATATTTTTATCGTTATTTGTTCTCCTGGCTTAGTTTAATTGTAATTGTACCAGTAATTATTTTTTCCATTGTCTTTTATAATAGTGAGGTTAGTTCAGATTTAACGCACAAATTATTTTCTTATGCGAATAGGGAAGCCTTAAGAGACTATGAAATTGACAAATTTTACAGCGATTATGTAGATACTTCTTACATTAAATATAAGAATGGAAGTAAAATAGAAGGTGTTTATTATCCGGCAGGTATCTGTGAATTAAAAGATTCAAGCAGTTTCCTTAAAATTAAGGGGGATGATTTAAATGGAAATTTGGCTGAGATTTTATTCTACTTAAAGCCCGATTTAGATCAGTTAAGTACAGAAAGAAAAAGCCTTGCTATTAAAAATTCGGAATATATAAAGAAGCTCTCAAGTGATTCGATGATACTGAAATATACTGCTAATCAGGTTCATCATTCAGTGAAGAACTCCGGCGAGACTTTGAAAAAAACAAGTTACTATAAGGGAATAATATCAAAATTTGGATTTGGTAAAGCTGAAGGATTTATTTTATTTAGCCTGGTGCTCTTGATAAGTTTTTATGCGATTTTTAAAACTATAAAATTCACATCGGAAAGAATTTTTGGTATCACTATCAAAAAGAAAAAAATATTTTCTGATCTTCTGAAAAAAAGCATCGAAAGTGGAACCAATTTGGTTATTCAATGTGCCGGGATGTGTGATAAAGATATTGATCTTTATTTTTCTGGACATACGTCACCCCCAATTGATTATGGAAAACTCTGGCTGCCTGATATACTTGTAAACCAACAAAACAAGGATATCATTTTGATTAAAAATATCCATCCCAATTTTGAACATCCGGAAAAAGATATAGAAAAATTTGCATCAATTAATAAACTGGTTGAAAATGGCGATAGTCAGTTTGTCCTCATTTCGAATCTAAGTATAGAAAAATTAATTGAGACGATTAAAACAAAAATTAAATTCGAAAAAGATGATAATTCTCTTAAACCATTACAAAAAATACAAACTTTATTTGAATCGATAGATAAAAAATTTGTTCATCTTTATGCCCCTATAAACGAAATTAATAAACCGGAAATAAATGAATTTTTGAGAATCAAGTTAAAAGAGGCTCATATCTCAGAAGAGGCAAGACAAATTATAACAGATGAATTAATCGTTTTAGGTATACCAGAAAATTTATTAAAAAAATATGCTGATGTAATAATTGATTACACGCTAAAAGAAAAACCACACAGTAATAATTTAATTGATAAAATTGTACTTAAAGTTCAAGAACTTGCAACCGGGTATTATGAAAGAATTTGGGAATCATGTACAAGTGAAGAAAAATTGTTGCTAATGGATATGGCAGATAATCTTCTTTTAAATGACAAAAATAATAAGGTAATAGAGAGATTAATTAATAAGGGACTTTTTAAAAAAAATGTTTCTGTTGACATCATAAATCGGAGTTTTCGCAACTTTGTAGTTGAAAAATCAAGAGGGGATTATGAAAAAGAATTCCTGGAAACCAGAAAATCAGACAAGTGGACAAATTACCGTGCCCCAATTTTGCTTGTTTTATTCGCGGTTGCGTTCTTCCTGGCTTTGCAGGAAAATATTCTAACAAGTGTAACTTCAATTCTTCCTGTAGTAGTGAGTATAATTACTATAGTTACAAAAATCTCAGGAATATTTTCCGGAAGTGGAGCGAAGACCGAAACTGCAAATTAATAAAAACACTATTTTTTAATGATCTCAAAGCATTAATATTTACCACCCATGTAATTGGTTAATAACTGTATTATCAGAATTCAATACTACTTTAACCGTTAAAAAGTTTTACCACAGTACGCCGATGTGGGGGTGATTATCCCTTTATTTATAATTACATAGCATTTGATTACATTGCTGCGCAAGATTAGTTAAAGTTCATCATCTCTAATCTGCCCTAAATTGCCTACTCATTTGTATATTTGCACATCACTAAAAACAAAAGATAAGAATGGATACAAAGTCTGGATATGTGGCAATAATTGGTCTGCCAAATGTTGGTAAATCAACTTTGATGAATGCATTGCTTGGACAAAAAATTTCCATTATTACATCAAAACCACAGACTACTCGAAAGCGAATACTCGGAATTTTATCTGAAGAAAACTATCAAATAGTTTTTCTCGATACTCCGGGAATTTTAAAACCTACATATCTACTTCAAGAAAAAATGATGGAAGATATTGATCTCTCCGTTAAAGATGCTGATGTGTTTGTAATCATTTATGATGTTAGTTCAGAACAATCATTCAAAGGATCTGAAGAAAACGAGTACATACAGAAAGTTATCAGTGAAAAATCTAATCCCAAAATTCTGGTTCTAAATAAGATTGATACACTTCCGCAAGAAAAAACAGTAGCTTTGATTGACAGATTTGAGAAACAGAATATTTTTAACTCAGTCATTCCTATTTCAGCAAATCTTAAATTTAATCTTGAAAGATTACTAAACGATATAGTTGAATACCTACCTGAAGGTCCTAAACTTTATCCGGATGATATTGTAGCCGAAGAGACAGAAAGATATTTTGTTTCAGAAATTATTCGCGAAAAATTATTTGAACTTTATGAAGATGAAGTTCCGTATAGCTGTGAAGTTTTAATTGCAGAGTTTAAAGAAAGAGAACACTCTAAAGATTTTATCAGTGCAGAAATTGTTGTTGAACGTGAAAGTCAGAAACCGATAATTATCGGTAAAGCAGGTCGCGCAATTAAAGAGCTCGGTGAAAAATCAAGGAAAAGTATTGAAGAATTTTTAGGTAAAGAAGTTTTTCTTGAACTGCGTGTTAAGGTGAGAGAGAAGTGGCGTTCAAATCCGAATATGCTAAAATCGTTCGGATATGTTCGTACAAAAGATAAAGAATAGTTAAAGTTTATGTTCAAATTCAAGTGTAGGTTTAAGTTCAAGTTAGATAAATAGGATCAATAAAATATTCCGTAATGAAGAAATACACTGGTGAATTCGCACTTCTATTTAACACTTTAATCTGGGGCGGAACTTTTGCACTAATTAAAAATGCTTTCACTGATGTCTCACCATTATTGTTTTTAGGATTACGTTTTGGTTTAGCAACACTCATTTTCTTACCGTTTGTTTACTCACATTTAAGAACTACAAATAAAAAAACATTGATAGCTGGAGCAGTTCTTGGAATATTTTACTTTGCTGGTTTTGCAACTCAAAGCGTGGGGCTCAATCTCACCACTGCAACTAAATCCGGATTTATTACTGGAACATTTATAATCTTTATTCCAATTCTTCAATTAATAATCGAACGAAGAAAACCCAAATGGTTTAATATGCTAAGTGTATTTTTAGTTTTGATTGGTTTGATATTGTTATCCAGCAAAGGTGAGAACGCTCTCGATTTTATTCAACAGCTTGGTTCAGATTTTAATCTTGGCGATTTACTTACTTTAATTTGTGCATTGCTTTTTGCATTCCAGGTTGTTTATGTGGATGTATTTACAAAAAAGTATGAATACCTTCCAATGGTATTCGTGCAACTTCTAATCACAGGTCTTGGTGGATTTATTTTTTCATACATTTTTTCCATCACCTCATTAGAAGAGGTTAGGTTAACAGTTAATTTGAGTGTTGTTACTGCAATAATTTACACATCAATATTTGCTTCTATAATTACAACTATCATTCAATTGAAATATCAAAAAATTGTGTCGCCAACAAAAGCCGGAATTATTTTCTCCATCGAACCAATCTTTGCAGCCGTTTTTGCTTACTTTTTACTAAGTGAAAAAATTTCTAATTTTGGCTTTGTTGGATGTGTTCTTATTTTCATCGGAGTAATATTTTCAGAGATATTTTCGCGTAAAGATGAGTGAATTAAAAAGAGCTAAAATAATCGTTAATGGATTAGTTCAGGGTGTCGGGTTTAGATATTTTGTGATTAGGCATGCAGATAATCTTAATCTTAAAGGATATACACAAAACCTTTTTACCGGTGAGGTACTTACGGAAGTAGAGGGAGATGAATCGTTAATCCAGGAATTAATTAAGCAGCTTAAAATTGGTCCTATGAAATCGCACATTGCAAATTGCTCTGTTGATTGGTCTGAATTTAAAAATGAATTTAAAAGGTTTGAGGTTAGATATTGAAATTAAATTTTAGAACGGGATTTGGTTTTGATGTTCACGCATTCGTGGAAGGAAGAAAATTAATTATTGGTGGAGTCGAGATACCTTCTGAAAAAGGTTTAGAAGGTCACTCCGACGCAGACGTTCTACTCCATGCAATTTGCGATGCAATGCTTGGTGCACTTGCGCTTGGTGATATTGGAATCCATTTTCCAAACTCAGATGCAAAATGGAAAGATGCTGACAGTGCAATTTTATTAAAACACGTAAACGAACTTATCCAATTAAAAGGTTACGAGTTAGGAAATCTTGATTGTGTTCTTGCGATGGAAAAACCAAAAATATCTTCATACACTGAATTGATTAGAAAACGAATATCAGAAATTCTTAATGCTGATGTTGATCAAATTTCAATCAAAGCGACCACAACAGAAAAACTTGGATTTGTAGGAAGGGCTGAAGGTGTTGCATCATTCGCAACAGTATTACTCATTAAGAAAGAACTTAATGTTTGAAACAATACTGACTCATATTTCAGACTTAAGCCCTTTCTGGATATATCTTACAATATTTTTCTTTGCATACATAGAAAATCTTTTTCCACCTTCTCCAAGTGATCTTGTAATTGTTATTTGTGGTTCGCTTGTTGGAACAGGTACATTGCATATTGTTCCCACTTTTATTTTTGCAACATCGGGAAGTCTGCTTGGTTTTCTAACTGCGTTTATAATTGGCTGGCAGTTTGATAAAAAGATAATTCATTCCGGTAAATTAAAATTTATCAATATAGAATCCGTTGAGAAAGTTGAGCGAGCCTTTACTCAGTACGGATATTATTTAATTATTGCGAACAGATTTTTACCGGGTACCCGTGCTGTAATTTCATTCTTTGCCGGAATGAGCAAACTAAACGTAAGTAAAACAACAACGTTAAGTTTGATCAGTGCTGCGTTATGGAATGCGTTTTTAATTTATCTGGGTATAACTTTTGGCAAAAATGTTGAGGTTATCGACGGCTACTTAAATACTTATAGTAATATAATTTTAATAATTACCGGCGTAGTCATTCTTTTCTTTGTTATAAAAAACTTTATCATAAAAAGAAAAACCAAAAATTGAAATTTTTATTTAAGAAGCAAGAGCTATCATCAGAAGAAAAAAAGGAAAGAAGAAAAGATAGATTTCTTTTAATCTTAAGCGGAGTCTTGTTTGGCATTTCATTTACACCATTCCCGTTTCCATTTCCTCTATTTTTATTTGTGGCTTTTGTACCTTACTTTTTTGTTGTAATAAAAAGACAAACACTTCTGAAAGTAAACTCAGCGTCTTATCTAACATTTTTTGTGATGAGTTTAGTAACAGTTTTCTGGGTTGGAAGCTGGCAAAGTGCTGCAGATCCTTTTTTAATGTTAAGCGGAATTGTGTTAGTTTTCTTTTTACCTTGTGTAATGCTGATTAACTCCACTTTATATTTTTTATCAAGGAAAGTATTTAAAAAAGATTTATCACTTTATTTCTTTCCCTTCTTTTGGGTAACGGGAGAATACATTCTCACCCTTACTGATCTCAAATTTCCATGGTTAACTATTGGCCATGGTTTAGCTATGTTCACTTCATTTATTCAAATAGCCGATATTATCGGTGCATTTGGTTTATCGTTTGTTGTTTTGTGGATAAATATTTTCATCTTCAAAGGAATAAAATCATTTAGAGAAAATTCAAAATCTGGTTTGATTCAATTTTCAATTGCTGCATCAATTTTTATTTTAATTATAGTTTATGGGTTTGTAAAAATCTCTTCAACTGGCAATGATGAGAAAAAAATCAAAGTTGGAATTATCCAACCAAATCTTGATCCCTGGAATAAATGGGAACTTGGCGGACTAGATGAAATACTTGATAATTATTTTGACTTATCGCAAAAGTGTGTTGATGAAGGTGCAAAATTAATTGTTTGGCCTGAAACTGCATTGCCTGTTTATCTGTTATCTGGAACATACCAAAGTGAAGTTGATTCAATTTATTTTTTCTTAAAGAAAAATAATGTTTCATTGTTAACTGGCATGCCTGATTTTATTATTTACGATAAAGATGAACCACGAAATGCAAAGTATAGTGAAGCAGGTAAATATCATTACACAACTTACAACTCAATTTTACTTCTGCAACCAGAGAGAAATGAAATTCAGCGATACGGCAAAATGCAATTAGTACCGCTTGGTGAACATACTCCGTTTGTTGATCAACTTCCGTTCCTTGGTGATTTATTAAAATGGGGAGTAGGTATCAGCGGCTGGAATGTTGGTCAGGATACAACAGTTTTTAAATTTGTAAATGATAAGGACACAATAAAAGTTGGCGGATTAGTTTGTTATGAATCGGTATTCCCGACTTTTCCAAATTATTTTGTTGATCGCGGTGCACAGTTTTTGACTGTAGTTACAAACGATAGCTGGTACGGTAAATTAAGCGGACCCTATCAGCATAAAGAATTTGCAAACTTACGTGCAGTGGAAAACAGAAGAGCAGTTGTTCGTTGTGCTAATGGCGGAGTAAGTTGTTTGATTAACAAGTTTGGAGTTACGGAAGTTGAAACTGAAATGTTCACAAGAACTCATTTAGTTGTGGATGTTCCATTAAACAGTGAAAAAACTTTTTATACAAAAAATCCATTGATAATTCCGGCTTTGTCATCCGCATTTGGTTTATGGATTTTTGGAATAAATATTTTATTATGGATGAAGAAGAAATTTAATTTATAAAAATTAATGTCATCACGATCCCGATTTATCGGGAGAAGTGATCTGTAATTATTTATATGGATTGCTTTGTCTGGTAGAACCATCCTCGCAATGACTGAATGGAAAAAATGATAGACTTAAGAAGTGACACAGTAACACGCCCATCTGAAGCAATGCGCAAAGCAATGTACTATGCTGAAGTTGGTGATGATGTTTTTAAAGAAGATCCAACAGTTAATAAACTTGAACAATTTGCTGCTGAACTTTTAGGTAAAGAAGCAGCTTTGTATGTTTCCAGTGGAGTGATGGGTAACCAGATTTGTTTAAATGTTTTAACAAATCCCGGTGAAGAAGTTATTTGTGAGCGTGATGCACACATTTTTAATTATGAATCAGGTTCACCGGCAGCATTAAGCGGAATACAATTATTTCCCATTGAAGGAAAACACGGAGTATTTACTCCTGAGCAAGTTGAACCAATTATTCGTCCAACCTCTGCATACTATATGCCGCGCACAAAAGTTATTGAAGTTGAGAACACACACAACCGCGGTGGTGGAACTATATGGCCATTAGATAATATTATTGCTTTAAAGAAATTGGTAAAAAAATATAATTTATTTTATCATCTTGATGGCGCAAGAATCTGGAATGCTTCAGTTGCAACTGGAATAAGTGTGAAAGAATATGCTTCGCAATTTGATTCCATTTCTTGTTGTCTTTCAAAAGGACTTGGGGCACCAGTTGGTTCTATAATAGCTGGTACAAAAGATTTTATTAAAGAAGCTTATCGTGTTCGCAAAGCCTGGGGCGGAGGAATGAGGCAAGTTGGAATTCTTGCTGCTGCAGGTTTGTATGCTTTTCAGAATAATATTGAAAGATTAAAAGAAGATCACGAAAAAGCTAAATATCTTGCTGAAAGAATAGATGCAAATCCAAATCTTGAAATTGATATGAAAGCAGTTCAGACAAACATTTTATTGTTCCATCCCAAAAATATTTCTGTTGATGAAGGATTAAAATACTGCAAGGAAAAAGGTTTATTAGTTTCAGTTGGGAAAACTGATTTAATTCGTGCAGTAACTCATTTGGATGTTTCATTTGATGAAGTAAAAAAAGTTGCTGATATAATTGATGAGGTGTTTTCATAATGGAAATAAAAGACTTTACTCATAAAACAACTGTTAAAGTTCGCTTTCACGAAGTTGATATGCTTGGTGTTTGCAATAACGCTGTTTACATAAACTTTTTTGAGCACGCACGATTGGAATATGTTAAAGAAGCAGGCTTGATGCCTGAAGGCGGAATATTTGCAGATGGCAGATTATTTTTTATGGTAAGAAATGAGATTAATTATCTCGGACATTCATTTTATGACGATGAACTCGATGTGTATTCAAGAGTATCGTATATTAAAAATTCTTCATTTGGATATGATCATTTAATTGTGCGAAAGAAATCGGGCGAAGTAATTGTAGATGGAAAAGGAGTTGTAGTTTTTGTTGATCCGAAAACCAGAAAATCAACTCCACTTACAGAAGAATTTATAGAGAAGATTAAAAAGTTTGAATCTGGAGTGGTGATTCTTCAGTGATTGTCAAAAAGTCTTGCTGAACTTGTTTCAGCATCTTTGAATTTTAATTATTAAATTCCAAACCAAGTTTAAAATGACAATGGAGAGTTTAGTTATTTAGATTGTAATCACTTAATTAAATTATTGGGAGGTTAAAATGCGTAAGTTGATCTTTGATATCGAAACTTGTTCATATCCATTTGAATCTTTATCTGAAACTCAGCGCGAATATTTGTTAAAGTATGCAGACAAAGAAATCGATCCCACC
>JGI20214J51088_10002563_pt1 | contig 12052 bp, 12 predicted proteins | sample WetSurMetagenome_FD_51088 | JGI IMG/M metagenome (IMG submission 51088)
GGCTGGTCCATCTGGAGGTAGGACATGGCCATGTACTGCGCCGCGTCCGCCGCATACGCCCCGTTGCGTCCGATCCCGACCGAGCGCTTGAACTCGTCCACTGCCTTCGCGTAGTTCTTGTTCATGAAGGCGTCGATGCCGCGCTGCAGGGCGGCGTTGGCCATGCTCTCGAGCCCGTCGGTCCGGATCGAGCTGGCGCCGAAGAGTCTGTTCGCGACTGCCGCTATGAGTTCGCTGTTGTCCACGTCCGGTTGGCTCCCGCCGAATGAAATCCGTAACTCCCGCATATGAATATCGCCCGCGCCGGGGAAAAGTTTAGGCGCCGGGGCGTTTCCGGACCGTCAAACTTATAGCGCCCTGCTCGAAGTTTAACTGTCAGGGCGTTGACTTTTACGCGGGTTGTGCCTCGCGTACGAATATAACAATCTGAAATAAAATGTAAAAATATAGAATCCCAAATGGCATGCATGTTGCTAAAGTTGAACCGGAAGTTAAAGTTCAACCCGCACCCGATTCACGAGTGAGCTCCGCCATTGTACGCGAGGAGGCGGAGCCATATCCGGGGCTGGGACGACCCCGGTGCTTCGGCAACCCATCGATTCAATGCGGCCATCCCAATGAAAACGACCCCTCCGCTGTTCACGATCAAGCAGGTCAGTACGCAATGTGGCGTATCCGGCTCCACCCTCCGGTTTTGGGAGAAAAAATTTCCGGGCCTTCTTGCGCCCGTTCGCAGCCACGGCGGTCAACGACGCTATTCCGCCCAGCACCTGGCCCTCATCCTGAGAATCAAACAACTCAAGGATGAGGGCATGAGCCTGGATTCCATTCAGGACACGATCCGAATGGAGGCCATCGGGCAGGGCATAGACTCAGCGGCAAAGGTCGAAGTCATCGTCGAGCGGGTGGCGGGTCTGGTCAAGACGGAGGTCCGCCGTGTTCTAACCGAAGCGCTGGGCTCCTGACCGGAGGGATTCAATGCAGGATCGGGCCAGAACCCTCGCCATCATTCAAGTCCGGATGTCCTCCCGGCGTGTTCCGGGGAAGGTGATGCGGACGGTCGCCGGCAAACCCCTGCTGCAGTACCTCTTCGAGCGAGTTTCGAGGGCCAAGCGGGTGGACGGTGTGGTGGTGGCGACATCAGATCAGGTCGAGGACGACCTTGTCGCATCGCATTGCGCATCGACCAACGTGGCGTGCTGCCGCGGGTCCCTGACGGATGTCGCGGGCAGATTCGCCCGTGCGCTGGAGGCGCATCCGGCCGCGCGGTTCGTTCGGATCAGCGGCGACAGCCCCTTGATCGATCCCCAGGTGATCGACGAAGGCATCGAGCTGTTTGCGTCAGCACCATGTGACATGGTGACCAACGTGTTTCCCAGAACCTTTCCCGCAGGACAGTCCGTGGAAATTCTCCATACCTCCGTTTTCCTGCGGACGGTCGAGCGGATGGCAACCCCGGAAGATCGCGAACACGTAACGCCGTATTTTTATCGGCACTCGCACGAATTCCGTATCAGGAACTTCACTGCCCCCAGGGATCTCAGCGGCATCCATGTAGCAGTCGATACGCATGAGGACATGCGCCGGTTTTGTGAAGCAGTGGGTCGCATGGACGCGCCCCATTGGACGTATCGACTTGATGAGATCGTCGAATTGTATCGCCAGGCGGCCACCGAGGGGAGCCGGGTGCCATGCGCAATCTGAGAGCTGGCGTGATTGGCCTGGGCGTTGGGCAGAGCCATCTCGAAACCTACCGGGCGCATCCGCACTGCGAGGTCGTTTCGGTTTGTGACCATTCGCAGGAGAAGCTGCAGGCGATCCGGCAGGCACTTCCGGAGGTGCGCTGCACCGCCGATGCGGATGCCCTTCTCTGTGACCCCGCCGTGGATATTGTATCGATTGCCTCCTATGACCAGGACCACTTCGCGCAGGTGTGCCGGGCGATCACGCATGGCAAGCACGTCTTCGTGGAAAAACCCTTGTCGCTCGCTGCGGACGAGGTTCGACAGATCGCCCGCCTGATGACGGACTACCCCGAGGTCAGGCTTTCTTCGAACCTGATCCTCCGGCGCTGCCCGCGATTCCTGGCCTTGAAGGAGATGATCGCCTCCGGGCAGATGGGAGAGTTGTTCTACCTGGAAGCCGACTACACTTACGGGCGGCTGCACAAGCTGACGGAGGGCTGGAGGGGGCAAACGGATTATTACTCGGTCGTGTTGGGCGGCGGCATTCACATGGTCGATCTGCTGCTCTGGCTGAATGGCTGCAGAGTCACCGAGGTCGTGNCCATGGGTACTCGCATCGCCACCCGCAACACCGATTTTCGGTTTCCGGACACCGTTGCCTGTATTCTCAAATTCGAAAATGACGTGGTCGGCAGAATGACGGCCAACTTCGGTTGCGTGCATCCGCACTTCCATGCCGTCAATGTGTATGGGACCAAGGCGACATTCAAGAATGGAGTCCCAGATGCGTCCTGGATCGACTCCTGCGAATCGAGCCATCCGGTGCGTAAGATTTCGGCATCTTACCCGGGGGTTCACAAGGGAGAGCTCTTGAGGTGTTTCATAGACCACATCATAGACGGCACGGAGTCGCCGATGTCACCGCGAGCGGTATTCGACACTATGTCCGTGTGCGTGGCGATTGAACGCTCACTCCATACCCACCAGATTGTTCGGGTTGAATACTTAGACGATGAGGAAACGAGATGATGAGGACGATTCCATTCGGGAAACCCATGATTGGTGCGGGAGAAAAACGGGCAGCTCTCGAGGTGCTGAACGGCACAGTTTTGGTCCACGGACCTCACATCAGGAAATTTGAGGATGCGTTTGCATCCTATACCGGAGCGCCCTACGCCGTGGCGGTGTCGTCGTGCACGGCCGCCATGCATCTGTTCTATATGTCCATTGGAGTCGGGCCTGGAGACAAAATCATCGTGCCGGCTTTGACGCACGCGGCAACCGTCCACGCGGTCGAGCTCTGCGGTGCAACTCCGATATTCGTTGATGCCGAGTTGGGCACCGGTAACATCGACCTTGACCAAGTCGAGGCATGTACCGCTCCGGACTGCCGTGGCATTGCCGTGGTTCATTTCCTGGGTCTGCCAGTCGATATGGTTCGAGTGTGTGCTTTCGCCGCCAAACGGAATTGCGCCGTCCTTGAGGACTGTGCCTTGTCGGTGGGCACCCGCCTCAACGGGACGCATGCTGGACTGTTCGGGGATGCGGGTTGTTTTTCATTCTATCCCGTGAAGCACATCACTACGGCCGAGGGTGGCATGTTGATCACCAAACACCAGCATACCTCTGCAGCCGTCCAAACCCTTAGGGCATTCGGTGTTGATCGCGATGTGTCCCAGCGCGCCATTCCGGGCATATACGATGTTCTGTCACTTGGATTGAACTATCGGATGAACGAAATCCAGGCGGCCATCGGAACGGAGCAACTCCTGCGGCTGAAGTCATTCTTAACCACGAGAAGTGAAAACTATGAACACCTGCACACGCTCTTAAGCGACATTCCGGAATTGCGCCTGTTCCGCCGCGAACCGGCGAATGCCGACCACAGCTACTATTGTCTGAGCATCCTTCTTACGACCAAGTTTGCGGCAAAGCGGCTTCAGTTCATCGAAGCGCTGAAAACAAAGGGCGTGGGAACCAGTGTCTATTATCCGAAGCCGGTTCCTCTGTTGAGCTACTATCGGAATAAATATGGGCACCTTCCGGAAGAATTTCCGGCGGCCTTGCAGGTCAGCGAAAGCTCCGTCGCGTTTCCGGTGGGTCCTCATCTCAACGGGGAGGACATGGTCTATATTGCAGATTCTATCAAATCCAGCATCCGGGAGATCAGATAAAATGGATAATCCGCTGTTTCAGAAACGAATCATGCTCGTAGGTGGCGCCGGTTTCATCGGCCACAATCTCGCGCTCGAGTTGGCAAGACTCGGGGCCGATGTGAGCATCATCGACAGCCTGTTCGTGAACAGTTTCCTCTCCCTGCGAACGGCACAAAACGGATCTTCGAACAAGGCGCTGTACCTTAAAATCCTTGATCAGCGGATGGACATGCTGGAGGCGTCGCGCGTACCTCTTTACGTACAAGATGCGCGCGACTATCACATGTTGAGCCCGCTGGTGAGCAAGATCAAACCTCAGGTGGTCGTCCACCTCGCCGCCGTTGCGCATGCCAACATCTCTAACAAGGATCCCTACAGCACCTTTGATCATAGCTTCCGGACGTTGGAGAACATGCTCGACTGTTCGCGGAACAACGTGGAGCATTTCATTTTCTTCTCCTCCAGCATGGTTTACGGAAATTTTGAAAACGGGACCGTGACGGAAGAAACGCCCTGCAATCCACTGGGCATCTACGGATCGCTCAAATTGGGAGGGGAGTTGCTGGTCAAGGGCTACCAGCAGGTGTTTGGCCTGCCGTACACGATCATTCGCCCCTCTGCGCTATACGGGGAACGCTGCATCAGCCGCCGGGTGGGTCAGATATTTATTGAAAACGCTATTCAGGGGCGAGGGGTCTCCATTAACGGTGACGGGGCGGATCGCCTCGACTTCACGTATATCGATGACTTGGTTCAAGGGGTTGTCAAAGTCATCGAGAACAAGAACTCCAGAAATCAGATTTTCAATCTCACGTACGGGGGGTCCTGTTCCTTGAATGACATGGCGGACATCATTCAACGGCAGTTCCCCGGCGTCCCCGTTACGTACCTCCCCAAAGACGACCTCATGCCGGACCGGGGGACGCTGTCGGTTGACAAAGCGCGCCGGCTGATTGGCTATGAGCCTCAATGGCCGCTATCGCGGGGGTTTGTCAAGTACATCGAGTGGTACAAAAGCATATTCAAAGGCCCTGCGGGCCATCTTCCTGGAGAATTGGAATGCGGACGCCAGATCCATACCTCGAACCCGACGCGTGGCTCGGAAAGCAGCTTCAGTGCGATGCCTTCCATGTGCGGTTCCCGGCCGGCGAAAGCTCGACGGAAGGCATCTTCCGCAATCTCGAGCCCTATCTGAAACGGCCGAACGTTTTTATGGACGCGCAGGTCGATGCGTCCCGGATGGCGGACTCACGGGCATGCGAGACCGCCGGATTTCGACTGGCGGATACGCGGGTACAATTGAGGCGCGAGGGGGCCCCATCTCTCCGTGTGGCGGCGTCGGTTCGGTTGCGACCGGCCCGGCTCGAGGATCGGCAGGCGGTGGCGGCATTGGCCGGGACATCCTTTCGGGGATCGCGCTTTCACCAGGACCCGTCCATCCCGATGGAGCGCGCGGATGCTCTGAAAGCCGCCTGGGCCTCCAATTTTTTCACCGGCCAACGCGGAGATGGCATGGCAGTGGCCGAAGCTAAGGGCCAAGTGATCGGCTTTCTCCTCTATCTGCTGCGAGAGCGGACGTTGGTGATCGATCTCGTCGCCGTCGACGGCGCGCATCGCGGGCAGGGAGTCGGCGCCGGGCTCGTGTCGTTCGCTTCGGAAACCGCGGGGATGCCGGCGCTCGTCGTCGGCACCCAGGCCGGGAATTTGACCTCGCTTCGGTTCTATCAGCGCCTGGAGTTTCGCGTGGATCGCATCGGGTACATCTTCCACCATCACGGTCTGCCGGGACCGCTCGCACCGGAGGAACCCGCATGATCATCGGCACCCACGATCTGGGCCAGCGTGTTCTGGTGGTCGCCGAAATCGGCAACAACCATGAGGGGCAGTACGAGCGGGCTGCGGATATGATCCGGCATGCGGCAGCCGTGGGGGCCGGAGCGGTCAAGTTTCAGGCGATCACTCCGTCGACGCTGGTATCGCGCACGCAGCCCGAACGGCTCCGCCAGCTGGAGACGATCTGCCTGAAGCTCTCGCATTTCGAAAAGCTGGCACGGGTGGCCGAACGGGAGAACATCCTGTTCATGGCAACGCCCTTCGACATCGAGAGCGTCGAGGTGCTGTCGCCCCTGGTGCCTGCCTTCAAAATCGCATCGGGCGACAACGATTTTTTCCCCCTGTTGGATGCGGTCGCCCGCACGACGCTGCCGCTCATCATCTCGGCGGGTCTCTGCACGGTCCAACGCATGGCGCAGATCCGCGACTACATTCTCGGAGCCTGGCGTGCGATCCACGTCGTGCAGGAGATGGCCATCCTCCACTGCGTTTCCGCCTATCCTACCCCCGCGGATCAGGCCCATCTGCTCCGGATCCGGCGGTTGCAGGACCTGGGATGCACCATCGGATATTCGGATCACACCCTGGGCATCGACGCCGCGGTGTTGGCGGTGGCCTTGGGCGCACGCATAATCGAAAAACATTTCACGATAGACAAGGGGCTCAGCGGGATTCGGGACCACCAACTCTCGGCAGATCCCGTCGAACTTTCCCGATTGGTCGTGCGGATCCAGCAGACCGAAACCTTTCTGGGGAAGGCCAGCGACGCCCCGACGGAATGCGAGTGGGAGGGGCAAACGGCGTTCCGGCGGTCGATCGCTGCGGCCGAAGACCTGCCCGCCGGCTCCGTTATTTTACCCTCCCACCTCATGTGGGTGCGTCCCGGAACGGGTTTGGCGCCCGGTCGGGAAACGGACTGCATCGGCAAAGTGCTCCGGCGATCCGTCCTGAGAGGCGACATCCTTTTGCCGGAATTTATAGGATAACCCTCTATGTGCGGACTGGCAGGCTATTTCGGATCCCGGGAAATTCCCCCCGATGCGGCCGCAAGGTGCCTGGAACGAATGCGCCACCGCGGTCCGGACTCCAACGGAAGCTATCGCCACACGTTCAGGCCTGGGCAGAACCTCCTGCTGCTGCATTCCCGCTTGTCGATTATCGATTTAGATGAGCGGGCCGGCCAGCCGTTTCGCTGCGAGCGGAGCCTGTTGGCGTTCAACGGCGAGATCTACAATTACCTCGAACTGCGACACGATCTTTCTTCCACCGGTGTGACCTTTCGGACCCAAAGCGATACCGAAGTTCTGCTCCGGAAGCTCATGGCCAGCGGGCTGAAGGCCTTGGACCAGCTAGAAGGCATGTGGGCGTTCGCCGCCTATGACGAGGACCTCGGGACCTTGTTGCTGTCACGTGATCGGTTCGGGGAGAAACCGCTCTATCTGTACCGGGATGACAGTGGGCTCTACTTCGGTTCCGAGGTCAAATTCCTGAGTATTCTGGCAGGGCAACGATTTGACATCAACCGGCGACAGATATTGCGCTTCCTGGTCAACGGTTACAAGAGTCTATACAAGACGCGTGAAACGTTTTTCGAAGGTGTCACCGAAATTGAACCCGGCTCCTGCTTGATGTGTTCTCCCGGGAAGGCTCCCCAGATGACCTTCTACTGGGAGCCTAAGATCGACCCGGACGATTCGATGCGCTATTCCGATGCGGTCGATGGCGCCCGTGCCGCCCTGATGAATGCCGTCAAACTGCGGTTGAGATCCGACGTCCCGCTCGCGTTTTGCATGAGCGGAGGCGTCGACTCCAACGCCCTCATCAGCATCGCGCGAAAAGCATGGAACTATGACGTTCACGGGTTCACGATTGTCAACCGGGACGAACGCTATGACGAACACGAGATGGTCGAAAAGGCTGTTTCCGACTTGAACATTCGCCACACCGCCGTCCCCTTGGAGTCAAGGGACTTTCTTCATCAACTCAGATCTCTGGTCCGCCATCACGATGCCCCTGTGTATACGATTACCTACTTTGCCCACTGGGTGCTCATGCAACGCATCGCCGAGCACGGATATCGCATAGCCATCAGTGGAACCGGCGCTGACGAGATTTTTACGGGGTACTACGATCACCAGAGTTTCTACCTGAACGAGGTCCGAAAGGACCCGCGTCACTTTGACGCATCACTCGCGAATTGGCGGCGGTACATCCAACCGATCGTGCGCAATCCGGTCCTGCAAGATCCACTGGCGTTCATCCGGAACCCCTCGGAGCGCTCCCACATCTATCTCCACGCAGACCGGTTCCGGGACTATCTTGCGGTGGATTTCCAGGAAACGTTCCAAGAAGTTCATTACTGCGAAAGCCTGCTGCGCAACCGGATGCTGAACGAAATGTTTCAGGAGGCCGTTCCCGTCATATTGCACGAAGATGATCTCAATGCCATGAGTTGCTCCATCGAGAACCGGTCGCCTTTCCTGGACCGCAAGCTGTTCGATTTTTGCGGGCGAATCCCTTCCCGGCACCTGATCCGTGACGGGTTCGGCAAAGCGGTCCTGCGGGACGCGGTGCGCGGGATCGCACCGGACTGCATCGTCGACAACCGGCGCAAGGTCGGGTTCAATGCACCGATCGACTCGCTGCTGAACGTCAACGATCCCGACACCCGGGCGGCGTTGCTGGACGATGGACCGATATTCGAATGGGTGCGCCGGGACAAGATCAAGCGCCTGATGGGGAAAGGGCGACTGCCGAACAGCGAAAGCAAATTCGTGTTCAACTTTATCACGAGCAAATTTTTTCTTGAGGAGTTCGGCGCGTGAAGTACTGTGTTCGCTGCGTGACACCGGATACCCGGCCCAATATCCGCCTGGACGCCCTGGGGGTATGCAACGCCTGTCGGGCGCATGCCTCGCGCCCGGCGGTCGATTGGACGGAACGAGAGCGCCACTTCCGCGATGTCGCGGCCCATGCCCGATCGCGCAGCCACGGGCACGATTGCGTCATCCCGGTCAGCGGCGGAAAGGACAGCCACTGGCAGGTGATGACATGTCTGGAACACGGCCTGAAGCCGCTCTGCGTCAGTTGGCGGCCACCGGGAAGAACCGATCTGGGAGAGTCCAATCTGCGCAATCTGGTGTCGCTCGGTGTCGACCACATCGATTTCAGCATCAGTCCGGACGTCGAGCGGCGTTTCATGCGCAAGACATTCGACCGCTGCGGCAGCACGGCCATCCCCATGCACCTCGCTATTTTTTCGATTCCACTCCGGGTGGCAGAGCGGTTCCGTATCCCACTGGTGGTCTGGGGCGAAAACTCGGCGTTTGAGTACGGGGCCGCCCGCGACGTCCATATGGGCTTCCGAATGGATGCGGAATGGATGCGGGTGTACGGCGTGACGCAAGGGACGACGGCCGTCGATTGGGTCGACCAGGGCCTGACCGCTCGCGATCTGGCGAGCTATTTCGGCCCGGATCCGGCCGCCCTCGAGCGCGGGAGCATCCTGGCCGTATTCCTCGGGTATTATTTTCCCTGGGACCCGAAAACAACCCGGGATGCCGCCTGCGCGCACGGCTTCAAGGCACGGCCGGAGGGGCCGCACACCGGGTATTATGATTACGCGGATATCGACGATGCGTTCATTTCGCTGCACCACTTTCTGAAGTGGCACAAATTCGGATTCACCCGCCTGTTTGACAACCTGTCGCTGGAAATCCGTCATGGGCGGATGACCCGCGAACAGGCCGTGGCGACCATCGCGTCGACGGGCGACCAAACCCCGCACGCGGACATCCTTCGATTCTGTGAATTCGCCGAGTTGCCTCAAAAGCGGTTCTGGGAGACGGTGGATCGGTTTCGGAACCCGACCATCTGGCGGAAACGCCCGGACGGGACCTGGTGGATTCCCGATTTTATCATTCCAGGCTGGGAGTGGAGCGACGCGGCATGAGATTTGACCCCAGGATCCCGCCACGGCCCTTTGTCGTGGGCCGGGATAACGGCTGTACAATGACAGACTGCGGCAGTCTAGATCTCGAACCCGATGAACAGGTCACTTTCGTCACGCCAGGCGGCGCCGAATACGACCTCGCACGGAAGGAATGGGGATTCTACGCCACGCCGTCTCTCAATGGCCGCCTCCTTTCGTTCGGATTGCGGGCCGTGTTGACCGTCAACCGGACCACCGGAAGGTATTTCGTCTTGCTGGTGGAACGTGGCCACGAAACAGCTTTTTTCCGCTATCTCGACCGCGAGGAGTGCGAGGTCGTCGCATGGATGGATTCGAGTGAAGCCCTCGAACGAATCCGAACCGGATCGCGAGCGCATCGTGAGTGACCGTCGGCACGCCATGGAGACCCCACCCACCATCCGCTGCCATTGCAACGGGAGTTGTCTCGAGCGCGCTTTCTCCTATGAGCGCCCGCCGGCAGGAGAAACCCGCTTTTCTCTGGACGGTCAGAGCTACCGTCGCCATTTCGAGCGGTGCCGGCTGTGCGGTCACTGGTTCGGACGCATCGATTTCGCCCTGGAGAGGCTCTATTCCAAGGATTACGTGAATTCGGCCTATGGCGGTTCAGAAGGGTTGCGTCGCCGGTTTGATGAGGTCATGGCCCTGCCGCCGGAACGGTCCGACAATCGCCATCGAGTCGAGCGGGTCCGCTCCTTTGCCCGCGGCATCGGGTTGGACGAATGCAGCGGATTGAGGCTCCTAGATGTCGGAGCCGGCCTGGGCGTTTTCCCGGCAGCCATGAAGGCGGCAGGCTGGGAGGTGACGGCCCTGGAAGCCGACCCCCGCGCGGTGGATCACCTTCGATCCGTTGCCGGCATCAGAGCCTTGCATCTGGACCTGCGCGAGGCAGTTCGCGGAACAATGGCGGCCTTCGACGTGATCACGTTGAACAAGGTGTTGGAGCATGTGGCCGACCCCATCGGCCTGCTGGCTGCCGCGAGGCCGTTTCTCCAGCGAAGGGGGTTTGTCTATCTCGAAGTCCCTGACGCGCGGGCTGCCGAGTTGGGGCCGGGTCGCGAGGAATTCTTCATCGAGCACTGCCATATCTTCAGCCCGGCCTCGCTGGCCAAGGTCGTGAACGACGCCGGGTATGATTTGCTTCGGCTGGAGCGGTTGACGGAACCCAGCGGTAAACTGTCGCTCATCGCCATGATGAGCTCTATCTCCGGATGATCGAGGGGTCCATGAAAACGGATGTCCAAAAATTCTGGAATGAGGAGGCGGCGTCACATGCCGAAACGGCCTATCAATTTTACCAAAAACCGGATGAGATCCGTTACCCGTTTTTCGAGGTCCGCCTGGACCGGCTGAAGGAGATCCTCGATCGGCTGGCACCGGGAAAAATCGTCGACGCCGGCTGCGGCAGCGGCGAAATTCTGCTGGAGTGCCTGAATCGCGGTTGGGACGCCCATGGCTGTGACATCGCGGAAAACATGGTGGCGTTGGCCCGGGATCGCATCCGGGCGTCCGGATTCGAGGCCGAGCGGATCCAGCAGGGGTCGATCACCCATATGCCCCAATACTCCGATGCCGCATTCGATGCGGTGGTGTGCCCCGGCGTGCTGGAGTACTTGACTGAGGAGGAAGAGGCTTCGGCGTTTGCCGAATTTCATCGCATCCTCACACCGGCGGGTACGCTGATCGTCGAGAACGTGAACGCCCTCTTCGATCTGACGACCTTCAACCGATTTACCGTGGCCTTTTTCAAGGACCATTTTTTCTCAAAATTTTTCAGGGAGCCAGATCAGTTGGATCGCGCCACCGACATGCTGCGCGGTTTGATGACCTTCCCGGACAAACCCGACCGCAGCGGCCGGTACTCAACGACACGAGATCTGGTGTTCAACCGGACCGAGAACCCATTCGAATATCCCGCCAAGGTGCGCGGGTTCGGGTTTGAGGAAACGCAACAGGTCTTTTACCGGTTCCATGCCGCCCCGCCGCTGCTGTTCGAGGCGCAACCGGAATTTGAGCGCATCAGCATCGAGTTTGAAAAGCAGTATTCGACCCACTGGATCGGATACTTCCTGGCGACCGGGTTCATTTCCGTACTGAAAAAAAAGTGATGAGGCCGAAATGGCGTGGACAGCCAAGAAAGTCGTCCTGATTTGCTTTTACGACCGTGTGTGCCTGAGCACCCGAACGCTGTCGAGCCTGCTCAAGGCGGCGGGCCACGACACGCACCTCGTGTATTTCAAGGATGATCGCGCTGCGGTGATCGATACGGTCGACATGGACGGCCGCTATTTTCAATACGTCTTCAACAACAATTACTACGGTTGCGGCGAAGACGTGAACCCGCCGACCGAAACGGAACTGCAGCTGCTCTACGACCAGATCACCGAGTTGCGCCCTGACGTTGTCGG
>JGI20214J51088_10002564_pt1 | contig 12051 bp, 9 predicted proteins | sample WetSurMetagenome_FD_51088 | JGI IMG/M metagenome (IMG submission 51088)
GCAGCTATAATTGACTGCTTTGGAATATTGACCGATAATGATATCCGCAGGTATTTTGAGCTCGGATGTGAAGTTAAGGGATTGGGTCGCGGACATATACAAAGGATAAAGGATGAAATCCGTAAGGGATAAGCTGACTTCATGATTGAAAACGAAGGGCTAAAACGAGAGATAGGAACGTGGGGACTTGTTGCCAATTCTATAAATATAATAATAGGGGCGGGGATATTCATATTACCTGCCATAGTTTCTGAACGCCTGGGTACAGGAAGTCTGCTTGCATACCTGGTTTGCGGACTTCTGATGCTGATGATAATGCTTTGTTTTGCTGAAGTAGGTACTAGAATTACCATCACCGGAGGTGCATATTCTTATATAGAGACCGCTTTTGGCAGGTATGCAGGTTTCCTTACGACCAATATTTTTATTTTTGGTGCTGCAGTGATGGCAAATGCAGCAGTTGCAAATGGTCTTGCCGACACGCTTTCTTATTTTTNCCCAATATTTAAACAGCAGTGGATCAGAATGTTATTCTTTGCTTTGATGTTCGGTGGACTGGCATATTTTAACATAAGAGGAATTGCCAGAGCAATGGCAATTGTAAGGTTCAACACAATAGCTAAACTGATTCCGTTACTNATGATATCGGTTTTAGGCTGGTTTTTTATAAAATCATCCGATATAACAATAACTTTTGGAAACTCATTCAAAGATATCGGTGAGATATCATTAATCCTGCTTTTTGCATTTGTCGGCGCTGAGACTGCTTTGAATGTTAGTGGAGAAATAAAAAATCCTGAAAAAACCATTCCAAAAGGTATCTTAATAAGTATACTGATTGTTGTTGTGTTGTACATTTTAATACAAATAGTTGTTCAGGCAATTCTTGGCGAATCAATAACTGAACACCGTGATGCACCTCTGGCTGAATCAGCAAAAATAATGTTCGGAACTACAGGTGCCCTGATAGTTATTATTGGTGCTGCATTTTCAATGTTTGGAAATATAAGCGGTATGGTTCTCAATATGCCAAGAGTTTTGTATGCTGCAGCCCGTGACCGGGTCATACCGTTAAAATCTATGGCAGGGATACATCCTGTATTCAGGACACCTCATAAGGCAATAATAATTTATTCTATACTGGGTTTTGCTTTTGCATCAACAGGAGAATTCAGACAACTGGCGATGCTTTCCAGTGCTTCATATTTGCTTATTTACCTTGGTGTTGCAATTTCAGTTATCAGATTCAGATTTTCTAAAAACAGTGATANAACTTATTACAGGAATCCAGGAGGAATATTGGTTCCCGTGATAACTACTTTCTCAATAATATGGATTCTGTCAAATCTGCCTAAAGATGAGCTGACCGGAATGGCTTTTTTTATTGCGGTTATAAGTCTTATTTATATAGTTATTAGATTGGTGGGAAGGAAATCTTCAAGCCAGAAAGTCTGAAATAAATCCTTGGCAATATAAAACTCGACTGAGTCTCGTTTATATCTGATTTTACGTCAACCAGTGTAGCTTGACTCAAATTCTTTTAGATTAGTATTTCCTATAATTAATATTATGTAAAATAGAAATAACAAATAATTTTTCAATATTTCTTTTTTATCCCCTATTTGCGGAGGCTACAATGTTACTGGCTTATAGTCCGAGGTATGTTCCTATGAGCTGGGACTCAGTGCTGTCGAGAATCGGAAGACTCGGAATTGCGAAAAGATTAATACCTGAATTATCTATTGCTCCCCAAACTGAAGTGCGGATAAATTTATATCCATTCCTTTGAGCTGCTGCAATTATTTCGGGATCTCCTGCCCCATCACCATAAGGAAGCGAAAGAACTGTAACAGAACCGGGAGTATGCTTTTCAATTAATTCTTTTGACCTTCCGAGTTCATAATCAAGGAACGAATTATATTCGGCTGAGGTTCCATATTCTGCTTTGTTTCTGAACAGATACTGGTGTGAATATGTATGCGAACCGAAAGTAAAAGGTCTTTCTCCATCTAATAACATATAGTTACTCATATCCTCAACTTCTTCCCATGTAACAAAGGAATCGGAACCCATCTTATGTGTCCATAGAAAAAAAGTTGCTTTAGCATGGTAACGAAGCAGTAATGGTCGCACAAGAGTATACCATGAGCTGTCTCCATCATCGAATGTAATAATTGCCGAGTTACCTTCAGGCATTGAACCAGTTGCTGATATGGTTTCTAAATCACTGAATGTTAGAATATTGATGTTGTTTTCCTTTAAATATTTCAAATCTGCCTCGAGCTTATCGATGCTTCTCTCATAAAGATTTGATGCCTCCCCCGTTACAATCCTGTGATACATCAGAACTATTACTTTTCCAGGTGGTTCAGGTACAGGTGCAATTTCGGGNGAGCAACCGGCTGCAATCAAAAAACAGAATGTTAAATAAGAAATTAATAACCTTTTCATGATCCNGGATAATTAGACGCAAGAATAACTATAATATGAATTAAAAAAGCCTCTCCGGTAAACGGAAAGGCTTTTTCTTATATTTTATTAATTCTGACCTTTTTAACGTTATTGCTGTTCGAGGGTATCAAGCTTTGCTTTTACAGCATTATATTTATCAGTCATCTTGAGTCTGTAATATAGTTCTTTAAGGCCCCTGAGTGCGAAAACATCATTTGCTTTAAGTTCGCTCGCTTTTTCCATATATGGAAGTGCTTTTGCGAAAACTGCCATTGCAGCTTCAATAGCTGAATTGTACTTAGCAACATCCATAATATCATTAGCTTTTACGAACATATCCGAAGCTTTGTTAATATAAGCTGCACCAAGTCCATACTGGCTGTCGTAAAAGTCAGATTTAAGCTCAACTGATTTTGTCAGGTCAGCAATTGCTTCATCATATTTGGACTGGTTGAGGAAGATAACTCCTTCTGCAAAGTAAAGACTGTAATTTTCCGGATCGTCAGCTTTGGCAAGGGCAAGATTCTTCAGAGCATCTTCATTTTTGCCGGCTTTAATATAAAGGTCAATAAGCTGTAAGGTAACGTTTTTGTCGCCCGGGAATTTATCGGGCAGGCTTTTCAACAATGCTTCAGCTTTCACAGTATCGCCAAGTTCAAGATAACTCTGGGATATCTGGAAATACGGCGTGACCCCAAGGTATTTCATTTCAGCACATTTCTCAAAATACTTGATTGCATCCTGATGCTTACCGGCGTTCATAGCTGCCAGACCGGCATTATAATACATTCCGGTGTCGGTTAATCCAACATATTTATCACTTTCAGTGATTTTAATCTGGGTTTCGAACGATTTTAGAGCTCCTGCAAAATCCTTTGCCTCAAACTGTGTTCCACCCTGTGAGTAAAGATCAAGAGCCAGGGAATTGTAAACCATTCCGGTAATGATCTTCTTTTTTGTAGAGCCCTTAGTGTCAAGTTCCATTGATTTTTCATATGCACTATATGCTTCGCCAAGAGGATCAGTATAGAATGCTTTGAATTTAGGATTGTCAGATTTGAAAACCGCCTGACAAAGCTTCCCTTTCGCGAAGTANGTATTAAACCAGTTCATTGANTTAGGATCGGTCATTGCCTGGTCAAGTGCCTCTTTGGCTTTATCGAGGGCACCTTGTTCGATTAAAGTCATGGCACTTGTAACTTTGCCCTTCTGGGCGAAAACACCTGTTGACAAACAAATAACTGCAAAGAGCAGAAAAACCTTTTTCATAATTATAATTTTTGTTTAATTAGTTGCATTAAAAACTTTTCAAATTTAAAACATTACTTATTAATCTTCAAATTCTTTGCCAATTTCCTCATCATTTTCATTGTTTTGGATAACGTCTTCATTATCAGATTCTTCCCCGCTCTCTTTTTCCAGGACAATTGCCACTGATGCTATTATATCATTTTCTTTGAGGTTTATAAGCCGTACACCCTGTGTGGCTCTTCCCATGACCCTCAGGGCAGAGACCGGACTTCTAAGGATGTTACCATACTGNGTGATAATCATAAGATCATCATTATCAGTTACATCTTTTAAGGCAATCAGTGATCCTGTTTTTTCGGTGATGTTAATNGTTTTTACACCTTTCCCGCCTCTGTTCGTAATACGGTAATCTTCAATATCTGATCTTTTTCCGTAACCCTTCTCGGAAACAACAAGAATCTCTTTTTCCCTGTTTTCAACTGTTATCATGCCAATAACAAAATCAGTCGCTTCGCTGGCCAGTCTTATCCCCCTTACTCCTGAAGCAGTTCTTCCCATTGGTCTTACAGATCCTTCAGGAAAACGGATTGCTCTTCCCGACTTCACAGCCAGCATAATATGGTGGTTCCCATTTGTCATTCTTGCCTCCAGGAGTTCATCTCCTTCCCTTACGGTTATTGCATTGACTCCGTTTATTCTTGGTCTGGAGTATGCCTCGAGAGATGTCTTTTTAATTATTCCTTTTGTAGTGCACAGAACAATAAAATTGTTGTTTATATAATCCGCATCGTTCAGATTCTTTACATTTATAAACGCCCTTACATTGTCATCCGGATCAATATTTATAAGATTCTGCATCGCTCTTCCCTTGGAGGTCCTCGAACCTTCAGGAATCCCGTAAACTTTCAGCCAGAAACATTTCCCGTTCCGCGTGAAAAAGAGCATTGTGTTATGCATGGTAGCGATGTAAAGATGTTCGATAAAGTCTTCTTCTCTTGTCGAACCTCCCCTTGCACCAGTACCTCCCCTGTTCTGACGCCTGAATTCGGTAAGGGGTGTGCGTTTGATATAACCCATATGAGAGATTGTAATTACCATTTCGTCGTCGGCATAGAAATCTTCAGGGTTGAATTCTTCAGCATTCGGAACAATTTCGGTGCGTCTTGCATCTCCGTACTTTTCCTTTATTTCAAGAAGTTCGTCCTTTATAATCTTCATTTGCAGATCGACGCTGGCAAGTACACTTTTAAGATATTCGATAAGGGCCATGATTTCCTTGTATTCATCCCTCAGTTTTTCCTGCTCAAGACCTGTCAGTTGCCTCAGTCTCATTTCAACAATTGCCCTTGCCTGAATTTCAGAGAGTTTGAACCGTTCCATCAGTCTGTCTCTTGCNTCATCAGGGGTCTTTGAGGATTTGATGATCGCTATGACTTCATCTATATTATCACTNGCAATTATCAGACCTTCAAGTATATGAGCTCTNTTTTCGGCTTGGGTCAGATCGAATTTTGTCCTTCTCAGTACTACCTGGTGCCTGTGCCGGACAAAATGATCGATAAGATCTTTAGTATTGAGTGTCTTTGGTCTCCCCTTTACAAGGGCTATATTGTTGACATTAAAAGAGGTCTGAAGTGATGAGTATTTATAAAGATTATTCAGTACAACGTTTGCGCTAGCTTCCTTTTTAAGTATCATAACCACACGCATTCCATTACGGTCCGATTCATCATTGATGTAGGATATTCCTTCCAGCCTCTTATCATTTATAAGGTCGGCAATTTTGCGGATCATCTCCGCCTTNTTAACCATATATGGGATTTCCGTAACAATAATGCATTCGCGTCCGGAATGAGTTATTTCAATTTCAGTTTTAGCTCTGACCACTATCCTTCCCCTTCCGGTTTCACAGGCTTCTCTTATGCCCTGCTCACCGTAAATAATACCTCCTGTCGGGAAGTCTGGTCCCTTGATATATTTCAGTATCTCATCAGTGGTAATTTCCTTGTTATCAATGAANGCAATAGTTGCGTCGATGATTTCGGACAGGTTATGCGGTGGCATATTGGTAGCCATACCGACNGCAATACCNGAAGCCCCGTTTACAAGAAGAATTGGAATCCTTGTTGGCAGAACGACAGGCTCGCTTAAAGAATCATCGAAGTTAGGCTGAAAATCGACAGTTTCCTTTTCAATATCAGAAAGTGTCTCTTCAGCTATTTTTTTCAGCCTGGCTTCTGTATATCTCATGGCAGCCGGACTATCCCCGTCGATCGAGCCGAAGTTTCCCTGACCATCAACAAGAGGATACCTCAGGGACCAGTCCTGGGCCATCCTTACCATTGCCTCATATACTGATGAATCACCATGGGGATGATATTTTCCGAGCACCTCCCCCACTATTCTTGCAGATTTTTTATATGGTCTGTTGGAATAAACTCCCAGTTCCGACATACCGAAAAGAACACGCCTGTGAACNGGTTTAAGTCCGTCCCTGACATCAGGCAAAGCCCTCGACACTATTACCGACATTGAATAGTCGATATATGACGACTTCATCTCCTCCTCAATATTTACCTGAATCACTCTCTCTCTTTCTGACATAATCAATTATAAATTAAAAAGATATAAACGTCTCTTCATAGATCGTTTTTGTTTACGAAAATAGTGATTATTTGGCAACTATCGACTAATATACAATCTGACTTTTTAACATTATTTGTTTATAAATGGGCATGAAAATTGCAAATCATCTATTGTATTAAAATTAACTTTGATTTTCCTGTAATCAGCATTTATGTCGGTGATTAACTGACAAAATGACTTATTGCAAGAAATATCTAATTATATGAGGAAATAANTATGGATTCACAATTCTCACAAAGGGTAAAGGATATCCTGGGGTATAGCAAGGAGGAAGCTATACGACTGGGAAACAGTCATATAAGTCCAGAGCATTTATTNCTGGGTATTCTCAGGGACGGTGAAGGGGTNGCAGTTGAAATNCTGCTCAACCAGGGTATAGATCTCCTGGTCCTTAAAGGCTCTCTTGAAAAGAGCATAAAAGTTGAAAACCCGATAGCCGTTGCAGATCATGAGATAATACCTCTGCTCCGAAGCACTGAAAGGATTCTTAAGCTTGTATATCTCGAAGCAAAGTCTCTTAAGAGCTCNACAATAGATTCTGAACATCTGTTGCTGGCTATTCTTAAAGATGAAAACGCCCTTGTCACGCGGTTCCTGTCAGAACTTGACGTTGATTATCAATCAGTCCGCCGGGCTGTAGAAGCAGGTATGCCAAGCGCGAAAGCAGATTTTCCCAGGGAGGAGGACGATGAGGGNCAGTCCTTCGGCGGAAACCAGGGCAAAGGTCAGTCCCCATCCTCCGCAAAACCCTCTTCTGATACGCCCGTTCTTGACAATTTCGGCATCGACCTGACGAAAGCTGCTGAGGAAGGAAGACTTGATCCGGTCGTCGGACGCGAAAGAGAGATTGAAAGGCTTGCACAGATTCTTTCTAGAAGGAAAAAGAATAACCCGGTTCTGATAGGTGAACCAGGCGTTGGAAAATCAGCAATCGCAGAAGGTCTTGCTTTACGGATCATAAAGAAGAACGTATCGAGGGTTCTGTTCAATAAAAGGGTTGTTGCCCTCGACCTCGCCTCGATTGTGGCTGGTACCAAGTACAGAGGACAGTTTGAGGAAAGAATGAAAGCCATACTTAACGAGCTGTCGAAAAATGACAATATCATTCTCTTTATTGATGAAATTCACACAATTGTCGGAGCAGGCGGTGCCACAGGGTCTCTTGATGCCGCCAACATGCTCAAGCCTGCCCTTGCCAGGGGAGAGATCCAGTGCATTGGTGCAACCACTCTTGATGAGTACCGTCAGCATATAGAGAAAGATGGTGCTCTCGAAAGAAGGTTCCAGAAAGTAATTGTCGAACCAACTTCAATTGAGGAGACAATTCATATCCTGCACAATATAAAAGAAAGATATGAGGAGCATCACAATGTGATCTATACTGATGATGCAATTGATGCATGTGTTAAGCTGACAAACAGATACATATCTGACAGACACCTGCCTGATAAGGCTATTGATGCCCTCGATGAATCCGGATCACGGGTTCATATTTCAAACATTGTAGTTCCCGAAAAGATTCTTTCTCTTGAAAAGCAGCTTGAAGATACAAAGAAAGAGAAGATGATGGCTGTAAAAAACCAGAACTTTGAAAAAGCTGCCAGTTTCCGCGACAGGGAAAAAGATCTTCTGGACATGATTGACCTGGAAAAGAAAAAATGGGAGAAAGAGCTCGCTGTCAATCGTGAAACTGTTGATGCTGAGAAAGTTGCTGAAGTTGTTGCCATGATGACAGGTGTTCCTGTCCAGCGCATTGCCCAGACCGAAGGCACCAGGCTACTCAAGATGGCCGATGAGCTGAGCGGAAGCGTTATTGGCCAGAATGAAGCAATCCAGAAGGTAGTGAGGTCGATTCAGAGGAATCGGGCCGGACTAAAGGATCCCAATAAGCCAATTGGAACATTCATATTCCTTGGTCCGACAGGTGTCGGAAAGACACAACTGGCAAAAGTGCTTGCAAAGTTCCTTTTCGATACTACCGATAATCTCATCAGGGTTGATATGAGTGAATACATGGAGAAATTCTCGGTTTCAAGACTTGTTGGTGCACCTCCTGGATATGTTGGTTATGAGGAGGGTGGACAGCTGACTGAAAAGGTCAGAAGAAAGCCATATTCTGTTGTTCTTCTGGATGAAATAGAAAAAGCTCACCCGGATGTATTCCATATACTTCTGCAGGTGCTCGATGAAGGACAGCTTACTGACAGTCTGGGCCGAAGGGTGGATTTCAGGAACACTATNGTAATCCTTACTTCGAATATAGGGACCAGGCAGATTTCTGAATTNGGACACGGGGTAGGCTTTGACACTTCTGCCAGAAAGGCATCAAAAGATGAGCAGACAAAAAGCATTCTGCAGAAAGCCCTTCAGAAGACTTTTGCGCCTGAATTTCTCAACAGGATTGATGATGTAATCATGTTTAATTCACTTGGCAAGGAGGAGATCAACAAAATAATTGATCTTGAGCTTAAAGGACTCTACGACAGGGTAAAAACCCTGGGTTATCAGCTTAAAATTGCTACGACCGCAAGAGATTACATTGCCGACAGGGGGTTTGATGCAAACTATGGTGCCAGGCCGCTGAAACGGGCAATTCAAAAATATCTGGAGGACCCTATGGCTGAAGTGCTTATTAAAGCCGAACTGAAGGAGGGGGATACTATCCATGTAGGATTTAATTCCGCCAAATCGGAAATAAAAATAAAGATTTTGAAGAAAAAGGAGGATCTTCCAACATCACCAGCAATAAATTGATATTTAGTTATTTAACCACGGAGTTACACTGAGTTTCCACTGAGTTTCAAAGATATAATAACAGTGTGACTCCGTGTTTACTTCGTGTCACTCCGTGGTAAAAGAATTTTAATTTTAAGCTTAATCTTCCGGAATTCCGAAAAGATCAAAATCGGAAGACCCGATGATTTTTATATTGTAAAAATTACCGGGGATTAAATTATATTCTGTACTTATAAGTACTTCATTATCAACTTCAGGGCTATCGAATTCGGTTCTGCCGACAAAATATTCAGCATCCCTCCTGTCGATCAGGACCTTAAATACCTTTCCTGTCTTTTCCCGGTTCAGCTCTTCCGACACCGATTGCTGTATTGACATCAGCTCTGCTACCCTTGATTCCTTTACATTTTGAGAAATGTCATCGTTATAATTGTCATAGGAATATGTTCCCTCTTCATGGCTGTAGGCGAAGACCCCAAGCCGGTCGAACCTGAATTCCGAAATAAATTCCTTAAGTTCATTAAACTCCTTTTCAGTTTCACCGGGATGACCTGCAATAAGTGTAGTCCGAATCGCAGCTCCCGGGAGTTCCTTTCTAATTTTATTCAGAAATCTTCTGGTTCCATTTTCATAATGCGACCTTTTCATGATCTCAAGCATTTTACCTGAGATATGCTGGATCGGGATGTCAATGTACCTGCATATCCTGGGATTATTCTGCATCAGGGAAAAGACCTCTTCAGGGAAATTCGCAGGATAGAGATAATGAAGTCTGATCCATTCAAACGACTCAATTTTAAGCAGTTCTGTGATAAGTTCGGGGAGTTTCTGAGTCTTGTACAGATCTAGACCGTAATAGCTAAGGTCCTGTGCTATAAGGATAAGCTCTTTCACTCCTTGTCCGGCAAGATATGCAGCTTCCCTGGTAAGCTCTTCTATCGGACGGGAGATGCANTTTCCCCTTATCAGCGGTATGGAACAGAATGAACATTTTCTGTCACATCCTTCCGATACCTTAAGATATGCATAATGACCCGGACCGGTCAGGATTCTTTCATAAATTTGCTCTTTCTTTAACCCGATTCCCAGCTCCTGAAGGATTAGATTCATGTTATTGACACCGAAGTATTTCTTCACCTCAGGTATCTCTGTCTTCAGTGCGTCCATATATCTCTCTGAAAGACAACCCATGACANAAAGGTTATTAATCTCACCAGCCTGGCTGGCTTTTACAAAGCGTAAAATTGTATCGATGCTCTGTTCTTTGGCATCATTAATAAATCCACAGGTATTGATGATCACAGTATCGGCTGAGAAATCAGAGGGATCATAAACTACCGAATAACCTCCTTCCCGGATCTGCATAAGAAGTTTCTCGGAATCGACTGTGTTCTTGGAGCAGCCAAGGGTTACTATATTAATTTTTTTCAAAAGTAAAAAGCGTATCTACAAACTCGAAAGGATTAAATATCTGAAGATCAGTAATTTTTTCACCTAATCCTATGTATCTTACTGGAATCCTGAACTGATCAGAAATACCAATTACTACTCCTCCCTTAGCTGTGCCATCGAGCTTGGTAATCGCCATTGCAGTCACATCGGTGGCTGCTGTGAATTGTTTTGCCTGTTCAAATGCATTCTGGCCGGTCGAACCGTCGAGTACAAGCAAAACATCGTGTGGTGCATCAGGTATAACTTTCTCCATTACACGTTTTATCTTTGAAAGTTCCGCCATGAGATTCACCTTATTATGGAGTCTTCCTGCAGTGTCGATAATTACAACATCATAACTGCCTGCAACTGCTGATTTAACAGAGTCGAAAGCAACAGATGCCGGATCCGAACCCATTTGTTGTTTAATGATCTGGACTCCAGCCCTGTCAGCCCAGATCTGGAGCTGGTCGATGGCAGCTGCCCTGAATGTATCGGCAGCGCCGAGAAGTACCTTCTTCCCAGCCATTTTGTACTGATAGGCGATTTTAGCTATGGTGGTAGTCTTACCTGATCCGTTAACTCCGACAACCATTATTACATAAGGTGATGCGGGAAGAGGTGAATCAAATGCCGACTCTGCTCCTGAAAGATTGCTCTCAAGCAGTGAAACGATCTCCTCTCTTAGAATTATATTGAGCTCACTGGTATTCAGGTATTTGTCTTTTGCAACTCTTGCTTCAATCCGTTCAATTATTTTGAGAGTTGTAGTAACACCGACGTCAGATGATACCAGGGCTTCCTCAAGTTTATCCAATACTTCTTCATCAACTTTGGTTTTACCAATAACTGCCCGTGAAAGCTTTGAAAAGACATTTTCCTTCGTTTTTTCAAGCCCCCTGTCAAGTATCTCCTTTTTCTCCTTACTGCCAAAACCAAACCAGCCCATTGAGAATTTAGTTTTATCTTATTGAATGACAAATATAAAAAAAGCTTTCTTCCGCTATGAAGAAAGCTCCTGATATCTTAATGAAAATGAAATTGTTATTTTTTCGTGAAGAAATCTTTAATATGGTCATTGTGAACGATTTCTTCCTTAAACTGATATGCACCGGTCTTCTCCGACTTGGTCATCTTGATACACTTTGTAAAAAGTTTACCGCTACCAGTTTTCAATGTTGCAACTACTTTCTTTGCCATGACGTTGTCTGTTTACTTGATTTCTCTGTGAAGTGTATGTTTCTTAAGAACCGGATTGTATTTCATACGTTCCATTCGATCCGGAGTGTTTTTCCTGTTTTTAGTAGTTATATACCTTGATGTGCCCGGCTGACCACTTTCCTTATGCTCGGTGCATTCAAGAATAACCTGCTGCCTGTTACCTTTTGCCTTTTTTGCCATTTCCTGATCTTATTTTTAATAATTCAAAATGTAACCTTTTTCCTTTGCCTCTTTCAAAACGGTTGTAAGTCCTTTTTTATTAATCAGCCGTATCCCCGAAGTTGAAACTTTAAGCGAAATCCATCTCTCCTCTTC
>JGI20214J51088_10002565_pt1 | contig 12050 bp, 12 predicted proteins | sample WetSurMetagenome_FD_51088 | JGI IMG/M metagenome (IMG submission 51088)
GACCCGAAGAGCAGGTTGTTCCGATCGCGACTGGTCGACAAGGCGTTGAACGCCGAGCCCGGCAAGCGGTGGATGGCGGTGACCTGCATCCAGGGCGTGCTCGTCAGCCACGCCGGCATTTCGGAGCGGTACCAGGCGATGTTCGACGAGGAGTGCGGGAGAGACCCCGTGCTCCTCGAGGCTTGCCTGAACGCTGAGTTCCTGGCCGCCGTGAGGCGCGAGCTCGAGACCGGTGAGTGGGATAGAGACGGCATCCTCGGTGAGGACGGGCCCCTGTGGTTCCGGCCGGCGCCGTGGACGCCGCTGTTACCGCTCGCCGGCCTCAACCAGGTGGCTGGGCACACGCCGCCGATCGCCCGCCTGGAGGCGTCGGGGTTCCACATGATCGATCCGTGCGACTGGTTCGATGATGATGAAGACCGGTGCATTCGGTATGCGGTGATCGAGGACGGGCGGGTGCGGGTGGAGGAGGCGCCGCTGTCTCCGGCTGGACTGGCTGGCTGCGAAGGGGAGGTGACCCGATGAGGCTCAAGCCCAGCACCGCTTCTGCAAGCAGCAGAAAGTCGACCAGGTCCAGCTACCGGATCGGCCTCAAGTCGCCAGCCGCTTGAGGGAGGCCTGGTTGCGCAGGCTAGCGTCTGGGCAGCCAGACTACATCCATAGTCGGATTCTCCCCGAACTCCCAACTGCCATCATGATCCCCATCATCGTAGATCTCGGAGTGTCCTGCGACATGACCTCAACCTATCCCACCAAGCAGATTCATACACCGACTCTGCAGCCCGATCCGACGCCGGCACGCCTTCGCGCCGCGAGCGAAACGCGGAACGGCATCACCGCCGCCGCTAGGCTGTTGGTATAATACCAACACAGTGGGACGCGATAGACATCCCAACAAGGAGATAGAGGATGCTCTGCAGTACGCCGAAAGCCGCGGATGGCTGGTCGTGGTGGGTGGGGGCCATGTTTGGGGAAGCGCCTACTGCTGTGGTCGCACAGGCAAAGGAACCTGCCGCCTCGGGATCTACTCGACGCCGAAGAACCCTGGCAACTACGCCCGACTCTTGCGGCGGCGGATCGATGACTGTCGGTGCGAGAGAGGGTGAGATATGCGGAGCTTCGACTTCACTCTTATTCTTGACCTTCACGGTCGCGAACTGACAGACGAAGTGCTCGATGCGTTCTATGAGGCCGGACTGGACGACGCTCTGATCGGAGAGACAGCAGGAGTGGTCTTCGCCGACTTCTCTCGCGAGGCCGACGATCCCTTGGCTGTAGTCCTCTTCGCCATCAGGCAGGTTGAGGATGCGCCGCTGGGTGCGAAGGTGATTCGAACCGAGCCTGATGACATCGTCACCATCGCCGATATCGCCAAACGACTGAATCGGACAAATGAGAGCATCCGTCTGCTCGTTACCGGCCAAAGAGGCCCCGGTCGTTTCCCAGCGCCAACGACCCGCATCAGTTCGCGAAGAAGCCGCGTGTGGCGCTGGTCGGACGTGGTCTCCTGGTTCTCCAACTACGAGAACAGCCGAGAGATCTCGAGCATGGCCGAGTATTCCTCGAAGCTCGCCTTGGTTAACGACCTACTTCGTTCTCGGGAGCATCTGCATAATGATGATCCTGGGGTGAGAGAGGCGAGGGAGACTCTGATCCGGAGCACCGGCGCCTGCTAGAGCGGCCGCGCCCTTCCCGCCCAGGGCCTGATCTTCTGGTGTGGTAGATTCCTCTCGGAGGTCATGTCCGATGAAGCTGGAACTCACCGCAGTGTTCGAGCGAGTTCCCGAGGGCTACGTCGCCTATGTCGAGGAGTTGCCCGGCGCGAACACCCAAGGCAAGACGCTGGATGAGGCTCGTGTCAATCTTGCGGAGGCGGTCGAGCTCGTCCTCGAAGCCAATCGCGTACTGGCGGAAGAGCGCCTGGGTACGCGACAGGTGATTCGCGAGCAGCTTGTCATCGGGTCTTGAAGCGGTATCAAGCCCCTGCGTCGCGAGCCTCTTAGTGCTCAGGCAGCGCAGTAGTCTGATACATGACGGAGATAGTCGACCACGGTCATCCCGGCGAGATCGACATCAGTGAGTCCTCTGCCGCGAAGCTCCTCGTCCAGCGCTGCGTAGAAGAGGTTGAAGTCCTTCCATAGCGGGGTCCCGTAGGGCAGACCTGCATGGCCGTTCTCGACCAACCAGTCACGCACCTGTCTGATCAGTCTCTCCGGCTCATCCCCGTGCGCCTTGATATCGTGCCCCGCGAGATCCGATAGGGCCTTCTGGTACCGATAACTATCCTTCTCCAGGATTAGGCACCGCTTGCCGCGCCAGGGAGTCACTCCGCTCTCTCGCAGACCCAGGTCGATACCGAGTTCGAACGGCATGTTGTACCGGGCCAGGCCCCGCTTGCCACCCCTGTCCACGCGGGAAAGATCGTGGATGCTGAACTTGCAGGCCTTCTCCAGTTCGACGATCTTGCGGTACCTCACCTCGCCGGAGTCGGCGCGCTCCGTGGCTATGCGAGGCGTGAGTCCGCACTTCACCAATGTGAAGAGCATGGCCCGAAGAAGCGGCAGATAGCCGGAATCGAAGGGGCAGTTGATGAAGACGCCAGTGTCGAAGGTGGGAGAGATCGCAACCACTGACTACCTGGAAGCCGGCTTGGCCGCAGCCGGTATTCGACGGGCTACGCTACCGTCCCTCCTGTGCACTACCACTTCGACCGCCGCTGGACCGGCGACTTTCAGAGCGTATTCGACGGCTTCGGGCTGACTGGCGAACACGCGCGCTGCCCGCTGAGCTCCCGACTTCACGACGGACCAGCGCTTCTCGCTCGCTATGACGTGGTAGCTGGTGTGTGACCGCGACCTCGGGCCAGCGCAACCCGCGACTGGGGCCGTAGTGTGTGTTCCGTTGCCGCTTATCGGATCGCTCCTCTCCTCTGGCCTCGCTGGTCTCTCGTTCATGCGTCGTTGCCCTTCATACGACGATTGTAGTGCACGACTCGGACAGGTGGGACCGGTGAGCACTAGAGAACAATCGCGTTCTTCGACGGGTAGAATCTTTCACGCAGCGAAGGAGGTGTTCGGGGCGCGCTATCCCGACCTCGATCCCGTACTTCTGGCATGTCTTGTGTGCGCGCCGAGAGGCTGGGACTTGGCCGGAGTGCGGTTCTACACCTCGACGTTGTGAGACTCGCCTTCAGTGACGCCTGTGACGTCGCTCTCATTTTCAGTCAGGACCTTGTTCTTCTCGAGCTTAGCCGCGAGAGCCTCTTCGGCAGTCTGCATCAGTCGCAGGTTCTGGGAGTCACCCTTTCTTCGATCCACAGGGCAAGAGACGCCTGGCTGACCCTGCCGGCCGCCACGCCCTCGATCATGCTCACTGTCTCGTCTCCGTCAGGGATGTCGCCCGCAGGTGAAGTCCACACTCGGCCATTCCTCTCGACGAACTCGATCAGACACAAGTACCCGACGCGCTTGTTGCCGTCGAGCAACGGGTGGTTTCGGATCAGGTGATAGCAGAGCGCGGCGGCCTTCTCGGCGCATGAGGGATAGAACTCGACGCCCTCGAAGCTCGCTGACGGCGCTGCCAATGCGGATTGCGCGAGTTCGAGCCTTGCGACGTAGAGGAGTTGCCCAGCATCTACGCCTAACACCGCTTCTGCGATTAGCAGGAAGTCGGCCAAGTCTAGATACCGGATCGTTCTCATGTCGCCAGTCGTTTGAGGATGGCCTGGTTCCGCTCGATCGACTCGTGCAGCCGCTTCTGGAATTCGGCATCAGCACGGCGTTGCTCAATATGATGGGCGAGCGCTTCTCGCACCACTTCCGAAACCGGCACGCCTTCCACTTGGGCCAACGCCTCCAATTGGTCCGCCGTTTCTGTGTCGAGGCGGAGTGTCATTGCCTTCCTTCTGGGTGTATCGACCATAACGCGTCCTCCTACCACCGTGATACCTCGGTATCATGATAGCAGCCTCCGCGGCGCGTAAGTATGATGAACCATGCCCGCCCGAAATCCGACAGGACTTTCGGTGGAGGTTGGCGGCCAGGAGCGCCCTCTTCAAGGAGGCTGCCGCGCAATCTAGAACAAACCCCAAGAAGCACCACGCGGCGCCCAAGGGAGAGGCATGAGCACGCGACTCCGCATCTATCTCGCGGGACCGATCGGGGCTGCAATGAGGAGCAGCGGACCTTCTGGCGCAACGAGATCAAACTGGCCCTGAAGAAGGACTTCGATTTCGAGGATCCGACCGAGTGGGCCGACGACGTTGTGCTGTCGCGGGAGATCTCGAAGCTCGAGGCCTGCGACATCTTGGTCGCGAACATGTGGAAGGAGTCGATCGGCACCACGCTCGGAGTCATCAGAGCCCGTCACCAGGGCAAGCCGGTAGTGCTCATCGATGTCAACCGCAACCACAACGCGATTCTCAATGGGCTCGTCGCTCCCGAGAAGCCGGTCTACACGATCGAGGCGGCCTGTCAGCGTTTGCGCCAACTGGCGACCGAGTTCGCAAAGACCTTCACCGTTCGCAAGAAGGATGGCACCGAGCAGCCGTTCAGCGTCAAGAAACTGGTGCAGTCGGTGTCGCTCGCCGCGTCGGCGGCGGGGGTGATGGACACGGCCCTGGAAGAGCAAGTCACCAATCCCGTGATCTCGCTGCTGCGTCACAACGGCGGGCAGCATGGGCTGGTCGAGACCAAGGAGATTCGCGAAGCGCTCTTTGACCGTCTTGGTTGGATGAGCGCCGATCCCGGACAGCCGCTGGAGTTCCGTGCGCGTGCACAGGCGATCCTTGAAGCGTGGAGAAAGCGCGAGGCCATCAAGGAGGCGGAACGCGCCGTCTCCGAAGCCCAGCAGACGATCAGCAGACTCGAGGCCGAGCGAGACGAGCTGCTACGGGAGATAGAGAACCGAGATGCACGCATCCGGGAGTTTGAACGCACGTGCGAGCCCGTCGGCGAAGGCACTCCCAAGAACCTCTCGGCCGCACTCCGCCGGCTGCAGAAGGATTTCGACGCGTGCATCCACGTGCACGAGCACGCATTCCAGAGCGCGTTGGCCTCGCCGTATCTCGACACCGAGGAAGCATGGCGGGCGCTCCGTCTCCTCGGCCNCTACGCNGCCGAACGCCAGGTAGCCGAGATCGCGGGCGACAAGTTCCCCGGATCGCTTCANTGGTTCAAGGACCACCAGGACGAAGTGCCCGGGGCGAAATACGCTCCGCACGAAAGCGAGACGGTCGGCGGCATGTACCGCGAGGAGCGGACGGTGACCTACGATGGTGTTCCTCTGTACGCCGAGCAGCATCTCTGTCTCGGAGACGCCTTCGATCCTCAGTATTGCCTGCGGATCCACTTTGCGACTCATCGGGACAAGACCGTGGTGGCCTACTGTGGGAGACATCTGCGGAACGCCAAGTCGGGGTAGTCGGTCGGCCTTCAGGCTAGGTGCGCTAGAGTCCCATACCCCCAGCTGCCTCCAGCGCCGCGAAGTCGGCATCAAAAGCTGTCCCACCATCGGGAACGTAGAGCGCCGCTCCATCGCGCCCGCGGGTCAGCAGAACCCTGTAGCTGTTCAATCTCAGCAGGTGCGGATCGCGTGCATGCGACCGCCGCTGCGGCGGGCTTTGCCAGTCTCGCCCATTCCAGTGCAGATCCACGCCCCAGCCCACAACGGGCAGGTCCAACTCCAACCCCTGACACTGGAACTCGGTCGCAGCTGAGTCCAGTTGGCAGCACGACTTGGCCGAGTCGGGGTCGTCGTAGTACCAGGGGCCGATCTTCATCCGCTGGGTGCTGTAATAGTTGGTGGGAATCCCGAATGGGTCTAGTCGTCCTTTGGATGAGCCCAAGAAACCATAGCGCTTGTCCGGCTCGGACTGGTAGCGTTCGCGCACATACTGGGTCGCCCGCTCCAGTTCACGTGTCAGGTACAGCCGGAAACCCTGCTTATTCATGGCCTTCGCATGGGCGGCGGCGTCGTCGAGTTGCCCATCCAGCAGGTCTTGCACCCAGCCTTGGACGTCTTCGGCTAGATGGGTGCGAAGAGAGATGTCGAGGTCGAGCGACTCGTTCACGTCGACTCTTCCCGCGGCGTCAAACACGTCGGCTATCTTCCTGGGGCAGTGAACCGTCCAGGCGTCGGACGTCTTCGCCATCGCGTCATTCCACTGGGCGAGACCGGCCTCTTCCCCCAGGTAGATCTCCTGTCCCTCGCCGATCAAGCCCACCATGAGCGCCCACGAATCCTTGCGCGACCCGATAGAGAGAAAGTCCTCCGGTTCGGAACGGTCGTGGCCGCGCTTCTCTAGAACGCGCTGGGAGTCCCAGGCTCGCTGGGCCTCGTCGTAGACCCAAATGTGTTCCTCTGGCACGCGGGTGCTAGGCCCACCATATTGCTTGAGAAAACCATGCACATCCTGGACGAATACTCTGCTCTTGAGCGCGTATTGCAGCACGTCGACCAACGGTCCGTTGCCCGACAAGAAGACGGCCGTGCGCCTGCTTCCCGTGTCACCGAAGTGGTTCTCGTAGACGAATTGCAGTCCCACCAAGGTCTTGCCTGATCCAGGAACGCCGGTTATGAGAGCCAGGTGCAGTTCGCGGTTCTCGCGCGCCTGGTTGGCGGCCGCGACCAGGGCTGCGATTGTGCCGGGGATGCCTGCGCTCTGCGCCTTCTTGATCTGGGGCAGAGGCTCGTGATCAAAGATGCGCCGCGCGGCGCTCACGAGCGAGGGAAGCGGGGAATAGTCGGCGGCTAGCCACCCCTCGACGTCGATGAGTTCGTCGGGCGCCCGGCGCTCCAACTCCGTCACTACCTCACGAAGACCCCGGGGGTTCACTACCGCCACCTCGCCAACGGTTCGCCTCGTCTCAGCAGCCCCAGTAAGCACCAATACCGGGTCCACGATCTTGTCGTGGGAGGCGGCGTGGTAATGGCGTAGGTCGCGCGCGTATGCGGCCACCTGATCGACATGGGCGCGTTGGAGCAGGCTCATCTCCTTGAACTCGAGAACGATAACCTGCGACCCTGTAAGGATCACGACATCGGGCCGGCGCCCCCGCTCACGCGGAAGCTCGTACTCGAAGACGATGGCCCATTCCAGGGCCCGCGGCCTCGAAGTGACCATGTCTCGGAGCATGATCCCAAGGATTTCGTACTCGCCGCGCCAGGCTGCCATCTGCAAACCATCTGGAGGCATACCCATGAGACGAGTGTGCCGGTGAGAGAGCGAGGCGAGCAAGGCAGACTGATCGAGCGCCAAGAACACCGCGACAGTGCCGTACCACCCACAACAGGCATCTGCGCCTTCGTTTGCGCGGTGCATGGCCATCTCATGCGATCCGTGGCCGGCCGCCGAGGGCCGCTCTTGACCTGAAGCCGACGTCGTCGAACCCCCAGTGGAATAGGATCATCAGGACCTTGAGTCATCTTACAACTTCAGGCACGCCGAGTTGCAGTCACGGCGGGAAGCATGGCCTGGTGGCAGCGATGTCGGCCAAGTCGTTGAGGTCAGTGTCGCCCCCCGTTCGACCAGCACGTCCAGGGAAAACGTTGTAGCGTGGGCTCAAAAGTGCCTTCCGGAGTTGTGGCAGGACCAGGCACGGAACACGAGACTTCAGGCAGGGGGAACCACGCATTTCGCGGCCAACCGAGCAACAGTTATGGGGGCGGCCCCATGAGGCTCTACGCCGGCTCCAGCGAGGAGTTCGTCGCAGACAACGTGCACAACCGCATCGCGGAGAAGCTCCGCACCGCCTACTTCGACAGCTACCGGCGCGAGGCCGGTCAGGCGGAGGTCAACTCCTGGCGCAACTCCCTCCGTGCTATTTCGATGGTTTTTCAGGATGCCGGGTTCAAGCGCCACGGCGTTCTCCTCGAGTACGAGTTGCCACTGACCTCCAAGCGTCTCGACTGCCTCGTCACGGGGGTCGACGGAGGCGGCCAGGACCAAGCGGCCATCATCGAGCTCAAGCAGTGGGAGAAGTGCCGGGAGGCGGATGCCGAACGGGTCGTGACCTTCGTCGCCGGGGCGAATCGGGACGTGCTCCATCCCTCTGTGCAGGTCGGGCAGTACATGGCCTACCTGGCCGACTATCAGCCGGCGTTCTTCGAAGGTCCGTCGCCTGTCGGGCTGCGGGCGTGCTCCTATCTGCACAACTACTATCCCGAGCCGGGCGACGCGCTGTTCGCCCCGCAGTACGCCACGTATGTCGATGAGTGCCCGGTGTTCACGGCCGACGACGTTTCGCGACTGACCGGTTTCCTGCGCGAGACGCTGGTCAACGGCGACGATCAGCAGACGCTGAGGCGCATACTCGACGGCAAGTTCCGCCCGAGCAAGAAGCTGCTCGAGCATGTCGGCGAGGTCCTTGAGGGCAGGCCTGAATATGTGCTCCTCGACGAGCAGTTGGTCGCCTTCGAGCGGGTGATGGCCGCCGCCCGAGCCGGGTTCGCCCAAAGACAGAAGGCCGCGATCATCGTGCGGGGTGGACCGGGTACGGGCAAGTCGGTGATCGCCCTCAACCTCCTGTCGAGACTCTCGCGGGAAGGCATCAACGCCCACTACGTGACCGGCTCCCGGGCCTTCACCGAAACCCTCCGCCGCATCGTAGGCCCGCGCGCCAAGGTCCAGGTGCGCTACTTCAACAGCTACGCCCAGGCCGACTTCAACGAGGTCGACGTGCTGCTCTGCGACGAGTCACACCGCATCCGCGAGACCAGCAACAACCGGTTCACCAAGGCCCCGAAGCGCTCAGACCGGCTGCAGATCGACGAGCTGTTCTCCGCGGGCAAGGTGCTGGTGTTCTTCGTCGACGACCGGCAGGTGGTGCGTCCCGGGGAGATCGGCTCGGCCGCCGTCATCGAGCAGGCGGCGTCGGCGCACGGGGCGGTGATCCACGACTACACGCTGGAGGCGCAGTTCCGCTGTGCCGGCTCGACCGGCTTCGTGAGCTGGATCGAGAACACACTCGGCATCGAACGCACCGCCAATGTCCTGTGGAACAAGAATGAGGTGTTCGATTTCCAGATCATGAACTCGCCCGAGGAGTTGGACGTCGCCATCAAGGACAAGCTCACCGCCGGCAACACTGCCCGTCTCGCCGCGGGATTCTGCTGGCCCTGGTCGGACCCCCAACCCGACGGGACTCTCGTGGACGACGTCGTGGTCGGCGACTTCCACCGGCCGTGGAACGCTAGGTCCGACGCGGGACACCTCGCCCCAGGCATCCCCCGAGAAAGCTTGTGGGCGTTCGACCCCCGTGGCGTCGACCAAGTCGGCTGCATCTACACGGCGCAGGGCTTCGAGTTCGACTACGTCGGCGTGATCTTCGGTCCCGATCTGGTCTATCGCCCGGGGCAGGGCTGGGTCGGCCAGAAGCAGAACTCACACGACACTGTGGTCAAACGCTCGGGCGACGACTTCACCAAGCTGGTCAAGAACGTCTACCGGGTGCTGCTGTCGCGCGCGATGAAGGGATGCTACGTGTACTTCATGGACAAGGAGACCGAGACTTTCTTCCGCAGCCGGATGGAGGAGGCCTACGAGTGGGAGGGAAAGGAGTGAGCGGCGACTCGGACCACAGTGACGCACCGGGCGGCGATTCGCGGCGCTCCGACCTCGACCGGCTCCGCGACGAGTTGCTGCGCTTTCGCGAAGAGCGGGATTGGGAACAGTTCCACACGCCCCGCAATCTGGCGGCCTCGGTAGTGATCGAGTCAGCCGAACTGCTGGAGCACTTTCAGTGGCAACGCGACGGGGAGTCGCTTTCCGACGCTGGCCGGGCGGCGGTCGCCAAGGAACTGGCCGATGTCTTCATCTACCTGCTGTTCTTGTCCAACGACCTGGGCGTGGACCTCGTGGCCGCCGTGCGGGACAAGATGGCCGAGAATGCCGAGCGGTTTCCGGTCGATGGGGCGCGGGGGAGGGCTTGGTCGAACAAGCCGGAGCTGAGCCGCGGGGAGTGACCATCAGCTGCGCCGGACGGCAGCTTTGAGGTCACAATTCGTGACCTCGAACAGAGCGGTCGAGGGTTGCCAATCTGGGTCCAAAGTACGAAGTCTGACCTCCTCGACCAGTGCTAGGGTTGCCACATGAACCGTGTAACCAAGAATGCTCTGATCTGGAGAGTCCCCAGGCGCACCATTCAGGATGGCGACTTTAAGGCTCGGCTGCTTTCGAATATTGCGTTTACGACTGCACCTCTGGTATGCTCGGCGCACAAGGTAGTCGAGCGGTCGGAGTGGCGCAGTGAGAAGCTCAGCCCTAGCAATGGTCAACGAACAGCCCACCGCTCCGGTGGCGAACGAAGTTGCTCAAATAGCCAATTTGCAGCGCTATCTGGCAGAGGAACAGGGTACACCTGCTCTGGCCGGACCCGACGGAGAGAAGTATCCGCTGCCGAGATCGGTCCGCACCGTGTTGACGGCGGTGCTCAAAGAAATGGCGAAAGGGAATGCTGTGGTAGTCGTCCCAGTGCATCACGAGTTGACCACTCAGGAGGCGGCCGACTTGCTGAATGTGTCGCGTCCTTTCCTGGTATCACTCGTTGAACGAGGTGACATCCCCCATACGATGGTCGGCAAGCATCGGCGCATCAGGTTCGCCGATCTCATGGACTACCGAAAGCGTCGTGATGAGACGCGATCGGCCGCATTGGCGAGGTTGGCTGCGGAGAGCGCCGAACTGGGTCTCTAAGCGCCTGTCTGACTGCAGCCGGTAGCGGGGGCTGGAAATGTCGCTAGCTGCCGTTCTCGACGCGGATGTTCTCTATCCCGCGAGGTTGCGAGACCTCCTACTTTCTGTCGCGGAGTCCGGACTGTTCCGGCCACTCTGGACGCAGCGCATCCTCGACGAAATGGTGCGCAACATCTTGGTCGATCGTCCTGATCTCACCGCTGAGAGACTGCAGCGTGTCACTAGGGAGATGGCAATCGCTTTTCCGGAGGCGATGGTGACAGGACATGAGTCTCTGGAGGCGGCCATGACCAACCATGAGAAGGATCGACACGTTCTCGCCGCATGTGTCCGCGGGCATGCAGACGTTCTGGTTACCCGAAACACGGCCCATTTCCGGGCCGAGTGCTGCACGCCCTTCGATCTCGACGTACAGAGTCCCGACCAGTTTCTCCTCTGCGCGTACGATTTCCGGCCCGAGGTGTTCACTGCAGCCGTCATGAGAATGCTCGGCCGAAACCAGGCACCACCGAAGACCGTACTCGAGTTCGTCGACTCTCTCACGTTGTTCACCCCGGAACTGGTTCAGCGGTTCGCCGCGAGTCGGTGAGGTGTCCTGAATCGGCTCGTCCAGGCCACTGGACGCTGTAGGTGCCGACTTGGAGTTCACCGTCGCACGCATTCACCGAGCAGGGCGTAGCGGTGCGGCGCGCAGTTCAGAGTCGTGTTCGGCGCCATACGGGCGCTCATGGCACCTCCGAATGCCGCGGGAAGGACGCGTCCGGGCGCCTCTCAAACGGGCATGAGACTGCGAAGCAGGTTCCCGCTTCTCACCCGTCGCATGCTGCTCGAGTTCGTGAAGACGCCCATTTCGCCAAGGTCCAAAGGGTCGTCTGCGCAGATGGACAAAGCGGTCGCCTGACCTGGCAGCACCACGCCCTTTCAGCGGCAGCGAGACGGCGAGTCGCTACCGGAGCCTCGCCGGGCGGCTGTCGCGAAAGAACTCGCCGACATCCTCACTAACGTGTCGGTCCTCTTGAACGACCTGGGCGTCGACCTGGTTGCCACCCGGGGACTCAAGCCCGCGTTCGTTCTCGAAGAGCATAGAACGCTACGAGAGAACGCAAAGTCGCAGTTAATAACCAAATACTCACAACTACAACTTATTGACAATCGTCGATCCTTGAAGTAGATTGGCAGCAAGGGGCTGAGCGCCAACCGCAATTCGAGCGCAGGACGCCAAGCCGATGCTTCAGAAGAAACCGACCAAGGAGCCCCGATGGCCCACAAACTCGTCGAAGCCATGGCCGACATGAAGGAGAAGGAAGCTCTCCAGATCGTGGATGAGCTTCTGGCCCAGGGCGAAGACCCCAACAAG
>JGI20214J51088_10002566_pt1 | contig 12046 bp, 11 predicted proteins | sample WetSurMetagenome_FD_51088 | JGI IMG/M metagenome (IMG submission 51088)
TTCGATATACGGAGTTTAATGATAACACCATTATCACCGCTATTAAGGTTAATGTACCAAAAGGAGATGAAACAACTGAGTAGATAATGACAAGGTCAGCTTTGGCTGCGTCTAATGCAGTTGCTGGCAGATGCCCCTGGTCGACAAAAATTTTAGCATTATCTCCATTTAACTTGACAATGTTATTGATGAATTGCAGATTGTTTCCCTGATAAATCATGCCATTAATCAGAATGCTCGGGTCGGCTAAAGCAACAATATAGCCCTGATCTATTTTTTGGTAGGCGGCGTATGGAAATGGGCCATTGGGGTCATCACTTGAAAAACTGCCGGTTCCGTTAACATCAAGGAAGCTAAAGCTTGAAGAATAAGCAATAATTGTTGCCTCTGAAGTGCCTTTTAAACATGTCGCGTGATTAAGCACAATACTCGTTATGTTTGCAGTTATTGCATTATTCGCAAAGTTAGCAATTATGGGGAGCTGCTTGCTCTTAAAGTTGAACAATGGATCAAGCATCGGAACTCCGCTGAATATCATTTTTGATTTGACAGCATTTAGGACTTGATTGCCATAACCATAGTCGTCCAGAATTACCAAGGTTCCTCCTTGCGAGACATAACTGCTTAACTTATTGAGTTCACTTACCGAAAATGGTTCATAAGGCACGAGTAATAGTGCTGTTCCAGCCGGATTAGAGGGCAGATTGTCAAAACTATCTATTGCTGTGGCTTTCATTTTTGCGTCTATGGTCGAAAAACCGTTCCAAAAAGGGTTATCTACCCTGAAATCGCCATTAGGCGGAAAGAACCATATTACAATGGTTAGAGATAGAGCTAGAATTAAAGCTAAAGCAAATAGGAGTCTGCTTGTTTTCATTTTTTATGCTCCTTCCTGATTCCGTCCAGTAGGATCTCTGCTTCCGACAATTCTTGCTCGTTAGGTATGTAAGGTGAATAAAGAGCTCTTTCAGCCATTCTTGTAAGTTCGTCAAATGAAGCAGCACGGTTCCTTAGTTTTGGCTTTGACTCTTGCAAAAACTCGCGCAGAGTCATTTGTTGTTTTATCAAAACTCGTGTTGCAGCCTCAATTATTTGTAAAGATTTTTTATAAGTCTCCAGTAGTTTGCCTTTTGATCCTGTCAGTTTTACTTGGAAGTTGGTTGTAAGTTGCGATTCAGTACTTTCTACAATAAATTGTGGATTTTCTTCTTGAAGAGCGTCTTTTGATTCTTTTTTAAGTTTAGTTTTGAGGAACCTCGTGTAGGCAATTCCTATTACCGATCCAGATGATACCAAGGCAACGGTTAGTCCTACAGTATTCAAAACCAAAACGCCTGCCTGCTTCTGTGCCGGGCCTTGCCATGGCTCTTGGGGCTGAGCATTAATATTGAGGCTTTGGAAACCGCCTAAATTAGCGTTCAAAGGAACGTTAAATGTAACATTGAAGCTACCGTCCGCCAACGTTTGGGTAACGGTATCGGCTGAATCAAACTCTACAGTTACTTTAGCGTTATTTAGCGGCCCCAAGAGTGTTTTTACTGTGCCTTTTATTTGAATTTGCGATGGAAGCAAGACAAGTGAAGGCAATTGAACATTTATCGTTGAAACCATTTGTTTTAAATTGACCGTTTCTTGCTTTGTAATTCCAGCGTATATACCGCTTGGCTCAACTGTGATTGTTACGTTGTGTGTACCAATGGCTGTCTGAGAGTTTATCATGGTTTGAATGAAAAAGATGCCATTTGAATCGCTTTGCACTAGATTAAGAACGTTGTTATCAAGTTGAAACTTGATTGTTCTTCCGCTTAGAGCAATGCCGGTCTGTGAAGTAACTGATCCGTTAACATTCAAAGGTAAGCCAGGGTACGCAACGTCAGGTATGGAGCAATTGATGCTGGTATTGTAGAAGTTAATGTTAATTGTTAACGGTGGACTTAGGGCAGCAATGTAGTGATTTTCGTCGGCGCCTACAGGAGTGTAGATTGCTAGCGAAGTCATGATATGAAGATAGTTATAAGGTACTTTCATAACCGCTGTGAAAAAACCACCTGAACCAGTCGTGGCACTTGCAACCTTTAAGCCGTCTATAAGCAAAAATATTTGTCGATTAGGGAGAACTTGGCCTTTTGATGTTAGAGCACCTGAAGCGTAGATGCTTCCACCGACAGATACGTTTGTGGTATTGATGCTTAGCGTCAATGCCGTTGGTTGAAGTTGCTGAGTTTTGTTTTGCCGGGTGGAGTCGATGTTTTGCATCATTGCATGGTATTGGTTGATAAGATCTGTCAGTCTTTGAAGTGCGCTTTGAAGTGAATCGTATGCTTGCGCAATTTGACTCTCTGCAGGAGCTGCTAGAACGCCTAATTGTTGGCTTAGTGTGGTTGTTGCATCTTGCAAGCTAGAAAGGAGAATTTCAGCTTGAGAGACAAGTACCCCTGCTTTGTTAAGATTATTTGCGGCTTCATCTAAGCGGTTTTGCCCAAGAAGAGACGAGGCATTGTCTAATGACGTTTGAAGGTCAATTAGGGTGTTGATGAATTGCTGTGTTAGATTGTTATATCTGTTTAAGATGTAGCTCAAATCGGCAGGGACAGAAATTAGGCTTAGTTGCTGCGATAGTCTGCTTGCGTTAGCATATTGTTCAGATACGACAAGCCCAAAAACCTGAGCATATTGGCTAATGAACGAAAAGGAATCAATGCTGCTTTGAGATGTTGAAGGATCTTCGTGTGGAATCGACCGAGCCCCAACCGCAACTGTGAAGCACGGGAACATCAGTGAGAAAACAAAAACACAGGCTAAGAACATTACAAGGTGCTTCATATCTAACTTCCCGCCAAAATCTGCAAAACTTTTAATGCCACAATAAGGGCAAAAATGATGAAAAGTCCATAGCCCATAAAATTGATAATTCTCTGCGTTTTGGCATTTAGTGGGGAATGTAGAAGAGTTAGAATGAAAAATTCGACGATGTATATTGAGACAAACAGGTCTAGGCTACTTGCCGCATAGAATGAAAGAATAAAAGTTGTTAGTGAATAGGTGATGGCAACAGATAACAGGTATCGCTCAGTTATTCTCAGAGGTTTCGCCTCAACAATTTTAACCTAAGTAGAGTTTTTCCTTTGAGAGTTTGATCTTCTTCAACGATGAGGGGCTCGTTTAACATCTGTGCTATGGCTGATGCGATTATAGATGCTAAGGGTGTTCCTAAACTCTCGTAAATCCACATTTTTCTATTTTCCAAACGCGGGTTAGAAACCTCAACATGCATGATATCGTTGTCTATAGTTATTTTTGCATTGTCTGCTAAATTTACGTTGCCAGATAAAATCGAGGTAAGGGTTGTTTCCAAGTCAGCCTCTGTTGCATCTGGTTTAGGGGCGATTGTTTCAGTAACAGTTGAGCCAGCAGTTGTAATGAGCAAGCCCATTTCTTCAGGGTTGGCTCCGTATTTGACGATAAGCCGCTTGGGAAGTACGATTTTGCCAAGCTGCAGATAAGGCGGGTTTGAACGTAATGGTATAAGTGCTTGGGGTTTTCCGCCTGTCATTGATGATGGTAAGTAAATTGCCTTGGATTTTAGTCCTAGCTCTTCTACTAGTGCTGAAATGTTTTCCGTTCCTGATTGAAGAAGAAGGGCGCTTGCTTCTGGCGGAATCTTTGGTTGACCAGTGCCTAAAGCGTAAGATATGCTTGCCAAAACTAATGTTGAGATCCCCAATGCTGTAAGAGGAATAGAATTCAAAATAAGATAGGATACCAAGGAGAGCAAAGAACCCGTTAAAGCCAAGCATAAACCAAGCGTTCTATAAACATTCACGTTTTCTCTCTCCCAATTTGTTCTCGCTTAGAGATATCCTGCTCCCCTATTGGCTAACCACTGTAATAACTTACTATGTTCAATGGAGTTTTTAATAAATCTTAATATTTATTTATGAAAGATAAGGGATAAAATAATTTTGAATTAGTCTGATGGAACTGATTTTTCTTTTGTATTGGCTAGTTTGAAATAGCTGAATTTTCTTATGAATGCTGCTGCACCCATAGCTTCTGAGAAAAATGATAATGACGCCATTATGGGCGGTAATGTTATTCCCCATGGTGTGTAGTTTAGGGCCAAGCCGACAAGGGGCACAATTGCAAGGCTTAAGCCGATTGAGAGAGCTAACCTTTCAAGCTCGTCCATTTCGCCTGACCTCGGATATAAGGCAGCTATCAGGGTTGCGCCTGGCAGAAAAAGAATGAAGACTCCGCCTAAAGNATATCTGAGATACAGTAAGGATGAGGTGTTAATTAGAAAAACGGCTGCAAATGTAAAAGCCACTAGTGCTGTCAGTGCCCAAAACCAGAGATTTTCAAGGTGAAAAGCATAGCTTGCCAGTCTAGTCGGAGGATTTGTTTCTGACAGCTCAAGTTCGCCCCTTTTCCACAATACATAAACTGTTTTGGCTGCTTCTTTAAACTTTAGACCTTTGTCTTTTACAAGTGTATTAACTAGTTCGGATAGTGTGGGGTTTTCCAAAGAGAGTGTTGTGTCCTTAACTGCTTTCTCTAAATTTACACTCATCATCGCTTCCCCAGTGAAACCTTATGCCAGTTATTCCTGTACAATTTTTATATATGCCTTGCGCTAGAGAACGATAGTTTAGTGAGACATTGAGGAGATGAATACGTCGTCAAAATTATATGTAGCACTACTAATAGTGCTCACGTTGTCGGGATTTGCTATCACATTCGTTCAAGCCGTATCCGTTAGCGAAGCCCAAGACTCTGTAGAAAACGCCTACAAAACACTTGTTGACGCTTACAATTCTGGCGCAGATGTAAACAAACTAATAGATTTGCTAAATCAAGCCATAAATTTAACTGTTCAAGCTCACAACTTAGCCAGTTTGGATCATCAGCAATCTCAAGCCTTAGCCTCTCAGGCTCAAAGTTTAGCAGAAAATGTAACCACTCAAGGATCAGTCGCCAAACTAAATGGAGCCTCAGCAAACGTAATTGGTATAGCTATATTGGCTGCGATACTGGTGATTTGCGGCTTTCTAGTTTACTTTTTTGGACCTAAGTTTTTGTGGACGGCTTGGTTCAAGCTTAGGAAAAATTACCATGTTACAGCCAAGAACGCATCTGGAAAAAGTAAAGGTTTGGCGATTACTTGGGAGCAAGTATGTGCAGCAATTTTAGTGTTGACGGTCATAATAGCTTTGGTTGCTACCGTGCCGTTATTCCTCCCTAAAGGTTCATCGGAGCAGTTTTCTGAATTAGGTGTTTTAGGTCCTAATATGAAAATTGGGGATTACCCAACACAAGTAGTTGCAGGACAACCAGTAGCCTTCTTTGTATATGTGGGTAACCAAATGGGTCAACCTATGTACTACGAAGTTATGGTTAAACTTGGAGACAACTATACAGCTACTAATCCAGCGCCAATGGATCCTGTCCAAGGGTTCATTCGTGTTGTACCCTTCAACGGAACGTGGACGTTCCCACTAAACGTAACGTTAACGCAGGCTGGATTAAACCAAAGAATCCTATTTGAGCTTTGGATTTATAATCAAACACTAAGCCAGTTGCAGTATACTGAACGATGGGGTCAGGTTTGGCTTAATGTGACAGCGCCAGCTAGTTAATCTCGGTGACAAGATAAGTTAGAGAGCAATAAGTGAAGAAGAGGAAAATTATTAATTTATTTTGGGGGCGTGATTTTCAGCCAGAAATTTTTTTTTGCACAAGCAAAGGAAGTAAGGCTTGTGATAAGAAAAGTGCCGCTTGTTAATGAGCCTGGAAATGCTAGTCGAGGATTCTGAATGGCCCAGAGGCTGACGGCTATAAAAACATAAAATGAAACCAGCCCAGAAATAAGTTCTAATATATGAATTATTTTTCGTCCTTGATAGACTTTAGAATTTAGCTTGTTTAATGTTAACTCGATTCTTTTTGAGATGTCTGGGAGATCATCCAAGACCAGTGTAAATCCAGCTAAGAATAGGAATTTTCCAGCATTAACTGTTATATTTTCATTGTATACCAGAAAGAGACTGAACAACGAAACAGATGTAAATGCCATTACAAAAACTGCAGAAAAAAGTAAGACAAAAAAACCATAGATATAATGATGAAACAAAAATCGCCCAGTGTGCAGAGTTCGACCAATGCTTGCACTTGGAAAAATATTCAACAGAGCTGCAACAATTACAAGAAAAAGAACACTCCCGTTTACAAGATATGGTGAATACGGCTGCCAAAATGGAAAAGCACGGTAATGATTAAACATGATTTGAGCTATGCAGGCTAAAGTTATGAGTGCATTAAGAATCAATGATAAACTAAATATTTTCTTGGCGATTACCCAAATTGAGGCGACCATACTTAACCCTTGGAAACTTGCGTTCTTTATCTTCAATCTCTATGAATTCTACATATGAATATTCTTCATAACTAACAAGGTTTGTGCAAGAACAGACCATTTTTGATAGCGCAATCCCAGCTACTTAAAGAAAGCTTTTGTAGTTAGTCTGCTTTTTAGTAAAATCTATCTGTGCAGGTACTGAACGTGCGGGTACTGAACGTGCGGCTTGGATGGAAATTCCTATTAGTTCTTTTACCTTTTCTTTTAGCAGTAGTACTTAGGGTCTATCCTTATTTGTTGACTGGTGCACCCTGGGGAGTAGACAGTTGGACACTAGTGAGAACTTCGGACCAGCTGTTGTCTAATTCTCCCACACAACTTGTCGGTAACTCAGTTTTTAATACCTACAATATTTGTTGGCCAGCAGTAAGCATTTTCGGAGCTGTAGCATCTTTAGTTTTTAACATTTCACCTTTGAACTTGATGCCATTCTTGATTCCCCTTGTAGGCTCCCTGACCACGTTGTTTCTTCTCGTAGTGGTTAGAAAGTTAACTGGTAATCTTCTAATTGCTTCGATTACGGCATTTCTTTTTGCAGCCGCTTCATTTGACGCAATTTTTACAGCATCTGTAACAAAAGAGACCTTTGCCCTTCCCCTTTTTATGGTTGGGGTATTGTTGCTTCTTAGAAAAGAAAAATTACCTAACCTATTTGTTTTTTCTCTTGTTTCGCTAGGTCTAATTATGTCGCACTTTGCTTTAGCATTCATTCTTTTTCTCTTAGCCGCGGAAACTTCGATTGTCCCCTTGTTTATGAGAACAAATGGGGAAAGGATTCAACCTGGAAAACTTCTTTACCCAACGATAATGGGTCTAGTTGGTTTTGCATACTTTATTGTTTACTTAAAAGCAAACGCTGTTGGAGTATCTCTGAGCTTGAGCGATGGTTTGTCTTTGTTTGCTTTCCTAAGTTTATTGGCAGGTTTTCAAATAGGTTTTCAATCAAACCCTAGACAAAAACCTTCATCAAAACGATTGGCAATACCCGCAGTTGCCATAACTATTGCCTTTGTTCTGCTTGCAGTTGGAACAAGAACAGCAATCCTCCCATTTGCTCCCACACTTACCAGTGATCTAACTCTAGAGGCAGCACCTTACTTTGCAGTCTCAATTTTGGCGGCAGTAGGGTACTTATTATTGAAAAAATCAGAAAATCGATCATATACTTTTCTCTCGCTCTGGCTTGGCGTCCCCATGATACTGATCGCTTTTTCCGTCTTTGGAACTAGCTTAGGCTTTGGTTTGTTATACAGGCTTTTTACTTTTCTTTTCATGCCGCTTGGAGTGTTTGCCGCTTTCGCGTTGATAAAATTCGTCAATGGAACTAGTAAAGTACGTCGCGTCACCAAGATTTCTTTGTCTATTGCTTTTATTTTTGTTATCGTTTCTGCACTTTCTTTCCAAAGTTATGAGGCGGTTGTTGAGAACAATAATTTCTTAGGTGGAGAGTGGGGTTTTAAACCGTCGGATTTGTCAGCATCCCGATGGGTTAATATGACGCTTCCTTCAAATAACGCTTTTTTGGGAGATTCCAAAGCTTATGGCATCTTCCAGTATTTTGGGCTCAAACCGGATATTAACTCTGGATATGCCTACCTAACAGGTAGATCAAATTGGAATGGTGAACCAATATTTACTTACAGTCTCATGTTAAAAAATGGTTATGACATTATTGCTTACGGTGAACCCTTACCTGCGGACTGGTATAGCAAATTAAGTAATGGCATGTCGCTTGTCTACTCCAATGGGAATGACAAACTCTGGGTTTAGAAACTTTGTGAATAGATTTTTAATGTTTAGTTCTTTACGAAGGCAATAGCTAATAAGTTGAGAAGAAGCATAATCCGTTCAGAAAAGTGAAAAACTGCAATGTCTTCGCTTGCACTCCGCTTGTGCATTGGCCGATCATTCGATTTCATAAAACAAGTTCTAACCTTATCTGCTATCGTTGGTTTAATAACCAGCGGTTTAACCATAAGTAACATGGCGTACATTTTCTTTAATAGTGGAACAGCTTCAAGATTCGAAGTTATAACCATAAGTCTTCTATCTGAACTTACGAGCATCTTTTGGGTTTGGCTTCTTGCAGCTTGGTCTCTTCTCGCGGTGTCTTCATATGTTATTGGTCTCCAGTCCATTCGTTCTATGATCCCCACTTTGAGCATTCTTTGGCAAACGGGTTCATCAAAGAAGACATATCGAACAATGATTTTGCTACGTTTAGTACTTCTTGCAGTCTTAAGCTGGTTATTCGGGTGGAACGGAGGACTAGTTGCATCCCAAATGGCCTACAGACTCGCAGCATACGCAATAAAAGCACCCTACGCAATTCCAACTCTTCAACTGATTGATCTGCTGAATCTTCTCGCTCTAACTTTCACAGCTGTTTTCGCTGGCGGTTTATACTTCGTAGTTAAGACTAGAAAACTTGATTCGCCAGGAGTGCAAATGGAAGCATGATTCGTTTCTTTCTTCGACTTCTGTATAAACGCACTTTGATTCCTTTTGTAATATGCGTGCTCACCGTTTCAGCTGTAACATCGATTACAGGGCTGCTCTTAACGGGAGCCTTATCAACTATACCATATTCGATTGGCAACCGCAACGATGTGATTGCACTCTATTCAAACAGTTCACAGTTNCCCCAAACAGGCGTGGTTCCAATTCAGCTTGCGGAAAATCTGAGCGTTGTGCCTGGGGTTCAAGTTATTAGTCCTGAGGCTCTTGCTACAGTTGCGGTCAATGGCCAAATTATCTACCTTAGAGGTATGAACATTAGCCTCCTCAAGGAAATGGACAAACCCAGACTAATTACAGGAGCGTGGCCAGATGACCATTTGAACATCACCGCTATGGCTGGTCAAGGGTTATCAAGTCGTCTCCACTTAACCCCAGGTGAAAACATCACGGTTCAGTCTTCATTCTTAGATCTCAACTGCAATCTAACGCTGTCTGGAGTTTTTAGCAGTAATGATGCACTTAATGACGAACTTGTCACTCAGCTTCCAATTGGCCAGATAATGCGTGCCATTCCAGACAACTATGTCTCAATTATAAGAATGAAAGTCGACCCCAACATATTCCATTTCAGCTTTATTCAGAATCTTCTTGTAGGCAACGAAACAAACAGGAATTCAACTACAAATAATGTGTTGGAGAATCTTCCCATCACAAGTATCACGAGCATCGGTCAGTACTTGGTAGGCAATCCTCTTGATGCAATGGGGCAAATACTCTCAAGAAGTATCGGTTTATCCGAGACCGCGCTCTGGACTCTTTTTCTTGTTGTTTTCGCCGCTTCAATTCTTTGCCTTTATTACAGTTTAGCGTGGGGAGTCAAAGAGAACGTTAGTCTCTTCTCAGTTCTTTCTGCACTCGGAATGACAAAGCGAGGGCAATTTGGTTTATTCTCGACATTCTCCGCCGCACTCGCACTTTGCTTTGGCATCCTAGGATACTCTTTGGCGAACGCGATGCTAATGACATTTGCAAATATGGGTTACTTGCAGGTTCTGTTTCATACACTGGTTGTGAATTTCAATTCGTGGGTCCTTTTGTTTTCTGTCACACTCATCATATTGACAGTTTTAATAAGTAATTGGAAAATCAAATTCGGAGAAATACAAAATGAAAATTAACAAACTAACGAAACATAATTTATCTGTTTTTACCACTCTTTGACTTCGAGAATCCCATGGGATAGATGATATCTAGTTCTTGCAACAGCGGATTCCTCAATGTTAGTTGTGGTCATCAAAATGGAGGTGCCGAATTCCTTGTTCAATCGCTTTAATAAGTCGAATAAAATCTCTGCATTGTCCTCATCAAGGTGAGCTGTTGGTTCATCTGCTAGAATTAGGGCGGGCTCATTGGCTAAAGCTCTTAGAACAGCGACTCTTTGCTGCTCCCCAAGACTCATTTGATGTGGAAACCTGTCTTTAAGACTCTTCAAGCCAAAGTTGTTAAGCAGCTCCAAAGCCCTTTCCTTTCTCTTTGCAGCAGTCACTTTTTTCAGCCAAAGAGGAACCTCGATGTTTTCCGTTGCGGTTATGTGAGGTATCAAATTGAGGGATTGAAAAACGAACCCGATTTTCTCAAGCCGAAGTTTTGCACATTGTCTCTCGCTCAACCCTTCTGTTGCTTGACCAAAAAGATGTAGTTCACCTCGGTCTGTCTTCTCTAGAAGTCCAACGATTCGTAGAAGGGTGGATTTTCCTACCCCAGAGCGCCCCTGGATTGAAGCAAATTCGGCTTCGTTTAGAGTTAATTGAACATTCTTTAGAACAAATTGCTCGTCAATGTAACTCTTCCATATGTTTAAAGCTTCTAGAATCGCCAACTAATTACCTCCGCAGAATAATTGAAAGTTGATATTTGCGCAAATATCCATGACCGTATTCTTCCTATAGTCTTGCACCTCAGGAATCATAACGGGATTAATAAAAATTAGGCGACAACACAACTGTAGAACAGCAGTTTGAGTAATAAAAAAACATAAGAAAAGCTGGATTTTACAAAAGATTAGTTGTTAAAAGAATGATAAAATGAGCGAGAACCAGGCGTTGCTAAACTTTTTTAAGCTTGGTTTTACTGAAAGAACATAATTGGCGGAAACTTGTCCGATGAATAAAACAAGAGTATTGCTAGTTTTAATCGGAATCGTTTTCTTAGTTTGGGCGCTGGGCATTTTGACTCGTCTTTGGGCTAATCCGATATTCAGTTACTTCTGGGTTGCAAGCAATAATATGGCGGACAATTTGTCTTACGTTGGTTTAGGCGTTGGAGCTTTTTTGGTTGGATTGGCTCTGATAGTCTACCGCAGAAATACAAGAAATAGAACAGCTACCTCATACAAATTGTACCCTCATAAACAACTGAAAGCAAAATCTTATGATGAGTTCTTGCTGAAAAAGACCAGTACCCCTATAGAAAGCGATGACGGTTCTAATCAATTTGTTATTGTAAATGGAAGACAATCATACCTTGGTTCCGAAGTAATGGAAAAGATTGTAGATCAATAACAAAATTGTACAAATTACTTTAGTTAGGCCAATTCCCCACTTTTTTGAGTTACGGTTTTTTGTGCGTCATCTTATATTTCCTATTTTGGAATTTAGACTTAGAAAATTTTGGAAATTTAGCCCCATTTTGCAACTTTGATCTAAAAGATGGATATTAGTAACTATTCTCTTTCCATGACCGACTTCTTTTTTGAGAACTTCAATAAAGCAATCAGGACATTGAAAATACTTACTACGAAAAACCACCAGACAAACTAAACTTTTGAGTTTGTGACTAAATTTTAATTCAGCCCAAGCCAGAACCACCAGATCGGAACGACCATGATTTCTCTCCCTCGTTAGTTTATGGGAAATGATTAAACATTTTTTACTAATTTAATTTTAACCAACGAACAAAAAAACCTGACTTGATTTGCCTTTTCTAATGCAGGATATTTATAGGCTGTTTCCAGTACTGAATAGTAGATGACAACTCATTTTGAGAGTGAAGCTTATGAGGAAGAAGTTTTTGGGTGAGAGTTCAGAATTTTATCGCAATATTTCAGACATAAATGATATGGCAGATAAAGGCGTAAGCACGATAGGTTCGATGGGTTCACAAAAGAAAATG
>JGI20214J51088_10002567_pt1 | contig 12045 bp, 11 predicted proteins | sample WetSurMetagenome_FD_51088 | JGI IMG/M metagenome (IMG submission 51088)
GGCTTTGCCAGATACTCTTTGCTCGCATCGGAGCTCAGCCTGGCAAACCGCCACAGCAGGGAAAGCGGCAGCAGCCTCTGGAGTCCGAAAAAAAGCCGGCTTCTCAACACTCTGCGAAGCAGACGGTAACCCCTGTCCGTCTCGTCCACCAGGTCTCCGTGTGCGATGTAGATCTGTTTGCCGTCCAGACGCAGAAGGGTCTCATCCGTGAAAACCTCGATGCCGTGGCAGCGGGTGAAATAGTGGGCAAGGTAGAAGTCGTGATTCCCCTCGAAGAGATGAATCTTTACGCCCCTGCCCTGCATCGCCGCCAGTTCGTCGATCACGGGCTGAAAGCCGGGGTAGACGACTCCGNCCTTCGAGAACCAGAAGTCGAACAGGTCGCCCACGATAAACAGGTGGTCCAGGTTTCGCGATGCATCCCGGAGAAAGCTCAGCAGCAGGCCGCAACCCTCGTCGTCGGCTCCTCTGAGGTGTGCATCGGAAAAAAAGACGGCCCTCATCCCCTCTTCCGCGGCTTGCCGGTTTTTGCAGGTGTCGATGTGACCCTGCGAACGATCTCTTCCGAATTCCTGAACGCTTTTGCCGTCTCCGCCTCAGTCATCCCGGCGCCGCGCGCGACCCGGCGGGCAAACTCGCGGTTGACAAGATCACCGGGCGAATGGGTGTCCGTGTTGATCACCAGGGCAGCGCCATGCCTGCGTGCCAGGACCGCCACATGCCCGTTACCCAGGCAGTGACCCTTGCGAGTGGAGATCTCCAGATGGATGCCCGCCTTGGCGGCAAGCTTCACCGAGTCCTCGTCGATGAGACCCGGGTGGGCCAGGATGTCGATATCCGACTGGACGGCTGCGAGGTTCGTCCCTTCCGCCACAGGTTCCACCAGGGTTTCCCCGTGCACGACGATGATCTTTGCCCCGGCCTTCCTCGCTTCTTTCGCGAGTGCGGGAATCCACCGGGGCGGGACGTGTGTGATCTCGATCCCCGGGAGGACGAAGAGGCCATAGGCCTCGGAAAGCTTTCCGCAAACCTGCGACACCCTCGAGAGGATGAAGTCGAAGTTGGAGTGATCGGCATGATCCGTGATGGCCAAGGCGCGGTACCCCGCAACGGCCGCACGCCTGGCCAGTTCCGACGGGATCAGCTCCCCGTCGCTGAAAAGGGAATGCATGTGCAGATCGATCATGGCTCATCTCCTGTCGCGCCCGCCCTCCTGAGAGGGGCTCCTTCACGGGCAAGAAAGTAATCGTTGATTTACAGGATTATGTTGGATTAATAAAGAAAAAACTGATACTTGAACAGATCGGATCCGCGGGATTCCAGCCCGCCGGGTCGGGCTCATCGCCCGGGGCGGCATAAAGGCATGTTCAGCATCCTGAACCGTTACATCTTCAAAGAGGTCCTCTACCCCTTTCTCATGACCCTCTTTGTCTTCACCTTCGTGCTGATCATGGGGCGCATCCTCAGCCTCGTCGACCTCATGCTCAACAAGGGGGTCGACTTCACGGACATCCTGAAGCTGATCCTCTTCCTCATGCCGGCGCTTCTGCTCTTCACGATTCCGCTCGCCCTCATCATCGGCATACTGATCGGGATCGGGCGGATGTCGCGGGACAACGAGTACACCGTTCTCAAGGCCTGCGGATTGAGCCTCCACCAGATCGCCGCCCCCGTTCTGGCGGCGGCCCTGATCGCTTTCGCGCTGGCGGCCCTGACGAGCTTTTTTCTCATCCCGAAAGGCAACCTGGAGGCCAAGAACCTCCTCTTCCGGGTCGTGAAGCAGAAGGCCAGCGTGGGGATCAAGGAAAAGGTCTTCAACGATGATTTCCGGGGCATCGTCATCTACGCAGACCGGATCCCCGTGAACGGCGATTCCATGGAAGGGGTGCTGCTCTACGAGGAGACCACTGCCGACGAACCCAGCACGATCATCGCCGCAAAGGGCACGCTCGTCTCGAACCCCCAATCGCTGACGGTCACGCTGCGTCTGGAGAACGGCAGCATCCACACCGTGGACCCCGAGTTCAAGAACTACAAGAAAGTGGACTTCAGCACCTACGACGTGCGTCTCGACTTCAAGGGGTCCGCCTCCGACGAGAAGCGCGTCAAGTTCAGCAAGATCGACGAGATGACCCTGTGGGATCTCCGGGATCAGATCGACAATCCCGGCCCCGATGGCCCCTCGAGACGCGAGCTGATCATCGAGTTCAACCAGCGCCTGGCAAGCCCCTTCACCTGCCTCATCTTCGCGATCCTCGGCATCCCGCTGGGGATCCAGTCGAGCCGTTCGGGAAAGATGAGGGGATTCACCATCGGCCTTGCGCTGGTCATGGTGTATTACGTGTTTCTCCTCTACGGGAAGGCCCTCGGAGAAACCGGGAAGATCCCGCCCGTCATCGGGGTCTGGACGCCCAATGTCCTGTTCATGGCGGCGGGGCTCTACGTCTACTTTATGAAGGCCCGGGAGCGCGAAATCATCCCAAAGTGGCTGCCCGTCGGAAGGCGGGAGGGGTGACGCCATGACGGTCCTCGATCGCTACATCGCCCGTGAATTCATCCTGACATTTTTCTTCGTCCTCCTGGCGTTCCTCTGCCTCTATCTGGTGGTCGACTTCTTCGAGCGGATCCGCATGTTCCTCAGCAACAACGCCACCCTTGCCCAGATCGTCTCCTACCACCTCTACACCGTGCCTTCCGTCGTAGCCACGATGATGCCCGCCTGCGTTCTGCTTGCGGCGCTCATCACCTTCGGGCTCTTCTCGCGCAACCACGAGATCGTCGCCATGAAGGCCAACGGGATCAGTCTTTACCGCATCGCCCGTCCCGTGCTTGCCTTCGCACTGCTCGCCTGCGGGCTGAATTTCCTGCTCAACGAATTTGTGACCCCGGCGGCCAACTGGCAGGCCGAATACATCAAGTACGTCGAGGTCCAGAAGAAGAAGGAATGGGGGGCCTTTAAGGAGAACCAGATCTGGTACAAGAGTCAGAATGCCATCTACAATTTCAAGCTCTTCGCTCCGGCAGAGAATCGGCTGAAGGGGGTCACGATCAGCTACCTCGATGCCCGATTCAACCTGCTTTCAAGGATCGACGCGCGCGAGGCCCTCTGGAAAGGGGATCGCTGGGAATTGAGGGATGTCCTGCGGACGACCTTTGCCGGCAAGGACTTCCCGGTTATCGAACGCCTGCCAACGCTCGACGTCGATATCGCCGAAAGGCCTGAAGATTTCCAGATCGTCCAGAAAAGCGCCGACCAGATGGGCTTTCGGGAGCTGAGAAATTACATCAGAAAGCTCCGACAGGAGGGCTATGACGCAACGCGATATGAGACGGACCTGCATGGGAAAATCGCTTTTGTCTTCGTCAGTCTCATCCTGGCCCTGATCGGAGTGGCCTTTCCCATGCGCTCAGAGCGAAGCGGCGGGATTGCCCAGGGGATCGGCATCGGGGTCATCATCGGGTTTTCCTACTGGATCGTATTTGCCTTCACCCTTTCCCTGGGCCGTTCCGGCACGCTCCCGCCCGTCGCGGCGGCGTGGGCGACAAATGTCATCCTGGGTGTGGTGGCCGTTGTCATGTTCCGGCGGGTCAATACTTGAGGAAAGGCACGAGGTTCGAGGTACGAGGAACGAGGGTTAGAGTATAAAAAAGGATCGATGATCTAGCATCACCGATCCTTTTTCGTTCTTTGCTTTTGTCTCGGACCTCGATCCTCGGTCCTCGCGCCTTCTATGTGCCCATCTCCCACGAGTGCAGGTATTTTTCCTGTTCCGGGGTCAGCGTGTCGATCCGGACGCCCATGGCCGCGAGCTTGAGCCGGGCGATTTCCTTGTCGATGTCCTGGGGAACCGAATAGACCTGCTTCTTCAGGGCTTTGACGTTCTTGGCCAGGTATTCCGCCGAGAGGGCCTGGTTGGCGAAGCTCATGTCCATGACGCTCGAAGGGTGACCCTCGGCGGCGGCCAGGTTGATGAGGCGTCCCTCGCCGAGGATATAGACCCTCCTGCCGCTCTTCAGGGTGAACTCTTCGACGAACTCGCGGAGCTTTCTCGTCTTCTTCGTAACGCCCCTGAGCCCTTCCAGGTCCAGCTCCACGTTGAAGTGGCCCGAGTTGGACACGATGGCCCCGTCCTTCATCCGGACAAAATGCTCCCGCCGGATCACGTTGATATCGCCGGTCAGCGTGCAGAAAAAGTCGCCGATCTCGGCGGCCTCGGCGATGGGCATGACGCGGTAGCCGTCCATGACGGCCTCGAGGGCCTTCAGCGGGTCCACCTCGGTTACGACCACATTGGCCCCAAGGCCATGAGCCCTCATCGCCAGACCCCGGGAGCACCAGCCGTAACCGCAGATGACGAAGACCGAGCCTGCCACCAGACGGTTCGTGGCGCGGATGATCCCGTCAATGGTGCTCTGGCCCGTGCCGTACCGATTGTCGAACATATACTTCGTCTGGGCGTCGTTGACGGCGATGATGGGGAACCGCAAAACCCCGCTTTTCGCCATGGCCCTCAGGCGGATGACGCCCGTCGTCGTCTCTTCCGTCCCTCCGAGGATGCCCTTGATCAGGTCCTTGCGCTTCGAGTGGATCATCGAGACGAGGTCCGCGCCGTCGTCCATCGTCATGTGCGGCTTCATGTCGAGAACNGATACGATGTGCCGGTAATAGGTTTCCGTGTCCTCTCCCTTGATGGCATAGACGGGAATGTCGTGGTACTTGACCAGGTAGGCGGATACGTAATCCTGTGTGCTCAGGGGGTTCGACGCGCAGAGCCGCACCTCGGCACCCCCCGCCTTGAGGGTTTCCATGAGGCTCGCCGTCTCCGTGGTGACATGGAGGCATGCGCCCAGCCTGAGACCCTTGAGGGGTTTTTCTTTCGCAAAACGCTTCCGGATCAGGGCCAGAACGGGCATGCTCTTGTAGGCCCATTCCACGCTCAATTTTCCCTGCTCCGCCAGCTTGATGTCCTTGACGTCGTAATCCATGAGTTCCCTTTCGAGTTGAACGGTGTTTTCCTCGGCGCCCGGCCTCTCTTTCGGTGACCGGGTCTCCCCATCAGGCCTTGTTGAACTGCCGGAGCTCCTTGATCTTGTCCGTTTTCTCCCAGGCGAACTTGTCCATGAAGAAGGTCCTCGGGAGCTTGCGGTAGACGTTGCCGTCGAGCAGGTTGAACTGCTTGATCATGCCGGCCGGGGTGAAATCGAAAACTTTCGTGATGATCTGCTCGAGCTTGCGATCGGAGAGTTTTCCCGTCCCGAACGTGTTCACGTAGATCGAGAAGGGCCGCGCCACGCCGATGGCGTAGGAGAGCTGGATGGAACACTTCTCGGCGAGCCCTGCCGCAACGATGTTTTTTGCCGCGTAGCGCGCGCCGAAGGCGGCGGAGCAGTCGACTTTCTCGGGGGATTTGTTCATGACGGACCCGCCCCCGAGCTGGGCGCCCGGGAAGCCGCCGTAGAACTGGACGACGAGCTTGCGTCCCGTGACGCCGGAATCTGCGGCGCTGCAGGAATGGATGGCCTGCCACTCTCCCGTGGGGTTGAAGAGGAACTCCGTCTTCTTGTCGATCCAGTCCCCCAGGACGTCAAAGCACATCTTCCTCGCAACCCCCTCGACGTCTTTCTTCTTGCCCTTGCCCACATGCCGGTAGTCCACGGCGTTGGACATGAGAACCTTGACCACCCGCAGCGGTTTTCCCGTCTTCTCGTCGTATTCCACACTGACCTGGCCCTTGCCGTCCGGTGCGAAGTAGGGGTGTTTCGTCTCCTCGAAGACGCGCATCATGCGATTGCACAGAACATAGGGCAGCGGCAGCAACTCGGGGGTGTCCGAGCAGGCATACCCGTACATGATCCCCTGGTCCCCTGCCCCGATCTCCTTGAACTTGCCGAGGTTGGCACGGGTGCCGATGTTGATGTCCGGCGACTGGGGGATGATGGCGTTGAGCACGCCCATGGAGCCTCCGTCGAGACCGAGGCAGAAGTCGTTGTAGCCAATCCCGAGGACCGTGTCCCGGACGATTTTTTCCACGTCCACGTAGGCTCGGGTTGCCACTTCTCCCCCGACCACGCAGAATCCCTTGCCAAGGAAAACCTCGATCCCGCAATGCGGCATGTTGTAAACAGTCAGGCCGAGTTTCTTCTCCTCGTCGAGGATGGCGGCGATGATATTGGCGGCAATGGCGTCGGCGACGATATCCGGGTGTCCGACCTTGATGCTTTCCGATGTGATCTGCATGTTCCCTCCATGAGTTATGGGGNTTCGTTCGGCTTTCTGCCGGTTCTGTGTTCGTCGGAAAATGAAATCGGTTCTATTTAACAGAGTTCAATCCGTTTCTCAACTGCTTATTGCTTTCTGCCGGCGCGATCATTCCGCCCGAGATGATGAGCTTGAAGGCATCCTCGACGGACATCTCCAGGCTGGTGACGCTGTCTTCCGGGACCATGATGTAGTACCCCGACGTGGGGTTCGGGGTGGTGGGGATGAAGAGGTTGATGCAGCGTCCGCCGGTTTTTTCCCTCAGCTCGCCGGTGGTGGCTCCCGTCACGAAGGCCACCGTGTAGAGACCCTTGCGGGGAAACTCGACGAGGACGACCTTCTTGAAGCTCTGCCCTTCCTTGCTCACCATGGTCTGAACAATCTGCTTGATGGCCTGGTAGATCCCGCGGACCAGCGGAATCCGGTCGACGAGCGACTCGGCCAGACGGAAGANCTTGCCGCCTGCGTAGCTCGTCGCGAGCAGGCCGGCGATGAAGATCAGGATNAGTGTTGCGATGACGCCCAGCCCGGGGATCCGAAACCCCAGGAGCGTTTCGGGATGGATCGCCGCCGGCATGACCCTCAGCAGGCCATCCATGAGGTCGATCAGGAAGATCAGGATGTAGATCGTCAGCCCGACGGGCACCGTGACGGCGAGGCCGGCGAGAAAGACGTTTTTAAGTTTCGGCTTCATGGAATGGCATCCCCCAATAAAAAAGGGCAAAGGTACGAAACGCTTTGCCCGGATCCGCGGAGGAATCTCCCCCGTCGCTATTNTTTCATCTTGTTCTTTCCGTCCACGTGGACGCACTTCGGGGCCCACTTTTTCGACTCGGCATCGCCCACCATGACGTAGCTCGCAATGATGATGAGATCGCCCTTCGAGACTTTCCGGGCCGCCGCGCCGTTGAGACAGATGACGCCGGATCCCTTTTTTCCCTTGATGACATAGGTCGAAAAGCGCTCGCCGTTGGAAACGTTGTAGATCGCCACCTTCTCGAAGGGAACGAGATCGGCCGATTTCATGAGGCCCTCGTCGATGGTGATGCTCCCCTCGTAATTCAGGTTGGCGTCCGTCACCGTTGCCCGGTGGATCTTGGACTTGAGCATGATGCGCTGCATGGCTGTTTCCCCCTGTCTTTTCCCGTATTCCCTTCACGCGGCCATGTTAAAGATTCAACGTCTCCCCGAAGACGTAGTTATCGATGAGCCTGGCAACACCGACACGGACGGCCAGCGCCATGACAGACTCCCCGTCGAGCCTGGCCGCGTCCTTCATCGTCGTCGTGTCGCAGATTTTCACGTAGTCGATCTTCGCGTGGGGATGCCCGCTGATGAAGCGGCTGACGGTATCGATGATCGCCGTCGCATTCCTCTCTCCTTTGTCGTACATCCCCTTGGCCATCTTCAGGCCCCGGCTGAGGCTCAGGGCCGAATCCCGCTCCTCGGGCTTCAGGTAGATGTTCCGGGAGCTCATGGCGAGCCCGTCGGCTTCCCGGATCGTGTCCAGGCCGACGATCTCCAGGTCCATGTTCAGGTCGGTGACCATCCGCTTGATGACGACGAGCTGCTGGAAGTCCTTCTTGCCGAAGACGGCCACGTGGGGCTTCACCAGGTTGAAGAGCTTCGCGCAAACGGTGGCCACGCCGCGGAAGTGGCCGGGCCTGGAGAGGCCGCAGAGGTTTTGCGTTACCTCCTGCAGATCCACGTAGGTCTGGTAATGCGGCGGGTACATCTCCTCGTTGGATGGAAAGTAGATGGCGTCCACGCCAACACTTTCGCAGTTCTTGTAATCCATATCGAAATCCCGGGGGTACTTGGCCAGGTCCTCCGTCGGCCCGAACTGGGTCGGGTTGACATAGATGCTCGTCACGAGGCAATCCCCGAGCTTGCGGCCTTCTTCCATGAGACGAAGGTGGCCCCGGTGGAGATAACCCATCGTAGGGACGAAGGCGACCTTCTTGCCCTGGTTTCTCAGGGATTCTGAAAACCGCTGCATTTCCTTCGCTTTTTCGATGACAATCATGGCATCTGCCCCCCAAATGCAAAAAGCCTCACCGCGCAGGGCGGGAGGCCGTTAAAAGCAGAACACTTCTCGTACTTTAGCCTCCGTCCCAGTCCCGAAAAAGGGGATCCAAGCGGTTCGGCCCCCTAATAACAGAAGGCCTTTGGGCTGTCAAGGGTTTTGTGCCTTGCCGAGAAAATTGCTGAGAGCGGCAAACTCGTGGACGGACAGCGTCTCGGCACGTCGGACCCCGTCGATGCCGAGAACCGAGAGGGCGGTGCTGATCTGCTCCCCCGTGACGGGCAGTTGTGAGGTCTTGAGACTGTTCAGGAGGGTCTTTCGACGCTTCGAGAAGGCGCTTCGCACAAGAAGCCGGAAAAAATCCATATCGTCGACCCTGCAGAGGGGCTCTTTCCGGACGTCCAGCCGGATGACCCGGGACTCCACGTCGGGCTTGGGGTAAAAACAGCCGGCGGGGACCTTGTTTTCCAGCACAGGCTCCGTGAAGAGGGCGACGTAGACGGACAGGGGGCCGTAGTCCTTCGTGCCGGGGGGCGCGGCGAGTCTCTCGGCCACCTCGCGCTGGAGCATCAGGACGACCCGGTCGAGGCAGTCGCGGTATGCGAGCAACCTCAGTACGATCTGGCTCGAGAGGTTGTAGGGGACGTTCCCGATCACCTTGATCCTCTCCTTGCGGCCCTCCTGCATCGGACCCGTACACACCGTGGAAAAGTCGAACTGGAGCACGTCGGTCTGCACGATCTCGACATTCTCGAAGTCTCCGAGTTCTTTTTGGAGGACCTCCACGAGGAGCCGATCCACCTCCACTGCAACGACGCGGCGTGCCATGCGGGCGATCATGGCCGTGAGGACCCCGATGCCTGAACCGATCTCGACGACGGTGTCCGTTTCTCGCACCCCGGCGATCCGGACAATCTTCTCCAGGATGTTCGGATCGCAGAGGAAGCACTGACCGAGCCGCTTGCGCGGCCGGATCCCGTATTTACGGAGAAGGCTCAGCGGGCTCGGCATTGCGGTTTCTCAACGTGACGACGACATGACGGGTGATGAAGTAGGTTGGAACGGTAAAGAGAACGGCCAGGATCACGCCCCCCACCATCAGCGGGTAAAGGATGTGCCAGCCGATCTCCAGGATCGAGCGGACATCGTAGTCCGCCAGGACGAAAGGATTTGCGCCCAGGCCCAACACGAGGACGCCGAGTTCGTATGCGGCCAGGTAGAGTAAGGGGATCGTGAGGGGGTTCGAGATGATCGTGGCTCCCAACATGGCCGCCGTGATGTTCTGGCGAAAGATCAGACAGCTGACCATGACCAGGGCGGTGTGGAGCGGAATGGTGGGCGTCACCCCGATGAAGACGCCCAGGGCCATGGCACGGGCAATCTCCTCCGGTTTCCCGGTCAGGCTCAGGAACCGGTTGTAGAAATCGTTGATCCTGTCCCGTATCGTCATGAATGCTCGACGGTCCTGATGACCCCAATGCCGCTTTTGCCGTGTACCGTATAGAGGACGCCCCTCTTGACCTTTCGCCTTTGTTCTTCACCCTTTTTCCTGCTTCTATTGCGTGTCGATCGGCCAGCGGGAAAGGGCATTCAGATCGAAGGGGTCATTCCTGCCGCGGGTGAGGAAATGATGACCCACGACGGCGATCATGGCGGCATTGTCCGTGCAGAATACGGGCGGCGGGATGGTGACCTGGATCCCTTTCTTTTCGGCATCCTCGCGAAATCGNGTCCTCAAGCGGCTGTTGGCGGCCACACCGCCGACGACGGCCACCCGCCCGATGGAGTGCATTTCGGCCGCACGCAGCGTCTTCTCGACGAGGACGTCCACGATAGCTTCCTGGTAGCTTGCCACAACATCCGGGATTTCGCCCTCTGCAAGCGGCCTGCCGAGCTTTTTCGTGTAGGTAAGCAGCGCCGTCTTGACGCCGCTGAAACTGAACTCCAGGCTGTCCTTCATGGATCTCGGGAAACTCACGGCCGAGGTGTTTCCGGTTTTTGCCAGGCGGTCAATGACGACGCCACCGGGATAACCGATGTTCAGAAGCTTTGCCGCCTTGTCGAAGGCCTCGCCTGCCGCGTCGTCGCGTGTCTGTCCGACGAGGCGCATCCGGTCGAAATCCTCGACGACATAGATGTTCGTGTGACCGCCGGAGACGACGAGGGCGACAAACGGAAACGCAGGCTTGTCCTCGGCCAGGAAGGCCGAGGCGACATGGCCCTCCAGGTGGTTGACGCCCACGAAGGGGATGCCTCGAGCCATGGCCAGGGCCTTGGCCATGGACAGTCCGACCAGCAGGGAGCCCACCAGTCCCGGTCCTCGGGTCACGGAGATGCCGTCAATCGCTTCGAGGGTGACCCCCGCCCGCTCGAGGGCTTCCAGGACGACGGGAACGATCACCTCGACGTGCTTTCGCGAAGCGATCTCCGGGACAACCCCGCCGTACTTCTCGTGGATCCGGATTTGTGAGGCAATGACGTTCGACAATAATTTGTTGCCGTCCTGAAGGACGGCCGCAGCCGTCTCGTCGCAGGAGGACTCGATTCCCAGTACAAGCATAGCGAAAGTGTTTATCACATTTCCTCTTTGATTTAAAGCTCGAAACGCGTATATAGTGGGCACGAAAGGCAGGGAGACGATGGAGATCAGGACGGACTTTCTCGTCATCGGAAGCGGCCTTGCGGGCTTGAGCTTTGCCATCAAGGCATCCCGCTTCGGCTCCGTGGCCGTCATCACGAAGAAAAATACCACGGAGTCGTCGACAAACTACGCCCAGGGCGGTATTGCGGCCGTGATGGACGCCGAGGACAGCTTCGATCTCCACATCGGGGACACCCTGAAGGCGGGCGCGGGACTTTGCCGCGACGACGTGGTTCGTTTCGTCGTCAGCGAGGGCCCCGGGCGGATCGCCGAACTCATCGAATGGGGTGTCGAATTCTCCCGAAAGGCCGGGACGGGGGCGAGCTTCGATCTCGGAAAAGAGGGGGGCCATTCCATGCGGAGGGTCCTTCACGCAGCCGATTCGACGGGAAAAGAGATCGAGCGGGCCCTCATCGACAAGGTTCACTCCATCGAGAATATACAGATCTACGAGAACTTCCTCGCCATTGACCTCATCCGCGAATCCAAGGTCCTGGGCCGCAAATCGCTTTCCCGGGAAGAACAGGATCGTTGCCTGGGCGCCTATGTATTTGACATCGAGAACGATCAGATCTACACGTTCCGGTCGCGGTTCACGATCCTGGCCACGGGAGGGGCGGGCAAAGTCTACCTCATCACGACAAACCCCGACATCGCCACGGGCGACGGGATCGCCATGGCCTGGCGTGCAGGTGCTCACATCGCCAACATGGAATTCATCCAGTTTCACCCCACCTGCCTCTTCCACCCCGAGGCCAAATCCTTCCTGATCAGCGAGGCCGTCCGCGGCGAAGGCGGCGTCCTGAAGCTCAAGAGCGGCACCCCTTTCATGGAAAAATACCATCCCCTGGCAAGCCTGGCGCCGCGGGACATCGTGGCCAGGGCCATCGACATCGAGCTGAAGAAATCCGGCGACGACTGCGTGGTCCTCGACATCAGCCATCGGGACAGGGGTTACCTGATGGATCGCTTCCCCACCATCTTCAACCGCTGCCTCCGTTTTGGCATCGACATGGCCAAAGAGCCCATTCCCGTCGTTCCGGCCGCCCATTACCTCTGCGGCGGAGTATTGGTGAATGGAAGCGGCGAGACCAGCATGGACCGGCTCTTTGCGGCAGG
>JGI20214J51088_10002569_pt1 | contig 12041 bp, 16 predicted proteins | sample WetSurMetagenome_FD_51088 | JGI IMG/M metagenome (IMG submission 51088)
TCCATCCGACAAAATTAAAATTTTCATTTGTTAAATTTTAACTTGAAGTGTAGTTCTATCCCATCGTCCCTCAATTCCAGTATTTCAAATGTTCCGTTTCCATAATTCCATCCTTGAACAATTCCTCTAACTCTATCCTCGTTCCAAAGACTGAAATGACTGGTGTAATACTTTATAATCGTCTTGTCGCTGGGACATCGCATATCTATAATTCCGTCATTTTTCAAAATACGAGTCATTTCCAAAAATAGTTTTTCTATCAAACTTTCTGTCAGATGTTCTACAAAATGTGAACTATGTATGTATTCTACCGAATCATCGGGCAGAGGAATACCATTTTCTAAATTCCAAAGTATCTCCTGTCCGAAATCAAGCATATCCATTCCAATACATCCTTCTTTCGTAGTTTTTCCGCAACCTAAATCTAATTTAATAGGAAATTCTTTTATTCTAATCCTTTCAGTGAATTTTCCATCTATGAATGCTGACATTAGTGAGGTGTGTAACGAAAGTATTTATGTTCTCTGGCGTTACCTTTAATAAAATTAACTTTCAAATTATGTTTAGCTAGGGTTACTGGGAAACTCAGTTGGTCTCTTTGACTCCATCGGCAGATTTCCGCCCACCAAGCTTCGTTAAATGCGTTTACTTTCGGGTTGTTTCTTCGGATTATCACATTGCATTCTCCCATACCGGCGTGTTCTGGGAAGTCTATTTCTCGGTAGTGTTCGATTTGTTTGTCAATGTCATCTCTGACTTTTAAATGNNCTTCAAACANTCCTTTGGCGGCNGGNGCTTCATCGTAGATGCAATCTCTGTCNGGGTGTTTGAATAATGCCATATCCNCGTCTCCTANCCATTCTTCCACTAACTGTTCGGGGGGTATCAGTAATTCTATGTTTCCGTCTATCCAAATAGTTATATCAGCATCAAGGAACTTATGGGGCAGTATCTTATATATCTTTGCGTTCCTGACGGGACTTACAAACTCGGAGTATTCTCCGAAACAGGTGATGTCGGTTCTGGGTTCATCTTTTCCTCCGCAGATGGCGGTGTAGATTTGTGGCTTCTCATGTGTCCTGCCAGACCTATTCTGTTTTTGCATACTTTCCCGCATATTTCGCAGACATAAATTTTAGTTTCTTTGACTTCTTCGACTTCCTTAAAAGGTTCTTTTGTTTCTCCTATTAACTCTATCTCTCCATTTTCTAGCGGGTGTTTGGCGGCGGGATCATCCATTTCAACTATGTCCCCGAATTTCCATCCTTCTCCCCAGCGAGATGAACTTGTTGTTAAAATTTTGTAGAATGGCATTTATTTTAATTAAAAATTACTTAACCATTGATTACTTACATTATTCCAATCGTAGGTGTCCTTGACCCATTGTTTCATTTCTTCTGAGTAATCTATATCGTCTTCCAGGTTAAAAATAATGTATTTCACGTATTCGTCTATGTGAGTATCTCCGAAACTGAAATCTTTTTCCCATTTCTCGCAGTCGGTGTGGACTTTATGCCCGTATTGGACAGTTTCATCTAGGGCGAAAGCATCGGAAGTTATTGGAATACACCCGGCCAGTTGGGCTTTCATCGCTGAAATGCAGGAAATCTCATAAAACTGTGTCGGATAGAGGAAAAACTTGGATTCCTGATACTTTTTAGCTATTTCTGAGTGAGAAATCATCCCACCTCCCTCGGCATAACCCATAGTTTTAAGATTTTCAAACCTTGCGTTCACTTTTTCTTTCCACTCCATCACTTTCGGTTCGTCCTTGTGGACTGTGTCAAATACTCCCCATCCATAATACCACATAAATTTCCAAGGATATTTAGGGTAATCTTTTATCAGTTTTTCCATCACATCTAAGCAAGATTCCAAACTTCGGTCAGGACTGGAAGTGTTTATTAAAGAATAGGAATTTTTTACCCTATTTTCTTTGAATTGTTCAGGATCTATCCCGTTGGGAACGATACAAATCTTTTCATCTGGAATATTGGGGTAAAGTTTACGATGTGCTTCTGATTTTAACATCACTTTGGTGATGTGTTTCAATCTGTCTTCGGTAAATTCTTCTTTGGCGACCACATCGTGCATATCTATCAGGACTATTTTTGAGTTTATATCATAATCAGCCGGCATCGGATGCCTCCAGATTATCGTTACATCTTGTTTGTCCCTTATATTATACTCCCAAAAAGGTTTATAGGTAACCCCGTCATAAACTTTTTCTTTTCCACAGTTATTATAAACCGTTACATTCCAACCGTCTTTCGCCCACCTTTGGGTAAGCTGGATGACGGCCTCTTCGCTTCCACCAATTCCTTTTTCTTTGGCGATGTCAGGATTCCACATCTTTTCGGTATAAGAGCAGTAATAAGCCAAATCTTTTCCAGAGGTTTCGTTTTTAATGAACAAATTGTTCTTTAGTCCGCAAATCTTTGGATGCGACCTAAATTTTTCTGGAATTTCACTCAATACTTTTAAAAATTCTTTTTTATCTTCTATTACGGATAATTTGTCTATTATTTTATCCACCTTTTCCAATAATTTTAATTCTTCGTTTAAAACACTGAAATTTTTGTCTATATCCTTATCATCTGGATAAATCTTTTTTAAAATCCTTATGGCGCTTATAGCTTCTTGAACCTTGCCCATATCAAAATAAATAATGACTAATTCTGTAATCGGTGCGGCGTCATATTCGCGTGGATTCCAGACGATTATGGATGTCTTGGGAATCGGCAGGGTCAATCCGGTTAAAATGAAATCTCTGGCCTGTTCTAATTTTTTAATCTTATGGTTCAGCCTTCCTAACACAAAATAGGCGTTAGGATATTTAGGCCGGAGATTCAGAGCTTTTAAAGCGAAACCTATCCCTTTGTTGCAGTCAGTCTTTGATTCTATGTCCGCCATATCAAGATAAGCCAGGTATTTTTCTTCTTCTGAATTGGAAATTTTAATAAAATTCTTATACCACTTGAGGGCTTCTTCGTTTTCACCTATCGCCCGATTGGCGTTTCCCATCAGCCAGGTGTTTCTGGGATCTTCGGGGTCTTCCGCATAAAGTTCCTTGGCCATTTCCAGATTCCTTCGTCCACTTTCTTCAACCCGTTTTCCCTTGCTCTTATGGAGAATCTTTATATCATCTGTCATAAAAGCGTTTAAAGTCCTCACCTCCATAAAGTCTTCGTGAATCTTACCGACCCATTTAACAGCGTCTTTTCTTACAATTCTGGTTTTAAGGTGCTGAGTGGTGCAATTTCCGTAAATGTCGAAAGCATACAGATAATTCATAATAATCGTGTCTATCTTTTCTTCTTCCATTTTTTCCACTATGGAAGGAATCTTGTCAGCTCCAGAAACAACATCATCCGCATCTATCCAGAAGATATACTTTTCTTTAGCTTGGGAAAAATTGAAATTACGAGCATCAGCGAAAGACTTATTCCACTTCCAGAATGATTCTTTTCCTTTGAATTTCTTGATGACCTTAGAAACTTCTTCAGAAGGTTTTTCTCCTGCCTGAGTGATACAGATTTCATCCACATACTTATGGACAAAAGTCAAAGCCCTTTCTAAGAGAACTGCTTCTTCTTTACTGGGTTTTACTATCATGCAAAGGCTCAACATCAGTATATTTGTTTATTGCTTAAATCTGGAACAACGAACATCTTAAATTCCTCTTTGAACCATTTGTATTCTTTATCGTTTTCGACAGTGTTTTCTCCCTGAAAAATCCTATCCATATTGTAGAACTTGAGAACTGAATCTATGGCACTCATAAGTTTTTCAGGCATTTCTATTCCAAGTCTGAAATCATATTCAGAATCTATCTTTCCATTCTTGGTAACTTCCCCCCTGCTTCCCCACGGCATCAAAGAACGCTGCCTTTTAATTTCATTCAAACACTCTTTATACTCACGAGGGTTATTTTTAATGTACCGCTTGACGCATTCGGTGATTATTTCTTTTCTTGTAACTGGTTTTTTCATATTGCTATCAATATTTGGAAGAAGAATATTGATTACTTCTTCCAAACAATATGATTAATTTCTTAATCTATCCGATATTGTATCCTTCAGCGAAGAAATTACTATCCTTGTTTTTGACTTCGAGAGTTAGTTTTCCAACTACTGCTCGTTCATCATAATCTCCCTTGCGGGCAAGACCTGTATCAATGGTAGGTCTTTGGAGGAAAGCAACTTTTAGCTTATCAGGATTTATCGCTAACACTCTTCCATAGGAGGTATAACCGGAAACTGTCCCTGACATATACCTGTGGGCGTGGACACTCACTCTTCCAAATCCTGTTTCAAACACCTGGACATTGTTGACGATATCTCGTTCATTTGTCCCTGTGTAAACATTGGTGGATTTGTTTGTGAAAGTATCCGTTACATCCTTGATGTAAGAACCCATGTAAACGTCAGTAGGCATATCTCCATTGTTATTGTCCCAACAAGCCTTCATCAATCCTTTGAGGATCGAAGCTGACCAAGTTGTTCCAGAAGTTTGAGCAGTGTAGTTGGTTGACTTGCTGATACCTTTGAGGATTCCGTTCATTTTCGGCGAAACGCCTGAAATTCCAGAAACCAGTGAGGAATAAATCAAATCAATTTCTACTGCGTTGTGCCAGTCCTTCAATGCCTTGGCTGTTTGACGAGCCAATTCATTCTCTCCATGATAGTGTTCGATTTGCTGTTGCGTCCTCGAAACACCGAAAGGAAGAGCGAAAATTTGGACTTGGTTGTTGACTCTGGTTGGAGTTGTGGTGGCAGATAGGGTGTAATCTACTACTTCTGCTACGGCAAAGGCTCCCAGGGTCGCTGTTCGCAAAGTGTCTGTCAGGGTAGTATGAACCATATCTCTGGCTGTTGATTTTCCCAATTTGTTGAAAATCGAGGTTTCTTCAGCGGTCAATATTTCTATCAACCCCAATACATCTTCTACTGCGGACGCATCGTCCCTAAAGAGAATGCCGGAAGCATGTAGCATATTTGCATCTGATGCCATCTATTTTAATCCGAGATACTCAGTAACTAAGTCTTCTTCGGCTTTCGCCGTTTTGTTTTCCTTAAAATTCTGGATAACTTTTTTTAGTTTCTGAGTTTCTTTCGGAGCTATTCTGTTCTTAGATTCTATTGCAATTTCCTTCTCCTTGAATTGGGTTTCGGAAGCATCCAGATAGGTCTTAGCTTTTTCATAAGCCTTATCGAGCGAAATCTTATCGCCTCTCGCAATACTGCGGATGAGGTCGATATGCTTCTCAGCATCAGGTTGTTTGCGGACGAATTTGAATTCAACCCATTCTTCCTTGATTCCAAGAAGTTCGCTGGGAATTTGAGCCTCTATAGAGGGTTCAATTTTCTTTTCCACCCTAGGTGGCAAAGTGCCGACTTTGGATTTGAGATTGGTATAGTGCTTTTCAAAGTCTTCTTTGTCTTTGATTTCACGACCTACCATTTTCTCAACTTCCTCTTTGGTGAAAAATGCTTCCTGGACATTTTTATCACCTTCCGAATTTGCGTCGGAACGATTATAGATTTCATCTATAGTTTCGTCCTGCTCATCGGAGTCGGATTCTAAAAGTTTGTCTTGTTCCATAAATTTGAATTTTAATTTGCAACCCGATTTCGACCTTAATCGGTGCGATATTTAAACATATCGTCTTCTTTGTTAATGTCTTCGTAAAATTCTTTGAAATCTTTCTTTTCTATCCCCCAGAGTTCTTCCATCCAATCCATAATAATTTCGATGGCTCTCTGGCGGGCGAACATTTCCTTTTCATTCTTTACGAAAACAGTATCTATCTCGCGAATCTTAATCGCAAGTTTATCAAAAACTTCCTTATTTTCTGTTAAAAAATCTTTCATATGGCGTCTTCACAAAATCTTGACCTGTCTGTGTTTCCATTTTTTACTTGTTTCATATAATCATCTAAACAATCATCGCAGAAATTAGAATCTAAATCTATTTTCTTTCCGCAACCGTAACATTTATCAGGTCTTGTTGGATATTTTCTCATACTACTGGGCGACTAGCTGGAGTCGGATTTAAAATTGCTTCATTTCTTCCTGGTTGAGGATTATTTTGAGCCTCTTGGCCTGCTTCCATTCCTGTCTGCTGAGCTTGGGATTCTCCTAGTGTCTGGTCGGCTCCAATCATCCGTTCCCCATCCAGTCCGAGGGCATCGAAAATCTCTCTAATGGCTTCATCGGCTTTCAAACGGGTATTGGGGAATTGGGCGGCCACTCCCAGTGCCTGAGTAATGGACTGAACCAATAGGGCTGGATTGATTTTTTCCTCTCCGATCTGGACATCTATATTAAAATCGGTATCGAAAGCTCCTTCGGTTATGGAAACAAAACGGTCTTCTCCTAATTTTTTAAAGTGTTCTTCAAGCCGCATTTTTTCCGCCAGAACCATCTCCGGGACTACCAATCCTCCGTTAGCTTCGTGTTCGGCGGCGGCTCGATTAACCTCGTTGTCTATGAGTTTCTTCTGCATCCTTTCAAGATCAGCGGGGTTTCCGGTAATCCTTACCACATCACCTTTAGTTAGAATTTTTTTGATTATCGGAATGAAATGGTCTTCAATCAATTCTTCTAAAGCGAACCCGAGGTTTTCTTGAACCAGGTTGGCTCTGGATGTTGATTGGCGTTCCTGGATTAGGGCATTGGTCGCCGGTGTGGAAGCGGTCACTTCGTTGGTATCCATCACTCCGGTAACATCCATCGCCCATTTTCTTCCCACTCCTTCATCGGTATAAGTAGTGTTGTCAGCGGGCGGCATCATAAGAGGTTCGATATCGTCTCTGGCTGATTTAAGTTTAATCCCGTAGGTAGTGAACATTTTTGAAAACATCTGGGGAGTAACTCCTCCTCTTAATTTCCAAAGTCCCAGTTGGGAAACTCTGTGCCTGTTTACTCTGGCGTTCACGACTTCATTTATATAAGCTTGGAGGTTATAAAGCATCTCTCCAACTCCCCTTCCGTCCAGGCGGTTCCATATTTCTTTAAATTTAAAAACCGTGTAGGGAGAACCCTTGACTTCCTTGGCGTAGTGGAAAATTGATTCAGAATAGTCTAACCCAGATACCACGATAACTCCGTAAACATATTTTTCCTTGTCGTCGGGATTTCCGGTTAAAATAAATTTAGACATCCACCCATATCGTTCGTAAAGCGATACCATTGGGATTTCACTTTGGATATTCCCCCAGTTATCGAGTGCTGTTCCTCCTCGGTTGATGTCCTTCGTCCCTTTGACGTCTTCGGTGTTTGACCATTCTTTTCCGGCCTCCAAAAAATCAGGAACTGACATAAAATGACGTTCGATTACCGGAGTATCTTTTAAGTCATTGGCGGATGGGTCGGCGATTATGTTCAACCGGTCAATGATTCTGACTTTTAGTTCCTTTCCGTCCCTCCAGGTCTTGACGAAACACGTCCCGTCTATCGCCGTCAATCTGATGATGGAATTGATAATCTTTCCAAAGCGGATTTTGTCCATATAGTATTTCAGGACGTAACGGAAAACTTCCGCCACCCCGTAGGAATCGGAATTTTTGGCCTTGACTCTGATATCGGCGGAATCAATGTCGATATTTTTAACGATTGATTCGACAATCCATTCCGTAATAGGAATGAAAATCTTCGGACGATCAGTGGTCGGATCTTTGGGTTTTGAAAAAACACCGAAATAATTTTTGCGGGCGTTTCTGACGACGGTCTTCATCTTGAAAGCTACGTTGTCAGTCATATTAACCTCGCCCTGTTCCCAGTTGGAAACTTCGTTTTTTACAAGAGCGATGGCTTCTCTTTCTGATTCGGTTGGTTGATAGTTCATTAGTATGTGGTTATTTGTTCATATAATAAATTTTCATTGGTTTCTATGTCAGCTGATGTGGCAAAGTATCTCAACATATCGGCGGCGTGGGAAGTGAAATCGTGTTTGGCTTTGTCTTTCCATTTTCCTCCCTTGTCATCCCACTCCTTGGTGTGCTGGGAAAGTTTTCTTAAAAGGTCTTCGCACTTTAATTCATCAAAATAAAATTTAGGGAACATCATTTTAACCGCGTTCCTTCCATCCTGAGCGGAAAGTTTTGGAGCGATGTCAAAATTTATTCCTAGGAGTTCAGCACTTTCTATCCTCGACCTTCCCGAAGTGTATTCTCTGACAGCGATGTCGTGGGGAGCGATGTGCCTCTCATAAAGGTAGGGTTTTTCTTTGATTATTTTTATGTAATGTTCCAGCCCGTGTCCGGAGTTTTCGTAATAATCTATCACTCTTACTTCTGATCCGGTTATTTGGAAAAACCCGATAGCGGTAGAATCATCCATCCCCAAATCCCAGGCAGTTGTAACCGGAAGCAAAGGCTCCCAAGGAACAGCTCTAACTCTTTTTTCCTGATAGGCGGTTCTAAGTTCATTCGAATAGTAAGCTCCCTTTAAAGAACCCTCGAACGAACACATAAACTCCTGATTGAATTCGTCCTCAGTCATTTTCATCCTCGCTCTTTCAAGGTATTTTTCTCCTAAAATTCCGGTATCATTTATTCCGAGTTTTACCCGAAACCACATTTCTTCGGCTTCTTTCTTTTTCTCCTCATCCATCCCCTGCCATTTCTCGTCATCGATTCCGAACTGGGAATAAATCCTGTAAAAATCATTCTTCCCTTTGGGCGTTCCTATCCAAATAGAGAATCCGTCATGCTCCGCCAAGGTCGGAAGAATAATTTCAGAATAAATATTTGAAGGCTGTTGGGAGTATTCATCGAAAACCACTCCCCAAAGTCCGATACCTCTTAACGAATCAGGATTGTCCGCTCCGAAGAGCGTAATCCTGGAACCATTAGGGAAATCGCATCTTAACTCAGCTTCGTTGAATTTGGTCTTGGGAACCTGCCTCCCATAATACCTTAAAATATCCCAGGCCACAGTTTTTGCCTGCTTATAGGTAGGNGCNATGTAGGCNTACCTTTGTTCCGCATCACCGCATCGGAAGCACTCCCGAATCAGATGATTTATAGCAGCGGTAGTTTTACCGGCTCTCCTATGAAGAACTAAAACGAATAACTTTTTATCCGAACCGTGGAATTCTTTCGCCCATGGACGTGGTTTGTAATTTATTTTTATTTGCATCCGCATGTCCACTTCCTAGACCCCTTATGTTTAGAACACCAGATTGAGGTATCTTTCTTTTTGGATTCTACTTTGATTCCTACTCCCATTATTTTTTCTTCCAGTGGGGTTGCTTCCCGAATAATTTTTGGTTCAGTCTTTGTATATACATCTTCCAGTTTAATATCAAATGTATATACATTTTCAGGCACAGTTAAATTATTGTATATACATTTCGGTATATAGATAGCTCGTGAGTTTCCTAGTTTGAATATTTTTGCTTTAAACTCCACTTAATTTATGTATATACATCTTAAACCTTAGCTTTTTTATGCTGGATTTGGATGGGAAACGTAACTTTTTATTACCAAATTTGGATGGGATATGACGACAAAAAATCTTTTCATCATTGCTTCCCCCCCCCACCTATGCCCCTGGTAAGCCTTAGAATGAGCTACAGTGAGTTTAAATAAGGTGTGTGCTATCTGATGTATATGGTCGGGTTATAGGCTCATACAAGCGATTGTAGTGCGTCGTGATGTGAGTGTGTCGTACAATATGCATTGTGCGACTCCTGTGATGCTTTGGTTAAGCCATTAATCGTCCCAACTTATAGACATCTTGTCGTTTGAGGTGTTGCCTCCAGTTAATAATTGCTTTAATTTAGCGAATTGTTCGACTGTTGTCTCGTGATCTCTGTAGCTTCCTTTTTTCTTTTTTTCCTTCATCATTCCTATTGAATCTTGCATTAAATCCTCCAATTGATTAACAAAAGACTGAGTTTCCTCTTGGAACTCCTTACTTCTGGCTACTTCACTATTTTTAACATCCGCTGTGCTGTTAGAATAGCCAACATCTCTCATTGCCTGTGATACATTGGCCTTTTTACCGGACATCACTTGGTCTATAACCTTTTTGGCGACTCTCTTGCGGTTTACTGATGAAATACTGCTCATTAAATTATCTTTTTAATTAAGTGTTTTTTATTATACCTTATATTGGCTTAAATAAGCTGAAATATTAGCTTAGTTGTGTTGTAGTATAAATATACTTGACAAACAGGCTTCTAGGGTGTATAATGGATAGTAGATAACATACTGGGGCGGGGTAAGTAGCATTATAACTTATACCTATTATATCCCGCTCCGGTTTCCTATAAAATGAGTATATATGTAAAAAATGAACGTTATTTGATAAGAAAAGAGATCGACTCTTTGCGTTATGCTGACTATACGATCTTGCTTTTAGTCAACTGCGGGAATTTTGTTAAAATAATATATGAGTAAATTTATTGAAATAATCTTAATAGCTGGGTTATGGGTTTATATCTTAGATGCTATTTTGAGACATTTATAATTAATTAAATTTAAATATATGGATAAATGTGACGTCTGCGGCAGTGATAAAAATATCATTGCCGGACGCTGGATATTCTATTGTCCGGAGCATAAGTCAAAGGACTGGGAAATGACTTATGAAAACGAAATTTCCGGCGACTTAGAAAGCGGGAATATGGACTATATCAATAACGATGGCGAACTTCAGGAAATGATGTTAGAAAACTTATAATCCATTGATATGCAGGGCTTATCGCCTTGCTATGAGTGGATTATCAAAATTTAATTAGCGGTAATCCTTGCCTTGCTCATTTAAAATTAAATATATGAATAAATTGATTGAAAAATATCAAAGTTATTTCAAATGGATAAAAAGATCGGGAACGGATGAAGAAATAGTTATTCTGAAAGATAATGCGCCAAAAATACTTTTTAACAGTGTTATGAGCGCCCACGGCGATAAATTGCCTAATGATTGGATTTTTGAAAAATACAAAAGTATTTTATCAAGATTATCCGATTATACCATTGAATCAATCGATGATATAGAAAATTACAGGAGCGAAATCGTTGATGGTTTAGTTGATGTATATACAAACAATCTGACTACCTGGTTAAATGATAGCAATTATAATGTATATTATATCGATGAAGCGTTGCAGAATTATGAACCAAAAGACGGTTTTCAATTGCTAGCGATGGCGCAATATCAAGCCATTGATGAGATTTTTAGCGAAATTTTATCACTGCTAGAAAAGGAGGGCGGCGATGAATGATATAAACAAAAACGGAGGGACGCTTGATTATAAGAATACGGAAAAATCAGACGATTATAATAGAATGATAAATGCTATAAATTGCTTCTATCGCTTTAAATCCTTACTGTTGCCGTCCTTTTTGGAGCGTAACAAGCGAAGTCTTAATTCTATCGAAGCGGAATTAATGCGAGAATATCAGAAAGGAGGGGAGAAAAAATGAAAACTTATAAATCAACTGGATATGTTTATGGAAATTTATGGGGCGGCGGAAAAGGAGCATATCCGGCGGAAAAGCTGGAAGCTAAAACCAAAAGCGGATTGATAAGAAAAGCCGAAAAAATGTTAGCCGATGGCTCATTGGATAGTGGAATGGGATATGAAAGCTTAATCAGGGCATTGATAGATATTGAAACAGTAGAACAGATAGAAAAAGACGGCAAGGCTTATTTTAGAAGTGATTTTGATTGGCATTTTATCGGAAAACTAACTGAAGAGGAAATGCAATTTTTGGAAAATTGCCAAAATCATTTATAAACTTTCAAGCTAAACGCTGGGCAACCAGTCAAACATTGAAACACACTAACAAGGCAGGTGTGTTTTTTTGTATTTAATTTTTAAAAAACTAGACTGGAGGTGATATATATGAAATTTAAAACTATNGAGGAATTTACNCGGGCAGGCGGGATCGCTTCGGCCAAAAAACGGCTGGAAGGCAAGAGCAANGCTGAAATATCGGAAATTATGAGAGGAATCAGGATGGCCAAAGAACGAGCCAAAAACATTACAAGAGAAAATAACGGAAAATAATATTTTATTTTTTCTTT